>Ga0308164_10002028_pt1 | contig 21334 bp, 24 predicted proteins | sample PhyTR2_FD_201031 | JGI IMG/M metagenome (GOLD analysis project Ga0308164, IMG submission 201031) | Phyllosphere microbial communities from UC Gill Tract Community Farm, Albany, California, United States - DLSLT.R2 | ecosystem: Host-associated > Plants > Phyllosphere > Unclassified | place: USA... | reverse complement strand
CAGCCGTGCTTCCTGCACCTGAAAATGGTCCTGATCGACGACTGGGTCAGCATCGGCTCGTGCAACTTCGACCACTGGAACCTGCGTTTCAATCTGGAAGCCAACGTCGAAGCCCTCGACCCGACGCTGACGAAAGACGTGGTCGCCAGCTTCGAAAAAGACTTCGCCCTGAGCGCCGAAACCACCCTGGCCGACTGGAAAGCCCGGCCACTGTGGCGACGCGTCAAACAGCGTCTCTGGGGCTGGATCGACCGGCTGGTAGTCAACCTGCTGGACCAGCGCAACTGAAGGGAAGGGGCCGGCAACGGCCCCGAGTGCGTATCAAGCCGGCTGTACAATACTGTCGAGCGAGCGATCCACCATGGCCTTGGCCAGCTCCGCCATGTGCAACACCGCAAACACCAGATCCCGGCTCGTGCCCTCGGCGTTATCGCCCGACTCGTAAGCGGTGGTGATGATGCAGCGCAACAGGTCCGAGGCGTAGTTGAGCGCTTCTTCCTGGGTGACGGATTGGTTGATGGTGTAGAGGGTGGCGGGCGGATCGGGGATAGTTCTTTGAAGCATGTCTAAACTCCAGCAGATGATGAAGGAGCCGTCAGTTATCGCTACCAAACGATAAGGTGGCGGCCGTGTGCAAGTTGGTAGACCGGCTGCTGGCACCCGGTGCATCCGAAGATGCCATGCGCACGGCCACCATAAGAGCAGGACGAAAAAACTCGCCTCGCAGAGGTGACGCGTTGCGCCAGCAAAGACAGGTCTACCAAACCCGATCGCTGATTTTGCAGCGACCGGGCAAGCCTAGAGACCGGAGTAAGCAGGCGCAAGGGGTTGGGATTCTCTCGGAAATTTCACTCAACGGATAGAGAGGCATCCTGCTATTGGCGGCTGGATGGTGGCGTTGAGGTGATTGTTTGGCGGGTTTTGAACGATGGGCCTTATGTTCTTTCGCTGGCTGCCTTCGGAGAGGAGGGGGCCGGCGCGTTGCTCAGCCTGACCTGCATCTGCTCCAGATGCCGTGATATTTGTTGATCGCCTGGCGGCTCCCTATTGTCAAAGTCCTCAGTACAAGCGGCTGAGACATGGAGTAGAAAATGATCAAGAAAGTCATCGCTGGCGTTCTGGAAATCGCTTATCTGGAAATTGGCCCGTCCAACGGTGCCCCCGTCGTGCTGCTTCACGGATTTCCCTACGACGTGCACTCGTACGATGAGGTCGCAAGGATCTTGGCCTCCGAGGGGAAGCGCTGCCTCATCCCGTATCTACGAGGGTATGGCCCTACAAGGTTTTTGAGTTCAAGCACAATGCGTTCCGGTCAGCAGGCCGCAGTTGGAGCTGACGTATTGGCTTTTCTCGACGCGCTGAAAATCGAAAGCGCTGTCCTGGGTGGATACGACTGGGGTGGGCGGGCAGCCTGTATCGTCGCTGCGCTATGGCCGGAACGGGTCGATGGGCTGGTCAGTTGTGGTGGCTACAGCATCCAGAATATTGCCAAAGAGCGTGAGCCGGTTTCTCCTGAAGCCGAACAACTTCTTTGGTATCAATACTATTTGCATGGCGAGCGGGGCTATAAAGGCTTGTCTGCGAACAGAAAGGAATTCTGCAAGCTCCTATGGGAAACGTGGTCCCCTACATGGCGTTTTTCGGAAGAAGATTTTGCCTCAACAGCCCTGTCTTTCAGCAATCCAGACTTTGTGGATGTCGTCACCCACTCATACCGTCATCGTTTCGGACTGGCGGATGGTGATCCAGCCTACGAGCAGATCGAATCGAGACTTGCGGCACAACCTGAAATCTCGGTGCCAACGATAGTGCTTGAAGGCCTGGATGATGCAGTTGACCCGCCAAAGCAAGACGACCCGTTTATCAGCCATTTTGTAGGACCTTACCGTCGGGATTTCGCAAACGGAGCCGGGCATAACGTTCCGCAGGAGGCTGCTCAACAATTTGCGGCGTGTATCTTGGGGCTTGGCCAGAAGGTATAGGACGTTGTTGGGGCTTAGGATTGCGTTCGCGGTAGGGAGGCCGGTAGCTTCCCTTTTGCTAAGAGCCACTCGATAGCCCTGAACTAGAAGGTATGAGGATCGGACTGTGCATTGGCACATTGAGAGGTGATGAGGAATGTCGGCTTCCGGCCAAAAGCTGCCCATCAGTTGCGTCGACTGCTACTCTCTGCGGTCTCTGGACTCAGTGCTGCTTATAACGTGAGACTTTATGAATAATCAACTCGCCATTTTGATCAGCGACTACCAAGCAAGTGTTGGCACCGCTGTGGACATGATGCATCGGTCTGGTATTCCGCGGCCCTTGACCAATATGGATTGGGTGGGCACTGACATTCCTCCGCGCGGAGAGTTAGAAGGCGGAGTTCGTTACTTCAAGCACGGCTATGGTTGCGCGGTTAGTCTCCCCACAGGTACAGTAGACTTTGACTTTGGGGCTCATGGTGAGATCGGTGGCTTCGACGCGTGGCGACTTGCTAGTTTCGCAGGCGACAAGTTGTCGGAATACGGTTTTGCTGACGAGGATGCACTCACAGAGTGCTTCAAAGCGGAAGTTGCTGCCGGTTCTCTAGTGTATTCCGGGTACATTCTCTACTACGTAGCGGACGACACCTCACAATTTCTGTCGAAATAGTCCGTTCTATCCGTGCATTAAGTTCTCACTACAGGGCGCCTGCCTGGATTTGCCATTTTCGGTCACCTACCACCGCAGGTTTGGCCGATAATCCCGTTCCGACAGGCAAAAATCAACCCAAACCGGTCATTTAGGTAGTCCCGCTTCCCATTCCGAACGGAGCATGCTCATGATTGCGGTGTCCCATCTCTCGTCACCAACTTTGGCAGACGACCGCCTCACTCCCTCGTGAAAAAAGCCGACCTTGTTGTAGGTTCGGATAGCGGCACTGTTCCAGCTATATACGTTTAGCTCAGTTCTCTCGATTTCCGGATGAGAGAATGCCTGTTGCAATGCCGCTTCCAGCAACGATTTAGCTAGTCCTTGCCCCCGCTTTGTTGGCGCGACCATGACGCGTCCAATCCTTGCAACGCCATTTCTCCAGTCCACAGCAAATTGGATATGGCCTACCAGAGCTTGAGTGGCGTTAACAGCCATCCAAGTTAGGCGCTTTGGTGGTGCCGTTGTCCCGTCGATGATCATCTGTTCAAGCTGATCGTCGGTGATCGGATAAGTCAGCTCAGGTCCGCCCCACTGCACCACATCGCGCTCGCTGCTGAGCCAACTGCGAAGGACCGGGAAGTGTTTTGTTTCGAAATCGATTAAATTCATCATCTGCTCATTACAAATCTAAACGAGATTAAGCATATGGCTTGAGGCATCCACAGCGCAATGACCGCTATTGGCCCAGAGTGCGTAAAAACGGGCAGTGCAATATCGGCACATAGCCCTGACGGTTTATTAGCTATGTAGTCGCTCTCGGTAAGTCCTGCGGGTCGTCACTAGGGTCTTGGAGGCTTCAATAAAGCCTCTATGGTGCCAGGTAGGCAACAAAGCCAACCCTTTCAGGCCGACAATGCCTTCATCAAGCTGTTGGTGCCGAGGATTTTCATAACCCGCTTCATGTTGTAGGCGAGTACGTTCAAGCTCATTTCTGCACTGACGCCTTCCAGCCTTCGCGTCAAAAAATGCGTAGCGCCCATCCACTGTTTGAGCGTCCCGAAGGGATGCTCGACCGTGCGTTTGCGGATTCGCATCATGTCCGGCGCGTTGCCCAGCCGAACCTGCATCTCTTCCAATATCGCCTCATGCTCCCAGCGCCGAACACGGCGTTGCTTGCTCGGTGTGCACTGCGTTTTCAAGGCGCAGCCCTGACATTTTGAACTCCAATAACGATGCAGCCTCATACCTTTCTCGACACTGGAGAAACGCCATATCAACGTCTCTCCAGCTGGACATACATAGTGATTTTTCGCCGCGTCATAGATAAAGGCATCGTTGTTGAAGCGCCCATCAGCTTTGGTTGCTGATGTCATTGGCTTGGGCACATACGCGGTGATCTCCGCGTTGTGACAAGCCAGGATTTCCTCACCTTTGAAATAGCCTCGGTCAGCCACCACCGAAAGCGAATCCGATGCCATGGCTTCGCGCGCCTGCTTGGCCATTGAGCTGATCACGGTCGGAACCGACATTGGTCACCTCATGAGCAACGATCAAATGGTGCTGAGCATCGACTGCTGTTTGCACGTTGTAGCCAACGATTCCTATACCACGCGTCATCATTGAACGCGCGTCTGGATCGGTCAGTGAGACCTGTTTATCCGGTGATTCGTTGAGCCGTATTGCAATCGCTTGAAGCTCCTTCATTTGCACTTTCAGCTTGGCAATTTTCTCTTCCAGCCGCACCGACTTGGCTTCAGAGGATGTGGGCTCTTGCCGATCCGCAGTATCAAGTGCCGTAAGGTAACGGTTGATGCTCGATTCGATTTCTTCCATGCGCCGCTTCAGTTTGGCGCTGGTGAAGTTACGGTCGCGGTTGTTAACGGCTTTGAATTTGCTGCCATCGATGGCGACGAGATTTTCACCGAACAATCCCAACTGCTGACACAGCACTACGAACTGGCGACAGACGCCGCGGATGGCCTTGCTGTTATCTTTTCGGAAGTTGGCGATGGTTTTAAAATCCGGCATTAAACGCCCCGTCAACCACATCAGCTCAACGTTGCGTTGAGCTTCTCGCTCCAGGCGGCGGCTTGAATGGATGCGGTTGAGATAGCCATAGATATAGATTTTCAGCAGGACTTGAGGGTGGTAAGCAGGCCGGCCTGTGTCAGCAGGAATAGCACCGTCGAAACCCAAATTGATCAGGTCAAGTTCGTCGACGAAGACATCGACTACGCGCACTGGATTGGTATCGCTGACGTAGTCATCGAGGCTTTCAGGGAGCAGCGTGCTTTGGCCGCGATGTTCGCGTTGGATGAAGCGCTTCATCAAAAGTCCTTTGTTTGCCATGCGGAAGGACATCAATGTGTAGATTCAGGGAGCATGTAACAGGCACTGCTGTCTCGCATCACATCCGTCTTCGCATCAATACATTGGGCAGCTCGACTCCGCGAGATACTGAATGCCGACGCGCCACTATTTCAAAGCCATTACTTATAAAGAAGGGTTCCGCCGTTTTGCTTACGTGTGATGTTAGCTCAATGTATTTAAGGTCCGTGGCTTCCTGAACAACTCGATCCATTAGCCGTTGACCGATGCCTTGGCGTGCATGGAAACCAGAAACAAAAAAATGATCGATGTACCCGGAAGCTTGGACGTCAGCGTAACCAACGATGTGATCATCTAATACCGCTACAAACGGATTTATGTCTCGAATGCGGGTATTCCATGCCGTCCAATCGGGATCCTTTGGTGCCCAAGCCTCGATTTGCGCGGGGGTGTAGTCACGAGATGCAACCTCACGGATAGCTGAAGAGAAAACTTGAAACAGAGCTGCTTCGTCGCCTTCACAAAAATGTCGAATAAGCATCCGGCTGCTCTCCTGATAGATGAACACCCCATCTTAGCGAAAGCTCTAGCCTTATCGCGAACGGTTCAGCGTTTTTACACACTCTGGGCCAGAAGCAGCCGTTGTGATAGCGCCATCCCCCTCGCACTTCCTGGTCAAATTGCACTGGGCGGTGCACCCATTGCCATGGACGAGTTCGATGCACATCTCGACGAATATGTTGTGCTGCACCTCGACGATGGCAGCAGTCTATTTAAGCGGGTAGGAGCCAAGCTACCTGCACCACTGCAACACCTTCGCCAATTTGAGTCTATCGGTGGGCTGGGCTTGGCGGATGTACTTGCTATCGACTGTGAGCACAAGGGGCTGAGACGAGTGATGCATGCTGTCTCCATTATCGGCGTCCTGTATCGATAAAACCGAGGCAAACGACACATGATCGCGTCCTGGCTGGTCGTCCAACTGTAAGCGTCCGGGAGACACACCTTTCTGATTGCGCCGGCGTCCTGACCTGACTGCACGTGCTCCGCGTATGACCCTAAGGACGATGGCACATGCGGCAGTTCAATTGTAGGATTGACGAAAAATGGTTATGGATATCCATATGAACCTTGCGACGCTAGCGTTATTCCTGCCCGCATGCTTTGCCCTGAATATGGCGCCTGGGCCTAACAACCTGCTGTCTATCAGCAATGCAACACGCTACGGATACCGCACATCATGCATGGCAGGTGTTGGTCGCTTGCTGGCGTTCGCGGTGATGATTGCGCTGGCTTCGGCAGGCTTGGCCGTAATGTTACAAACTTCAGAGCTAATCTTCTATGGGATCAAAATAGTTGGCGCGGCATATCTTTTTTACCTGGCATACCAGTTGTGGAGAGCTGCACCGCAAGCAGAAGCTGAGTCAAAAAACGCTCCGATAGGTCTATGCGCGCTGGCAAGGCAGGAATTCCTAGTTGCCGCAGGCAACCCCAAAGCCATCCTGATTTTTACCGCGTTCTTGCCTCAATTCGTCGACCCAACGGCAGACATTGGTTCTCAGTTTACGTTGCTTGGTCTTTTGTTTTTGGTATTGGAGTGGATTGCGATTGGCATCTATGCGTACATCGGATTGCATATGCGACGTTGGTTCGCTCTGCCCCGTGGTAAGCAAATTTTCAACCGTTGCTGCGCTGGCTTGTTGTCGGCTGCCGCCTCGATGCTATTGATGACGCGTCGAGCTTGATCCGTAGTAAGCAGATGATGGTAAGTGTCTCCGACTCATTTGCGTGGTTGGATGGGTTGCCACTTATGCGGCAGCAACTGATCGATTTCACTCGCCCGCTGCGTCGGCAGGCGCGTAAGAACGTCCTTCAAATCAGCATACGGATCATGCCCATTAAGCCGCGCAGACTGGATTAAACTCATGATCGCTGCTGCCCGTTTGCCGCTACGCAGCGATCCTGCAAAGAGCCAGTTCTTGCGTCCAAGCGCCCATGGCAGTATCTGGTTCTCTGCCCAGTTGTTGTCTATGGGTACAGCCCCGTCATCGAGGTAGCGCGACAGCGTTGCCCAGCGTTTCAGGCTGTAATCCAGCGCTCTGCTGATGGCTGAGCCTTCGGGTACGAGGTAACGCTGGGCAATCATGCAAGGCGTTATGCCCGGACGCTTACTGGCTAACGGAATAAATGCAGGTGGGAGCGTTGGGCTTTTCTGCGCTTGCAGCCGAATCCATTTGTGGACGAGGTTTGCGTTGAGACTATGGCTGAGTGCGACGCTGGCAATCGAAGCGCCGGGTTGGGAACACTCCTGAATGACCTGGGCTTTGAAGGGTTTGGAATAGGAGCGGCGTGTTGGCTGCATGAAATACCCGCTTAAAAAGCTAGAACTGGTGTGCACTTAAATTTAAGTGCACACCATGTCTTGGCTTTGCGGGGCTGGATAGATGACTTGGCCGGACGGTTACCGCTCAAAAGCATCTAAGGAAGCAGGGGCGACTCACTTTCCTCTCTGTGCCTGGGTCTCCGGGCCAGTGATTTCAATACTTTTCGACGCGGAAGCTGACTCATTGTCTAGCCCCAGCCTGCAAGCTAATCTACGATCAGGCCAGCATGCTGGCAAATATAGTTAGGCCTCACAGGGGATATTCATGCAAGGGGAAGATTTGAGAGCCATGCTGGATGCAGATCCTCATGCCGTCCGCTTAGAACAGGACAATAACGAATACCTAGTGAGCTATCGCTTTGACACAGGCGCCGAGGTGGCGTTTGACCCTCGTACCACCACGAAGTGCTCTGTTTTCGTCAGCAAACTCCCCGAGCGTATGAAGGCCCGCCTCGGCAAAGTCACGTGCTATCCACCTGAAAGCCCCTCGACTGCACTTGCCCGGGTATCTTCTCAACTCGCAGGCGAACGACAACTATTTAAGATAGACCTACCCTCACCTGATTCCGCGCGTGACCTACTGACGTGGATAAGGTGGGCTTGAGACCTAACAATTCATTCAAGCCGACGCCGCTTCGCGGCGTGGCTTAATTCAGGTATTAGGCCGCACCCCATGCCAAACATTCCACATTCAAGAGGGGACATCATTGGGCAAGCTATGAAGCACCTCATAGGCCAATCCAGCCTCAAAATATGAAGCTCTCCATTCGAGAGATCCTGCATGTGACTCGCACAGCAAGCGAACGATACATCCAGCCTCACCCATCGAAATCACTTCCACCTCCGCGATATCTCCAGGAGCCGCCTCCCGGGAGTTCAGCCAATCAGAGAGCACTACTTTCGTTTGGTCAACCTCGATCAGCTTTATGATATTGCCTTTGGAAAGTGTCATCACGTCTCGCCTAAACTTGTGCCGGTATCTGGTTTGTAAACGCGTTTGGAGATTTGCGGAAGGGCTGCTTCTGGCCGATAGCAGTCGGTCATAAGGAGACCGCTGCTCGCTGTGGTCGGTTAACACATCAGTCTCGGTACTTGAGCCCAATCGAGGCGCTACAGTTCCGAGATTCGATACTTCCCTGCCGATAAGGCCAGCACGCACGTTCCTTCATGCGGGGCGACTGCCGGACGATTGTCAGCTTTACTTTCTCCGGAGCCGTCCTGTCAGGAGAGAGATCGTAGGCAGCGCGAAGGGCAACGACATTGTCAGCGCCTCTTGGAATATAGTTCTGATCGTTGAATGCGGTTTGTCGAGCTGAGTTGGTTGACAGGTGTATGTCCGGTGCTCGAAGCCACGATGAGTCGAGTGATTGCCTTTGCACGGTGCCGCCTGCCCGAGTCGATTCCGCATCACTTCCGGGGTAACTGATCGCCTGATTGAACACAGAGTCGACGGTCGAGATTCTGCTACCGAAGTGGAGCGCCCCTATCGTTGCTGCGCTTCCGATCACTACACAGATGACCACGTGAAAATGGCTACGTTTTTGACGGGTTCGAATGACTCGTTTTGGAGCGTCGGTAATGTCCGCTATCATCTTCGGATCGTCCTTGAAGAGCTAAAATCTACCCCATGCTTCGGGCTCCGCCCGTATCGTCCACGATCAAGCTTTGAGAAGCAGGGCTATGATCCACAGCGGTAGCAAGAGTGCGAGAGGAACTACAATTATAAGGATTACGCCACGGACGACGTATCTCCAACGGTAAAGCCGACTACCTTCAGGAGCGTCCCTGGCTGCTTTCCAAAAATCCCATAACTCAAATATCCTCAATAAATCTATCAGATCTCCAAGATCGATAAGCATTGATGGCCTCGTTTTATATTTATGATGCAGTGGAGCGCTGAAAGTATACTGCGGGCTGAATGGATGCAATCGACCCATCGCTGCCTCCGGCAAACGTCGGAAATCAAGCCGCAGCAGATCTTCACTCAATGCGATCTGTCGGTAAAATCCCTGTCTTCCAACCAGCACGAATTCATGCCAATGGTCCAACCAACCACAGTAGCCAGCATCATTGGACCTTGGAAAGGTGAGGCTCCGACAACGCTACTACAGCATTGTCGAGATTCCTGGGGCACACCTTTCAAAGAGCTTTCAGATCTAATGGTCGCTACTTTTCTGAACCAGCGAATCGCAGTTCCTCAGATGTTGGCCGAGGCCAGGCGGCGATTGGATTCGGAGCCCCGAGATGACACGGAGTACTTCGAAGGCCAGCTCGCTCAGGCAGCTCTAGGTGCTTACGCCTGACTGCGTTGTGCCGGGAGCAGACCATCGGATAGATCAGATTTAAGCTCAATTTCGCTCTGGACAATGCCATACCAGACAGCGCCACATGCCTCCCGATAACGTAATTGCACCATGAGCAGTCGAGACTCCGGATAGTCAGGTGCTTCGGTGTAGCTGAAAACCAGCTTCGAATAGATGCTCGATCCGAAAGCCAGGAAGCTATCAACCGTTGCGTTGCAACCCTCCAGGCTTGATCTTGAAAGCGTTTGTCATCCTCGCGTTTCCTTTTGTTTGGGGGGGCTGGACGCTTACAGCGTGACCGGAAACGTATGGCATGTTAGACAAACCAAAAGGAGGCTATGTGGATCTGACGAAGCCGAGGCATAAAATGATTAACCTGCTATCAGTCGCGAGCCACAAGGCCAAGTACAGCATAGACTTCTATCCAACCTTCGCGATCGACGGCGTGCCTATTGAGGTCTGGTTACCCAGGCAGAACCCGGATGCAGAGTTTCACCTCGTTTCCGCACATGCTGGTTTGTACTGTGATGAAGATACCTCGTTGATCTGGGATCGGATTTACTCCACCGCACCGGGATGGAAGGCCTTGGTTCCTATGCTCGTGTGCCCAGATGATCTGGATCTGAGCTGCACCGTTATCGTCGCGGAGCAATGCGCCCGTGAACATGAGGTTCAGTGGATTCGATTTGGCCTGCTCAGGGACCCGATCACTCAGGAAAACCCGTCGGTTGACTGGTTCGATGCGATACCCTGCCTGACTTTCGACAGGTCGCACTATCACAGGGTATTGGATGCGTTTCGAAAGCAGGAAAACATCAAAATGGACTGGGATTAACGCTGTCGGCTAAATGTTCGTGAACTGCAGGTGTCGGCTCGGGAACAAGCTGTTTTTGCAGATACCCAGCAACTGGAAACATGGACTCTACTAAGCCTTGCATGACGGCCTTGGACGTCAATGATCTTGATGCCGCGGATACGCACAGGATAGTGGAGTATTGGCAAGCCGCTGCCGGTCGATGCGGCCGGAGGCAGACTCATGCGTAGTGGGCAGTCTGGCAAAACATACGACGGTCGTATCTCTTGATTTCCAAACCCTCTGGCCCGAAGCTTGTGGTTTTCTATCAGTACAAGGGATCTCCATTGCTTTCATGGATCAAATACTTTGTCGGCCAACAACCCCGCCGTTATGAAGAGCGATTTGAGCAAGCCTTGAGGCACAGCAAGGCTCTGGGACTGGCGTCCCCCGGCTTCAGCCGCACAGAGGGGCGGTTTGCCAGCGAGCACAACCTTCAGGTTTTCCAGCAAGTGGTGGAAGCGTATTTATGCGATTACCACGCTGAAGAAGTTTCGCAGCAGTGTTTCGCTGTAACGTTAATGCTGAAAGCTCCATTGGAGGAGGCGTTGGGAATGCCGCTTGCTTTCACCTTAGGGTACGTCGAATACAACGGCCATAATGTTTTCTATAGTCATCATCGTGTCCTCAAGGCAATGTTGAAAAAAGGCGTGCCTTCACCAGCGCTGAATCTGCATGCGTGGCTTACGCTGCCAAGCCACGAAGTGATTGATATGACATTCGGTACGACGTACGGAGTGGTGAATCAAATACCTAGCGTGATTGGCCGGATGTGCTTCATGCATCCGGATGACATGACGGCCGACATGCAGTACCGCCCGCAGTTGGTCGGAGAGGATTACCTGGAACGAATCGGCGCTACGCACATTCTGTTGATGCCGTTCTAGGCCTCAATCACATTATAAAGTGTGCGGCTTGTCGGGATGCCACGCTCATCCACGTCAAGATCCATTTGGGCCTGCTTCTCGCAGACAGACGCCGCTACAGGAAACATCCGACGTTCGATATGATCACCGTTTGGTCAAGCGGCCGACCCAAGGCTGCGCGACTCTGCGACGATTTCAGACAAGGAAGTTCAATGCGGCGATTTTCATCATTTGCGCTGGTGCTCGCTCTTGCCGGTTTGGCCCTGCCAGCTTACTCCGCTCAAAAAGTTGAGCGTCGCTGCGGTTGGTTCGAAAATCCGACGCCTGCGAACGTGACGCTCACTGACCGTGACGGCACTTGGGAAATTGCGACTCAAGGCGGCTATCAGGCCAACGGGGACTGGCCGCAATTCAAACCTGATCAGTGGGTCCGCACTAATCGCAATTATGGCTACGGCTGTGGCTGCATGACCGCCACCGCAGACTCCGACATTCACCGCTTGGATAACCTCACGAAGGCCGTTGCGCGTCCTCTGGCTGCGTGCCGACGCGATCCAACCTTGACTGAGCCAGAGAATCCGCTGGCCTCGATGTCGTCCGCTAAACCAGTCTCCAGGAAAGATATGGTCACTTACCGGGCCGAGGGCTTCAGCTTCAAACATCCGAAAGGTTGGAAGATCAGCAGTGATGCCGGATGCCTGAAACTGAGCGAGCCGAATTTACCTGCTTATAAGGTGTACACGCTCGATCTGTGCATCCGGTACGGCACGATTGATGAGGCCACCGACAGCCTTGGATTGTTCTTTGAGAATGGCGTCTGGAGGCGCGCGGGTGATGGCGAGAGCCCGCCCGGTCCAGTGGATATCTTCGAGGGGCAGGGGTGGAGTGGAATGAAGGCGACTCACACCTGTGGCGTTGTTGATGAAAGCGACCGCTTCCATCCTGAGGGAGGCACTTGCTTGGGAGCCGTCGTTTTCAGCGCAAAGGCTCAAGTAATGTTTACTACGCGTGGCCATTACCAAGACTTTGACACGGTTGATGCAATCATTCGGTCGGTTCGGTTTGATGAAAAGAAATAGATCGTTCCAACAGCGTGTTTGAGGATGAAATGAAAAACCCGGCTTTCGCCGGGTTTTTCATGTCTTGCTGTGCACGGTATGACTTACTGCACTTCCACCGCCAGACTGTCGCTGATCTTCTTCTGCCAGATCGCGGGGCCGGTGATGTGGACGGACTCGCCATTACTGTCTACGGCAACGGTCACCGGCATGTCCTTGACCTCGAACTCGTAGATCGCTTCCATGCCCAGTTCGGCAAAGGCAACGACTTTGGATTTCTTGATCGCCTGGGCGACGAGGTAGGCGGCGCCGCCGACGGCCATCAGGTAGACGGCTTTATGGTCACGAATGGCTTCGATGGCGGTCGGGCCGCGCTCGGATTTGCCGATCATGCCCAAGAGGCCGGTCTGGTCGAGGATCTGACGGGTAAACTTGTCCATGCGCGTGGCAGTGGTCGGGCCCGCCGGGCCAACGACTTCTTCGCGCACCGGATCAACCGGGCCGACGTAGTAGATGAAGCGACCCTTGAGGTCGACCGGCAGGGTTTCGCCCTTGTTGAGCATTTCGACCATGCGCTTGTGCGCGGCGTCGCGGCCGGTGAGCATTTTGCCGTTGAGCAGGACGGTTTCGCCCGGCTTCCAGCTCTGCACGTCTTCCGGGGTCAGGGTGTCGAGGTTGACGCGGCGGGCCGATGGACCGGCTTCCCAGACGATTTCCGGGTAGGCGTCCAGCGATGGCGCTTCCAGCGAGGCCGGGCCGGTGCCGTCGAGCACAAAGTGCGCGTGACGGGTGGCGGCGCAGTTGGGGATCATGCACACCGGCAGCGAGGCAGCGTGGGTCGGGTAGTCCATGATCTTGACGTCGAGTACGGTGGTCAGACCGCCCAGGCCCTGAGCGCCGATGCCCAGTTGGTTGACCTTCTCGAACAGCTCCAGACGCATCTCTTCGAGACGGTTCTGCGGGCCGCGGGCCTTGAGCTCATGAATGTCGATGGATTCCATCAACACTTCCTTGGCCATGACCGCTGCCTTTTCGGCGGTGCCGCCGATGCCGATGCCGAGCATACCCGGTGGGCACCAGCCCGCGCCCATGGTCGGTACGGTTTTCAGGACCCAGTCGACGATCGAGTCGGACGGGTTGAGCATCGCCATCTTCGACTTGTTTTCCGAACCGCCGCCCTTGGCCGCCACGTCCACTTCCACGGTGTTGCCCGGGACGATGGAGTAGTGAATGACCGCAGGGGTGTTGTCCTTGGTGTTCTTGCGAGCACCGGCCGGGTCGGCCAGGATCGAGGCGCGCAGCACGTTTTCAGGCAGGTTGTAGGCGCGACGCACGCCTTCGTTGATCATGTCGTCCAGGCCCATGGTGGCGCCGTCCCAGCGTACGTCCATGCCGACGCGTACGAAAACGGTGACGATGCCGGTGTCCTGGCAGATCGGGCGATGACCGGTCGCGCACATGCGCGAGTTGATCAGAATCTGGGCGATGGAGTCGCGGGCGGCAGGCGACTCTTCACGCAGATACGCCTCGTGCATGGCCTGGATGAAATCCACGGGGTGGTAGTAGGAAATGAACTGCAGGGCGTCTGCAACGCTCTGAATCAGGTCGTCTTGCTTGATCACGGTCATGCGGCGCGCTCCTCTGTAAGGACGGGAACATTCAATTACGCTATCGGCGACAGTCGGGGACTGCGGCTTGAACCAGAGCTGTCAGGGTAGCCGTAGCGGGCGCAAAAAGGCGCGGCAGTATAACCTGCCCGACAGGCCAGTCTGTACAATCGCCGTTATTTTCTGCACGGGGCGCCTTGATGCCGCATTTGCACGTCGGTGACCGCAGTTGGGCGGTCAGCGAAGCCAGTAATCTGCTCGACGCCTTGAATCAGGCCGGTGTGTCTGTGCCTTACAGTTGCCGGGCAGGCAGTTGTCATGCGTGTCTGGTGCGCTGCGTGAAGGGCGATCCGCTGGATGCGTTGCCCCTGGCCCTGCCTGCTGAAAAACGCCAGCAGGGTTGGCGGCTGGCGTGTCAGTGTAAGGTGGTTCAGGACCTGACCGTCGAAGTGTATGACCCGATGCAGGACGGTTTGCCTGCCACGGTGCAGAGTTGCGACTGGCTGAGCCCGACGGTGATGCGGTTGCGTTTGGAACCGGGCAAGCCGTTGCGGTATCGCGCGGGGCAGCATCAGGTGCTGTGGACGGAGCAGGGCGTGGCACGACCATACTCGCTGGCGAGCCTGCCGGGTGATGACGGGTTTCTGGAATTCCATCTGGATTGCCGACGCCCCGGTGCGTTTTGCGACCATGCGCGGCAATTGCAGGTGGGCGATGGTTTGAGGCTCGGCGAATTGCGCGGCGGGGCGCTGCGTTACGACCCGGACTGGCAGGACAAGCCTTTGCTGCTGTTGGCGGCGGGTACCGGGCTTGGGCCGTTGTGGGGAATCCTGCGCGAGGCGCTGCGTCAGGACCATCAGGGCGCGATTCGGTTGATTCATCTGGCGCATGACGAGCAGGAGCATTATCTGAAAGCCGAGTTGCAGGCGCTCGCTATCAGTTGCCCGAACCTGCAGGTTCAGCTGATCACTCAGGAAACGCTTCAGGATGCGCTGGCCGAGCTTCGCATGCTGTCTCGGCATGCCATGGCGCTGGTGTGCGGCAGTCCCGAAAGTGTCGAGGTGTTTGCCAAGCGGCTGTACCTGGCCGGGTTGCCACGTAATCAGTTGCTGGCGGATGTGTTCGTTCGGCGGGAGTAATGTGACGCGGAGCTAGCGGTAAACACGCGGTTCGCTGACAGACTCCGGACTGTGGGAGGCGGCTTGCCGGCGATAGCGTCAGTTCAGCCACTGATAGGGCGCTTGATAAACCGCATCGCCGGCAAGCCACCTCCCACGATGGATCGTCCAGTCCTGAAACCCATAAAAAAGCCCCGGCTCTCGCGAGTCGGGGCTTTTGGGTGTTGCGCTGGACGTCAGACCAATGGGTCGCCGACGTGCAGGATCTTCATGCCGTTGGTGCCACCGATGGTGTGGTAGCTGTCGCCCTTGGTCAGGATGACCCAGTCGCCTTGCTCGACCAGACCGCGCTTGAGCAGCTCGTCAACGGCTGCCTGGCTGACCTGACCTGGCGGCAGGGCTGCCGGGTCGAACGGTACGGTGTAGACGCCACGGAACATCGCCGCGCGGGCCTGGGTGCCGCGGTGCGGGGAGAACGCATAGATCGGTACCGACGAGCGAATGCGCGACATGATCAGCGGGGTGTAGCCGCTTTCAGTCAGTGCGATGATCGCTTTCACGCCCGGGAAGTGGTTGGCGGTGTACATGGCCGCCAGCGCGATGCTTTCGTCACAACGGGTGAACGAATGGCCGATGCGGTGGCTGGAGGTTTTGCCGGTCGGGTGCTTTTCAGCGCCGACGCAGATGCGCGCCATGGCCTGAACCGCTTCGATCGGGTAGGAACCTGCCGCACTTTCAGCCGACAGCATGACGGCGTCGGTGTAGTCGAGCACGGCGTTGGCCACGTCGGACACTTCAGCGCGGGTCGGCATGGGGCTGGAGATCATCGACTCCATCATCTGCGTTGCAACGATCACCGCCTTGTTGTGGCGACGCGCGTGCAGAATGATGCGTTTCTGAACGCCAACCAGTTCGGCGTCGCCGATTTCCACACCCAGATCGCCACGGGCAACCATGACGGCGTCACTGGCGCGGATGAGTTCGTCGAGCACTTCGTCGTTGGCAACCGCTTCGGCGCGTTCGATCTTGGCGACCAGCCAGGCAGTACCGCCGGATTCGTCACGCAGCTTGCGAGCGTATTCCATGTCGGCAGCGTCGCGCGGGAAAGAAACGGCCAGATAGTCCAGGTCCATTTCCGCAGCGAGCTTGATGTCCTGCTTGTCTTTTTCTGTCAGCGCAGGCGCTGTCAGGCCACCGCCGCGGCGGTTGATGCCTTTGTGGTCCGACAGCGGGCCACCGATCAGGACGGTGCAGTGCAGTTCATCAGCGGTTTGAGTGTCGACGCGCATGACCACGCGACCGTCGTCGAGCAACAGCTCGTCGCCCACGCCGCAATCCTTGACCAGATCCGGGTAGTCGATACCCACGATCTGCTGGTTGCCACTGGTCAACGGGTGAGCGGTGGAGAAGGTGAACTTGTCACCCACTTTCAGCTCTATCCGCTTGTCGGTGAATTTGGCGATACGGATCTTGGGACCTTGCAGGTCGCCCAGCAGAGCGACGAAGCGCCCGTGTCTGGCGGCGATTTCACGGATCAGCTTGGCGCGAGCCTTGTGCTCATCCGGGGTGCCGTGGGAGAAGTTCAGACGAGCAACGTCAAGACCCGAGAGGATCAATTGTTCGATGACTTCCGGCGAGTTGCTGGCAGGGCCAAGTGTGGCGACGATTTTGGTGCGGCGAACGGTCATGCACAAACTCCTTAATTGAAGCGCAGCGAGAGGCTACTCCTGTCTGTGTCTTTAGTCATTGTTCCTTTGCACTACCTTGCTGCTGGCAGGCAGGGCAATCGGCTGACGGCCGGTGCTCGATCGGCCTGAAGAAATTGGATGTCGAGCCGATAAATGGCAGAGAACAGGAGAGTCCCATGCGTATTGTAACGATTGTTGTATTACTGGCTGCGGTCAGCGGTTGCACCCGTTGGGCAATGAACTCCAATCTGGATCATGCCTACCGTGCCTATCAGGAAGGTGATTGCGATCGCGTGATGCTCGACCTGTCCAAGGTTGAACGTCAGAGTCGCGAGCGGCGTTACGTCCAGCCGGAGGTCTCGATGTTGCGCGGACAGTGCCTGGAGCGTCAGAAGCTTTACGTCGATGCGGCATCGACCTATCAGTTTCTGATGAACCAGTATCCGGCCAGTGAATATGCGTACCGTGCGAAGGCCCGGCTCGACACACTGGCGCAATTGGGCCACTACCCGGCGGCGCAGCACGCCAAAGTGATACCTGCCTCAAAATAATTACACCCAATTGGATGATTGGTGTCGTATTCGGGTGGATGTTGGAAAGATTTGCGCTAGGCTGACTGTCAAGGGAATGAAAGAGCCTAAGGCTCTGGTCTTAAGGAGTTCCTGCGGCACTGCCATTGTTGAACGCCGCAGGATCAAAGTTCTACGTGACCATGCTCACTGGTCTCTGAAGGTGGCCTGCCATGCTAAAAGAGCGAAAAATCGAACGACACCAATTGCAGGAATATCTTCAGGTTTTCAATAGTCACACCGACCGACCACTCGGTTGTCTGGGTAACGTTTCGGAAGAGGGGCTGATGCTGATCAGCAGTATTCCTCTACTGGTCGGTGCCAGGTTTGATTTGCGTGTGAAGATGCCCCGTAGTGAGGGGCTCAAGACCATCGACGTCAGCGCGACGTGCATGTGGTGTCATGAAGACGAGACACCCGGCTGCTATGACTCCGGCTTCGAGCTTTCCGAGATGTCCACGGACTATCTCGAGTTGGTTCGCATCCTGCGGCAGTATTTCTGCTTCTACCCCAGCCTCGAGGCTTCGGCCTGACAGGTCAGCAGTCGGAAGAGCGGGTCAGAGCGTTCCCGCTTTCTTCCAGCCAAGATAACGAGTCACCAATTGTGCGCCCAGTTCTCCTGGGCGCACGTCCACCACGTTGATGCCATGCGCGACCATCCGGTCGTGCAGCGTTGTGCGCGCGTTCAGAAAACTGACCGTTCCGCAGTAGCTCAGCGCTTTGTCATAGGTCTCGACGGATGCCTGACGCAGACTGTCGAGCACTTCCTCGCGCAGGCTTGCAACCAGCACACGATGCCTGCGCCCCAACTGATTGACCGCCGACAGCAGCTCATCGTCGTCTTCATCGCGCAGGTTAGTGATCAGAACCACCAGCGAGCGTCGCTTCTGTCGGGCCAGCAAATGGCGGGCGGCGGCGCTGTAGTCGGCCGGTCGCTGGGTGGTCTGCAGGTCGTAGACGGTATTGAGCAACAGGTTCAACTGACCGTGGCCCTTGACCGGCGACACATAGCGTTCCTTGTCGCCGGCGAAGGTCATCAGGCCGATGGCATCGCCCTGACGCAGCGCAACGTAACCGAGCAGCAGGCAGGCATTGAGTGCGTGATCGAAATGGGACAGGTCGCCGTCCTGGCTGCGCATGCGTCGTCCGCAGTCCAGCATGAACACGATCTGCTGGTCTCGCTCGTCCTGATACTCCCGCGCAATCGGTGAGCGTTGGCGCGCAGTGGCTTTCCAATCAATCTGCCGCAGGCTGTCGCCTTCGCGAAATTCGCGCAATTGGTTGAATTCCAGTCCTAGGCCACGCCGCTGCGACTGCCGCACACCGATCTGGCTGAGCCAGTTGTCGACCGCCAGCAACTGGCCGTCGTACAGCCGGGCAAAATCCGGGTAAACGCGGGTGCTGCCCGGCAGGTCGAGGCGACGTCGGGTGGACCACAGACGCAAGCCGCTGCACAGCGCCAGCTCGCAACGTTCAAAGGTGAAATGGCCTCGCTTGATGGGCCGTATCCGATAGCCAAGTGTGGCCTTTGTCCGTCGAGGCACTTCGATGGATTGCGGCAGGTTTTCGGACTCCAGCCCTGAGGGCAGGTGATCCATGACGCGCACTGCCAGCGCCGTACCGCCGTCGTGTTCGATGTCCAGTCTTATCTCGTTCCAGCGGTTCAAGGCCAGACTGCCGGGCAGGTGACGTTGCAGGCGAGGGGAGGGCTGGCGTGTCAGGCGAAATCCGTCGAAGACACTCACGCACGCCAGCGCCAGCAATGCGCCCCAATACAGGGTGTCGAGCTGCTTTGGATAGTCGATGCCCAGCGCACCGAGTACGCCCAGCAGCACGGCGGCGCCTGCAAGCACACCCAGCCACTTCAGTAGCAGGGTCGACGGCCTCAATACCTGTTTCAAAGGCGGGGCGCCGGAACCTGATCGAGGATCTGCCTGAGCACCTGATCCACCGATAGCCCTTCAATGTCCAGCTCGGGCGACAGCCTCACACGGTGACGCAGCACCGCCAGTGCGCAGCCCTTGATGTCATCCGGGATGACGAATTCGCCGCCGCGCAGCAACGCCCTGGCCCGACCGCCACGCACCAGCGCGATGGAGGCCCGTGGGCCTGCGCCCAAGCTGAGGCCCGGCCAGGTACGGGTACTGCGGGCCAGTCTCACGGCGTAATCCAGCACCTGTTCGTCCAGTGGCAGATCGCTGGCAATGCGTTGCAGCGCCTGCACTTCGCGGGCCTGCATGATCACCTTGAGCGGCCGTACATCGAGCATGTCGGCCCGGGTCGAGCGCGTGACCTGACGGACCATGTCCAGTTCTTCCTGCGCCTGCGGATAATCCATGCGCAGCTTGAGCATGAAGCGGTCCAGCTCGGCCTCGGGCAACGGGTACGTGCCTTCCTGTTCGATGGGGTTCTGCGTCGCCAGCACCATGAACGGTTGCGCAATGGGCAATGCCCGGCCTTCCAGCGTGACCTGCCGCTCCTGCATGGCTTCGAGCAGCGCAGCCTGGGTCTTGGCCGGGGCGCGGTTGATCTCATCGGCCAGCAGCAGGTTGGTGAAAATCGGGCCTTTGCGCAGTTTGAACTGTTCGGTCGGCAGGTCGTAGACCGCATGACCGGTCACGTCGCTGGGCATCAGGTCAGGCGTGAACTGAATGCGGGCGAATTCACAACCCAGGCAACTGGCCAGAGCGCGCACCAGCAGCGTCTTGCCCAGCCCCGGTACGCCTTCAAGCAGCACATGACCGCCGCCGATCAGCGCCGTCAGCACATCGTCGATGACGGCGTCCTGGCCGATGACCGCCTTGCGCAGTTCGGTGCGTAACACCTGGGCCAGATGACTGGCACGCTGACGCTGCTGGGCCTGCGTGTTGGCTGCGGTGCTGGCGGCGGGTTCGGGGCTCGCCGCAACGACGGGGTCGATGCTGCCTGACGGTTCGGGCGTTTGATCGCTCATAAGGCATTCCTGAGGGTTTGCAGGTGGGCCACCTGACGGGTGAAATCGCTGTGGGAAAGGCGTTGTTTAGGTCGTGGACGCAACGCATCGCTGATGGCGCTGGTGGGCTGACGAGTCAGGCGGGACAGTACCTGCCACTGATCAGCGACGGCCAGTGCCTCAAAGCCCGGATGAAGCTGCCGGGCGCGTCGCAGGATGTCCTGCTGCAGGCTCTTCAAGAGCACGTCCTGTCCGCTGCGTCTGCGCAGAAACTCGGCGCTGGCACGCAGGTGTTCGGTCAGTTGCCGCCGGGCCTGGGAAGCAGGCAAACGGACGGGGCCTTCACGCAGGCCGACATGCCACAGCGTCAGGCCGATCAGTATCGCGAACGCGGTCAGCGCGAGAGCGAAGTGACGCAGTATCAGACTCAACAAGTTGTCATGTTCGGTTTGCAGCAACAGGGTCACGTCACTGTCCTGGGTCAGGTACCACAGGAGCCAGGCGTTGTCGTATTTGCCGATCGAGCGGTTTTTCCACAGCTCCGCGTCGGTAAGTACAGTGATCAGGCCCTTGCCATGACTCAGTTGCACCATGTGCGTGGCGTCGGCACTGTTGGCCCATGAATCGGCATGGTCCTCCGGGTCTTCCAGATGAAACGCCGGATCAAAGCTCATGTAGGCCGGTGCGTCTTCATTTTCCAGATACAACCGCGTGAGTTCCGGCCACTTGGTTCTCTTGGTGGCAGGCGGTGACGCCATCAGCGGTATAGGGACCGTGGGCCGGGCCTCATCGGAATCATCCTGTGCCTTGATGTCTTTCGAGAGGTATTGGCGAATCCCGATCCTGTCGAGCAGCAGGTCGCCGCTGCGGCCTTTCTGTTCGTCCCACAGTTGCTCGGCCACGAACAGCAGATGTCCTCCCGACTCGGCCCAGTTCAGCAGGCGCTCGGTCTGTGCCGGGGTCATGTTTTCCCGATCATCGAGCAACAGCAGCGTCTGTGGTCGTTCTTGCGT
>Ga0308164_10002025_pt1 | contig 21343 bp, 16 predicted proteins | sample PhyTR2_FD_201031 | JGI IMG/M metagenome (GOLD analysis project Ga0308164, IMG submission 201031) | Phyllosphere microbial communities from UC Gill Tract Community Farm, Albany, California, United States - DLSLT.R2 | ecosystem: Host-associated > Plants > Phyllosphere > Unclassified | place: USA... | reverse complement strand
TGGGTGTGGAAGTGCAGTAATGCATTAAGCTAACCAGTACTAATTGCCCGTACGGCTTGTCCCTATAACCTTAGCAGGTTGTAGCGAATAAGAAGTGCGTTGGAACGTTCGTTGATACACAACTTCATTACCCAGGTGAGCATGACTCACCAACTACTTACCGATTCCAGATTCTGAGTAACGTTCACAAGAACGCGACTCGTACAGTTCAATGCCTGATGACCATAGCAAATCGGTCCCACCCCTTCCCATCCCGAACAGGACCGTGAAACGATTTTGCGCCGATGATAGTGCTGCAACCAGTGTGAAAGTAGGTTATCGTCAGGCTAGTTATATAGAAAAACCCCGTCTAGTGATCTAGGCGGGGTTTTTCGCATTTCAACGTTCAACCCGCACGGCCAGAGCCGGGGTCGGACCCGTTGGGTCCGACCCCTTGCTGGGATACTTGCGTGGTGTGGCGTGCCTTGCGGGGTAATAGAAAATTTACTGCCGATCACCGCAAAATTGATATATAATTCGCGCTCAATATTTAAGGCGGCGCAAAAAATGCGACGCCCGTAGTACCGGTCAATGCTTGATGACCATAGCAAGTCGGTCCCACCCCTTCCCATCCCGAACAGGACCGTGAAACGACTTTGCGCCGATGATAGTGCTGCAACCAGTGTGAAAGTAGGTTATCGTCAAGCTAGTTATACTTAAAAAGCCCCACCGAGCGCGCAACGCTGGTGGGGCTTTTTTCATTTCTGAACCGCTTTATAACGGTTCCAGATCCGGGCCGCGCAGATTAACCAGCAGCGCCCGTCCATTGTCATCGATCCTGAATTCCCCGTACTGTGCCCGGCTCCAGCGCTGCGCTTCCCCTTCCTTGAAATACCATGCATCGGTGGCCGGCCGCAATCCGCTCCTCGTTTGCAGCAGCTCGATGACGATTTCATCGGCTGCCAGCGCCCGATCGGTTGCCAGTCCCTGCATAACCGCCACGCCACGACTATCGACATGGGCGATGACGCGCGCATGGCGTGCGGTCCGCAAATTTTCCACCGCAGGTAACCGGAAATTGAGCGCCATATAATCGCCCTGCATCAGCGAGCGGGGATCGGCCGGCGCCAGGGCGATGAATATGGGGCGGCCGTTACTGATCAACGCTTCTTTTTGCCAGATCGCCCCATTCGCCACGACCAGCGTGAGTGCCAGCGTGGCAACGATGCCCGCGCGCTGGCCCCGCGTGGTCGTCAACACTGCTGGTACTGCAGCGGGTACAACACCGGGAACAACAGCTGGTACGGCGGCGGTGTCGGCCGCGTGCGGCACGCGGGTGGCGCGGCTAAGCCAGGCAATCAGGCCAAAGGCTGCGCCCATGCCGATCATGATCGCGGCCTTGCGCGCCAGTGATACGTCGAGCTGGTAATAAAACGTGCCAATGATCCAGCCCGCAGCCACCGCGCTGGCCACTGCCAGACGCCAACGACCGCTGCCCACGCAGGCAGCCAGTGCCAGTAATGCCGCGCCCAGGCCAGGCACCAGCCAGGACAGGATGGTGAGAATGGCCGCCGCCGCTGCATAGCGAGGAGCGCGCAAGACTGGCCAGCGCTGGCCAAGCCAGCCGGCGCCCGCCATCGTCATCACGGCGGAACAGGCTTTGACCATGGAATACGATGCGTCGGACTCGGTCGCACCGTGCGCATGGCCCAGCGCTGCGGGGGACAGGAAGGTCGAGCCGGAATCGTAGACCAGCGCTGCAAGCGTGAGCAGGATCCAGCCATTGGACATGGTTTCCAGCACGATCATCCTGTGCGCATGCTGGCGCGACGGCGCGTGACTATCGGCAAAGAAGACAGCAATCAGCCAGGCCAGCAACGCCAACTGAGCGCCACCCCAGATATCGAACTGGCTTGAACTTTGATGGCTGGTGTTCATCACAATGAAGGTGGCGGCGGCCAGCGCACCGAGCAGCACGCGCAACCAGTGCTGCGGCACCAGCCACGCCATGCCGATGATCATTGCCAGCAGCAGCGCCTCGGCAGCGATATAGGGCATGTCGCGGAACAGCCCGAACACGAGCAGGGCACCGCCGACCAGCAGCACCGGCAATCCGAGCTGCTCCACGAACGGCGAGACCGTGTTCGACCGCAGCACACGCACCGAGCCGAACAGGAACGCCGCGCCAAACACGTAGCACAGCACGCCGGTTTCCAGTGCACTGCCGAAGATCATGAACAGCACGCCCAGCAGCGGCACGGCGGCCAGCCAGGCGCCCAGTCCGGTCATCAAGACCACCGGCCATGGGCGTGCCGCGTGCTGCGGGGCGGTGTCGCGGGTAAGGATGCCTTGGGCGATCGCGGCATCGATCAAGTGTTGCAAGCGCTTGCTCATACGATGTGCTCCCCGTTTTGCACGCGCGCCAGGTGCACGATCAGTTTGACAGTACCGGCCAGCAGCGCGGCGGAGACGCCGCCAATCACCAGCAAAGCGACGATTTCATTGCCGCGCACGCCAAGCAGCAGTTGCGCCATGCCGCACACCAGCAACACGTTCGCGGCCAGCCCCAGCGCGCTGAGCACAAAGATATCGAACAGGCCGCGCCGGCTGAAAGCGACCGCCAGCAGCGCGACGATCAGCAGCGAGATCGGATAGAAGCCGCTGCCGGCAGTGGAAAACAGGCTGCGACCCGACATGGTGGCCAGGCCGATGATGGCGTAGATCATGCTCAAGCGCACCGGCCAGGCTCCCGCGCCAGTCCACGCGCGCGGCGCGAACTTGAAAACCAATGCCAGCACCAGCGCCGGCACCCAGGAACCGAGGCTGTCTGCCAGCGAAATTTCGGTATTCCACCACCAGCCGTTGGTGCGCACCTGTGCCAGCAACTGGGCGGCGGTGAGTGCCACGATGACCCACGCCACCCACAGCACGTCATGGCGTACGGCCAGGCACAACGGTAGCGTCAGTGCTGCCCACAGCGCGAACAGCTGCCAGGGATCGGCGCCGGTCTGGTACGTCTGACCGAAATAGGCGAACAGGCCGCCGCACGCGATAAAGCCCAGCAGGGAAAAGGGAATGCGAGCGGCGGGCACGCGCCATGCTGCCAGCAAAGTAGCCAGCACGATCGCTTCAAGCAGGACAAAGCGTGCCGTGCGCGGTAGCGCTTGCCAGTTGGCAGCCACCCAGAACACGATGCCCAGCCCGGCCAGCACCGCCGCCAGCACTGCCATGCCGAGCGGCAGGTAGCGCAGCAGCGACGGCGGCGGCGCATCGAGCGCGGCAAGTTGCCTGAGCCGGCGACCGGCATCGGGCGCAAGGTTGTGGCGGTCGGCCAGGACGAGTATCGCAACGCGGAGATTCATGGGCATTCCATGGACAATGATGGAACGCAAAGATTACTCTTTTTTTAACTTATGCGGTGCGCCAGGTTACAGCTTCTCCAGGTTGGGACCGCGCAGGTCGACCAGCAGCGCCTGACCTTGCTGATCTACCCGAAATTCCCCGTAGCTGGCTTTGGCCCAGCGGTCGGCCTCGCCTTCCTTGAAGTACCAGGCATCGGTGGCGGGGCGTAAGCCGCTTTGGGTTGGCCGCAGTTCAAAATAGATTTCGTCCGGCTGCAAGGGGCGGTTCGCTGCCAGGCCGTGTATCACGGCGATGCTTCGGCGGTCCAGTCTGGCGACGGCCTTGACGCGCTGCCGGCCCCACAAATCTGCTTCCTGCAGTCCGGTCAATTGGAAGTTGAGCGCCATGTAATCGCCCTGTATCAGCGAGCGCGGATCGACGGGCGCCAACGCGATGAACACCTGTCTGCCATTGCCGATCAGTGTTTCTTTTTGCCAGATTCCGATGTTGGCTAGCAGGAGCGTGACCAGCAGCGAGGTCGCAATGCCGAACCGTTGGACATAACCGACGCCTTGCGGTGAAGTCGGCTCAGGCTTCACCTGCGCCGCGCGACCGGTCCGGCTGCGCCAAGCGATGATGGCGAATCCGACGCTCATACCGATCATGATCAGTGCCTTGGTGGCCAAGGGCACGTCGAGCTGGTAATAGAAGCTGCCGATGATCCACGCCGCTGCGGCGCCGCTCACCACTGCGAGTTGCCACCTGCTGCTGCTTGCACTGAAGGACAATACCAACAACGGGACACCAAGGGCGGGTATCAGCCACGACATTGCAGTCACCAAGGTCGCTGCTGCGTAGTAGCGTGGCCCACGCACGGCTGGCCAGCGATGAAACAGGCACGCCAGTGCCATGAGCGCGAGCGCGCAGGACGCAGCCCTCGGGAGTGAGTAGAGCGAAAGGCGTGCCCCGCCATCCATGTTGTAATCGAGGCCCAGCACGGCAGCGGAGAGAAACGTTGAGCCGGCGCCATAGACCAGCATTGCCAATGTGGCCAAAATCCAGCCGGTGGACAGCGACTCGCCCGCCAGCAGCTTGTCTGCACTGTCTCCGGAGAGGCCGCTATGGTCGGTGCACAGCACGGCCACCAGCCATATCAGCGTGGCAAACGATGTCGCGCTCCAGAAGTTCAGATGCCGTATCAGTATGTCGTCGCAAGTCATCAGCATGAACGCGAGGCATCCGAGCGCACCGAGCACCATGCGCAGCCAGTGCTGGCGCACGAACCAGCCAATACCGAGGACGAGCAAAGCCAGCAAGGCATTGGCAAGCCTGGCGTCGCCGAGATCGCGATGCAGGCCGAACGCCAGCAATCCCAGTCCGGCCAACAATAGGGGCACGCCGAGTTGCTCGACAAAGTCCTGGTCCGGCTGGGCATGTAAGGTGAATTTGGCGGCGACCAGCGCAAACACCGCCACGAAATAACACGCTGCGCCATGCATGAGCGCATCCCCGAACAGCAGCCCGATGGCAAAAAGGAGCGGCACGGCGGCCAGCCAGGCCCCCAGTGCAGTCAGCAAAACGATGGGCCAGGGGCGTGATGCCGCCAGTGGCACCGCATTGGCAGGCAATATGCCTTGCGCGCTGGCCGCCTGGATCAAGCTTCTCAATCGAGTTTTGTTCACGAGATTTTCTCCCGAAGATAGATACGGGCCAGGTGCATGAGCACTTTCACTGTCAGCGCCAGCAGGCCGGTGGCGGCACAGGCGATGACCACCAATGAAAAGACCAGGGTGCCGTATCCGGCGCTATGGAACAATGTGTGCGCCAGGCCACCGATGACCAGCACATTAAAGCTCAGGCACAGGGCGCTGAAAATGAAGAGATCGAACATCTTGCGCAAGCTGAAGCCATAGGCCAGCACTGCCACGATGAGCACAAACGCCGGATAGCCTTCGGCCGATGAAAACAAATGACGTACCGCCAAGGTGGTGAGGCTGATGACCGCATATATCATGCTCAAGCGCAGAGGCCACGGGCCGGTGCCGGTGATCGAGCGTGGCGTAAACCGGAGCAGCGCCGCCAACGCGAGGGCGGGTAACCACGAGCCCAGGCTGCTATACGGCGACAGCTGCGCATTCCACCACCAGCGCCCAGTCTGCATTTCGGTAAATAGTTGGGCGCCGGTGAGCGCGACCATCAGCCACGGCACCCATAGCGCATCGTGACGCACACCGAGGCACAACGGCAGGGTGATGGCGGCCCACAAAGTGAACAGTTGCCAGGGATCGGCGCCGGTCTGGTATATCTGGCCAAGACAGGCGAACAGGCCGCCGCACGCCAGGAACCCCAGCAAGGCCAGCGGCAGACGTGCGGCTGGCAGACGCCATGCGCCCAGCAGCGTGCACATCACGAGCGCTTCGAGCAGGACGCAACGCGCGAATCGCGGCAGCGATTGCCAGTTGGCGGCAACCCAGAACACGATGCCCAGCCCGCCCAGCGTTGCCGCCAGCATAGCCATGCCAAATGACAGGTACTGCAGCAGCGAGGGCGGTGTGGCGCCGAGGTTGGCCAGCCGTTTAAGCCGCTCGCCGTCAACCAGAGAAAGGCGGTGCTGTTTGACCAGCGAAAACATCGCAAGATGCAGATTCATAAGCTTCCCAAGAGAAAGAATGGAAAGCTATGAGTGTCCTTGTTGCAACTAAATCCGTCTTGTCATCCGTCAACGGATTCAGAACTGGTACGCCGCACTCACACCCAGCAACCAGTTACGCTGCGGCGCCGCCTCGTAGTAGCGCTTGTTGGTATCGCCCACGATCACTGAGCCAACATAGTTCTTGTCGAGCAGGTTGTTCAAGCGCGCGAACTGCTTGAAGCGCCAGCCGTTCCATTGCTGGTTGGCGCTCACGCGTGCGTTGACGATGCCATAGCCGGGCGCGGCCTGGTCGGCGTTGGCGTCGTCCGCGTAGATTTTGCCGGTGGCGATGCCTTCCAAGGCGGCACCAAAGCGGTCGGCGCTGTCTTTCCACGCCAGCTCGGCATACGCATTGGCCTTCGGCACGCCGGGCAGGCGGCTGCCTTCCGGGACGGCGCCAAACGCCTGATCGTATGTTGCACGCAGGGCGGTCAGTGCTACGCGCGTGCTCAGGCCGTACTTCCACGAGGAGTCGAGCGAGACTTCGAGTCCGCGGCGCAGCGTTTTGCTGGCGTTGCGGTAGCTGGTGCGGCCGCCGCCGCTGCTGTCCACCACCACTTCGTCGGTGGTGCGGGCCTGGAAGATGGCGGTGTTCAGGCTGGTGCGGTCGTCGAGCCTGGTCTTGACGCCGGTTTCCAGGTGCGTGCTGCGCGCCGGTTTCAAGCCGAAGTTGAAGCCGCCCGTGCTCGAATAAAACAGTTCATTCAGGGTGGGCGTTTCGAAACCGCGTGCGGCGCTGGCGTACACGTTGACCATCGGCGTCACGCGGTACAGTACGCCCAGCACCGGCGTGGTGTGGCTGTATTCGAGGTTGCCGCTGTCATTGCCGTTGCTCAGGTAACGGTCATCGACGGCCACCTTGACGTTGCTGCGGCGTACGCCCGCGCTGAGCATCCATGCACCGGTCTGCCATTCGGCCTGCAGGTACGGGTCGAGGTTCGACACTACGTCCTGCTCGTCGCGGCGCAGCGCGCCTTTCACGCCGAACTGGGTGCCGATGTAATTTTCGTAGCCTTTGCGATCGTCCTTCGAGCGGCCGTATTCGACGCCGAACGTGGTGCTCAGCTTGCCGCCGGCCAGTGCGCTGACGTGTGTCCAGCTCACGTCGGCGCCATAGAAATCGCGGTCGAAATCGATCACGCCGCCCGAATGCGTGGCCGGCGCCTGGAATGCACGCGAGAACGACTGGTACTGGATCACCTGGCGGTTGCCGCCATACGTCATCACGCGCAGGCTGTCGTCGCCGAACTGCTGTTCCCAGTTGGCGCCGATTTGCTGGTGGTCGATGCTTTTGCGGGTGTCGTAGCGGTCGGCAAGCGTGCGCTTCGGCGTTTGGGTGTCGGACGCATCGGTTTCGCCGGCGCGCGGATCGCGCTGGTACGTGGCCCACGACACGCCCAGCGGATCTTGCGTGTCTTTCTGGCGCAGGCCGTTGGCAACGATGGTCAGCTTGGCGTTATCGATGGGCGCCAAGGTCAGCTTGGCGAAGGCCTGGTCGCGGGTGGCGGCGCTGTGGGCGCGGTAGCCGTCGGTCTCGAAGCGCGACGCGTCGAGCACATAGCCCACCGTGCCTTGCTTGCCCTGGGCATTCACATCGGCTTTGTGGCTGCCGTAGCTGCCGGCACTGAGGCTGGTCTCGACCGTGGGCGCACCTTCGCCGTCACGCGTGAAGAGCTGGATGACGCCACCCGAGTGGTTGCCGTAGATGGCCGAGAACGGGCCGCGCAGCACTTCGATGCGTTCGGCCATGTCGAGGTTGAAGGTGGCGGCCTGGCCCTGGCCGTCGGGCATGCTGGCGGGGATGCCGTCGGCAATCAGGCGCACGCCGCGCACGCCAAACGTGGACCGGGCACCGAAACCGCGCGATGAGATCTGCAAATCCTGCGCATAGTTCTGGCGATTTTGCGCCACCAGGCCCGGCACGGCGGCCAGTGCTTCGCTGGCATTCACGCGCGGCTGGCTTTGCTGGATGCGGCTGGCGTCGATGACGTCGATCGAGGCGGGCATGTCGAATACCGTGTGGCCCACGCGGGTGGCGCTCACCACCACCACGTCGGCCATCGGCAAGGGCGCCGGTTCTTCGGCAAACGCCGTGGTGGAACCTGCCATCGCGACCAGCGCGGCAAGGACATTCCTGTAAACAGGATTTTGCTGCATAAAGACTCCGTATAGTGTGGGCTAGTGCTTGTCGTGTTCGGCGTCGAAGCTGGTCTTGAGGCGCGGCGCCGCCAGCGGGCGGGTTTCGATAAAGCAGCGCACGGCCCAGATTTCCTGCGTCGTCAGCACGTCGCGCCACGGTGGCATGTAGATGATGCCGGCGCGAACCTTGCCCGAATTCACCGCCATCATAAAGTAGCCATCCACATCCTGCAGGCAGCGCGCCTGCAGTGCGCTGGATTTAAGCTGTTGGCAAAAACTGTTCAGGCGGCGCAGGTCGGGCGCCTCGGCCGATGGCTGCGTGGCCTGCTCGCCGTGACAGCGCGCGCAGTTGGCCTGGTAGACCTGGCCGCCGAGAGCAATGGCGCTGGCATTGCCGCGCGACGGGTTGCCGTCGGCATGCGCGGACAGCGCCGCCAGCAGCAGCGGAAGTAATAAAAGACGGTGCATGGCGGGCTCCGGTGTTACCAGTCGGTGGGGCAGCCTTGGCAGCCCTCCAGGTTGGCGTCGGGAAAAATGGTAAAGCGCAGGATGGCGCGCTCCAGGTTGGCGTTTTTGAGGTTGCTGCCCCAGAACTTGGCTTCCTGCAGGTCGGCATCGATCAGCACCGCGCCGTCGAGATTGGTCAGGTTCAGGCGCGCTGCTTCCAGGCTGGCGCCGCGCAGGTCGGCGCCTTCCATGTCGGCGCGCATCAACCGGCTGGTTTCGAGGTTGATGCCGGCCAGGACCGCCTTGCGGAACGAGGCGCCCGGTGCATTGAGCGAATACGCCATGGCGCCGGTGAGGTCGGCGCCGTCGAGCAGGGCGCCGGCCAGGTTGGCGCTGCGCAGGTTGGCGCGCATCATGCGGGCGCCGCGCAGGTCGGCGCCGTGCAAGTCCTTGCCCACCAGGTTGGCGCCGCGCAGGTCGGCATTCGCACATTGCGCATAGGGCCACAAGTGGCAACCGTTGATGATGGTGACCTCGGGCACCGCTACGCCGTTGACGATTTGCGCCGTGGCCGGCAACGCCAGGCACAATGTGCCCAGCATGGCCAGCCACAGCGCCGACCGCCACCGCAGCTTTACACCAGCATGGCTACCCGCGACGGTGGCCATGCCGCGCGGCGGCGTCCTCATTACTTATTTGCCAAATTAGTCGCCACTTTGGCCGACGGCGCTTTCGGCAGCTTGAACACCCAGTAGCTGCCGCCCTGCGTGACCTGCTTGGTCAGCTCCGCCATGTCGCCGCCCCACAGCGGTACCGCGCCGCCGTAGCCGCTCGACAGGCCGATGTATTGCTCGCCATCGATTTCCCAGGTGATCGGCACTGATACCACGCCGGAGCCGGTCTGGTATTTCCACAGTTCCTTGCCGGTCTTGGCATCGAACGCCTTGACGTAGCCGTCCGAGGTGCCGGTGATCAGCAAGCCGCCGGCCGTGGTGAGGGTGCCGCCCCATAGCGGGAATTTCTCCTTGTTTTCCCAGACGATCTTGCCGGTCTTCGGATCGATCGCGCGCAGCGTGCCGATGTGGTCTTCATACAGGCGCTTGATGCGGAAGCCCTGGCCCAGGTAGGCGGAGCCGGCCTTGTAGTGGATTTGCTCGGTCCAGTAATCCATGCCCCAGTGATTGGCGGGGATGTAGAACAGGCCGGTATCGGGCGAGTACGACATCGGCATCCAGTTGGTACCGCCCAGGAATGGCGGCGACACGAACACGGCCTTGCCCTTGTCGGCGCCCGCTTCCGGCAGCGGTGGCCGCTTGCCGTTTTCTACCGGACGGCCGGTTTTCAGGTCGATGCTCTTGGCCCAGTTGATGCCGTCCACAAACGGCCAGGCGTTGATCAGCGACGTCGGTTTGTTCGGATAGCCGGCGCCGGTCGCCAGCTTGGTCCGGTCGGTGACGTAGAAGAAGCCGTTGCGGTCGGCGTGGGCGCTGGCCTTGATCAGCTTGCCGGTCTTGGTGTCCTTGTAGTCGAACAGCACCACCGAGTTATTGCCGGAGAAGTCCCAGGCATCGTTGGGCGTGTGCTGATAAAAACCTTTCAGCTCGCCAGTGCTGGCATCGACATACGCCTGGCCCGACGTGAACAGACTGTCCCAGTTGCGCGGGTCGTCGCCTTCCTTGGTGCGCTCCCAGGTGTTCCATGGTGCCGGGTTACCAGCGCCGATGATGATGGTGTTGGTCTCGGGATCGAACGACGCCGTTTGCCACGGTGCGCCGCCGCCGTGTTCCCAGGCTTCGCGCAGCTTGCCATCCTTGTCGCGCGGCCAGCTGGGGGCGCTGGCGTCGCCGGTAGGCGTGCTCGGTTTGCCGTCGGCGCGGCCCACGTGGCCTTCCACCAGCGGACGGGCCCATACCTCGGCGCCGGTGTCCGGGTCGCGCGCGAACAGCCAGCCCTGGGCGCCGAATTCATCGCCCGAGTTGCCGTGGATGAGCAGCACGCGGCCGCCTTTTTCGCGGATGATGAACGGGGCGCCGGTCATCGTGTAGCCGAGTTTCTGGTCGCCGAATTTTTCGTTCCACACGACCTTGCCCGTGTTCTTGTTGAGCGCAACGATGCGGGCATCGAGCGTGCCGAAGTACACCTTGTCGCCGTAGATCGCGGGACCGCGATTGACCACGTCGCAGCATGGGCGGATATCGTCAGGCAGCCGGTGTTCGTAGGCCCACAGCTGGTGGCCGGTCTTGGCGTCGAGCGCATAGATGCGTGAGTACGACGCCGTCACGTAGATGATGCCGTCATGCACGAGCGCCTGCGCTTCCTGGCCGCGCTGCTTTTCACCGCCAAACGAGAAGGTCCAGGCCGGCACGATCTGGTCGACGTTCTTGGTGTTGATGCGCTTGGCCAGGCTGTGGCGCTGCGCCTTCAGGCCCAGGCCATAGCTGAGCACTTGCTTGGTGCCCTGGTCGGCATTGGCGATATCGTCCCAGGTCACCTTGGTATCGGCGGCATGGGCAGCGCCAGCGATCAGGACAAGGATGGCGGCGGCGATTGGACGTGGTACTGGCTGCATGCTGTTCTCCGTTATAAGTTTTGTACTGAGAAGTTTTGTACTGAGAAGTTTTTGATGAAGCGGCGCGACGGATCGCTACGGTCATTTCAGCAACATGCGTGCCAGCGTGCCTGGCAGGGCGTGGCGGCCATCGCACCAGGCCGCGCTGCGCTGTCCTGCCACAGCCGCCGCAAGTGGCTGTGACATTTTTGAACAATGGGCACCGATGGCACAGGGTAGTGCCGCTGGCAACAGGAGAAGTGCCGCTGGCACAGCGGTTGCTGAACAGGGCTCCAGGAGGCCGTCGCGCGCCTTCATACCAATCACAAGGAGACCACCATGCAATCATCACCACGCCGCCATTTCATTTGCCAATTGCTTGCCGCAGGCGGCATGGGCGCCACCGCGCTGGCTGGCGCCCAAACCTCGGCGCCGAAGGTGGACGAGGACAGCGACCAGGCCAAGGCGCTCGGCTACCGCCATGACACGACCAAGGTCGACGGCAAGAAACACCCACAGCACGCCCCGGCGCAGCGCTGCGACAACTGTTCCTTCTTCCAGGGCAAGAAGGGCGATCCGTGGGCCGGCTGTGCGATGTTCGGCCGCAAGCACATCGCAGCGTCCGGCTGGTGCGTGGCATGGGCCAAGGCGCCTGGATAAGAAAGGGGTCGGACCCCGCACGGGGTCCGACCCCAGGTTGGCCGTGCGGGTTAAATTCCAGCGCGATCTCTACAGCTTCTGTTCGCGCTGCGACTCCAGATAAGCCTTCACCGCCCAGATAGCCTCTTGCGTGAACACGCCCTCGAACGGCGGCATGTACACCGCGCCATTGCGCGAGCGGCCGTGGCGCACCGTCTCCAGCACGTACTGGTCGATCTCCTGCGCACAGGCATCCTTTTTCTTGGCATCGGCCAGCACCGCGCAGTCGTTGTCGAGCTTGCGCAAGTCCGGCGCCATGCCGCCCGACACCGCCTCCAGCCCATGGCAGCGTGCACAGTTTTGTGTGTATGCGGCGCTGCCGATGCGGATCGCCTCGGCGTTGTTCCGGTACGGGTTTTCCGTGCGCCACTCGGCGCCCAGTTGTGGCAGGGTGGATGTATCGACTGCTTGCGGTGTCATATTGCCGTGCGCGTACACGGCAGCGGCCAGCATGCAAGTTGCCATGCCGCCCAGGCCGCCGAGGATGCGCCAGATACGTGGGTGGGTAGTTGTCATCGTCGTCTCCATGTTGTTGATCGATTCGGTTGATCGCATAGTGCGTGGCACACAGCGATAGCAATCGGTATGCCATCGACGGCTGACCACTGCATTCATATGGCAGTGTTCAGGAACGGAACAGTTGTGCAGTACCGCCCGCTATTAGCTGACCCTATTTGACGCAGCGGCGGCGCTGGCAGCGGCTGTAGCGGCTGGCACGGCATTTGCGAAATGAAAGCAGGGCGGTAGTTTCCGCATTTATAGATGTAATCCAACGAGAAAGAGGACGACATGAATCTGGCAGACATCAGCAAACTGGGCGTAGCCAATCCTTTCAAACAACGCTACGACAACTACATCGGCGGCAAGTTCGTGGCGCCGGTCAAGGGTGAGTACTTCGGCAACATCACGCCCATCACCGGCCAGGTATTTTGCGAAGTGGCGCGCTCCACCGCCGAAGACGTGGAGCTGGCGCTGGACGCCGCCCATGCCGCCAAGGCTGCCTGGGGCAAAACCTCGCAAACCGAGCGCGCCAACATCCTGAATAAAATCGCCGACCGCATGGAAGCGAACCTGGCGCTGATCGCCACTGCCGAAACCATCGACAACGGCAAGCCGATCCGCGAAACCACGGCGGCCGACATCCCGCTGGCCATCGACCACTTCCGCTACTTCGCCGGTTGCATCCGAGCCCAGGAAGGTTCGGTCGCGCAAATCGACTCGGAAACCTATGCGTACCACTTCCACGAGCCGCTCGGTGTGGTCGGCCAGATCATCCCGTGGAATTTCCCAATTTTGATGGCGGTGTGGAAGCTGGCGCCGGCACTGGCTGCCGGCAATTGCGTGGTACTCAAACCCGCCGAGCAAACCCCGGCGTCAATCATGGTGTTGATCGAACTGATCGGCGACCTGCTGCCGCCCGGTGTGCTGAACATCGTCAACGGCTTCGGCCTGGAAGCGGGCAAGCCGCTGGCATCGAATAAACGCATTGCCAAGATTGCGTTCACCGGCGAAACCGGTACCGGCCGCCTGATCATGCAATACGCGGCGCAAAACCTGATCCCGGTCACGCTGGAGCTGGGTGGCAAATCGCCCAACATCTTCTTTGCCGACGTGATGGACGCCGACGACGCGTTCTTCGACAAGTGCCTGGAAGGCTTTGCCATGTTCGCGCTGAACCAGGGCGAGGTGTGCACGTGCCCATCGCGCGTGCTGATCCAGGAATCGATTTACGAAAAATTCATCGAGCGTGCACTGGCCCGCGTGGCCGCCATCAAGCAGGGCAACCCGCTCGACGCCGGCACCATGCTGGGCGCCCAGGCGTCGCAGGAGCAGCTGGAAAAAATCCTGTCGTACATCGACATCGGCAAGCAGGAAGGTGCGGAAGTGCTGGCCGGCGGCGAGCGCAATGTGCAGGGCGGCGACCTGGAGAAAGGTTATTACGTGCGTCCCACCGTGTTCAAGGGCGACAACAGCATGCGCATTTTCCAGGAAGAGATTTTCGGACCGGTGGTGTCGGTCACCACGTTCAAGGACGAGGAAGATGCGCTGCGCATCGCCAACGATACCTTGTACGGTCTTGGCGCCGGGCTTTGGACCCGCGACGGTTCGCGCGCGTTCCGCGTGGGCCGCGCGATCCAGGCCGGCCGGGTTTGGACCAATTGCTACCATCTGTATCCGGCCCATGCTGCGTTCGGCGGTTACAAGCAGTCGGGCATCGGCCGCGAAAATCACAAGATGATGCTCGATCACTACCAGCAGACCAAAAATTTGCTGGTGTCGTACAGCCCCAACGCGCTCGGCTTCTTTTAAAAAATGAATGCCATCGAAAGGGTAACGGCCACCCCGGCAGCCATCGAGATGCTGGCCACGCTGCGCGCGCGGCATGGTCCGCTGATGTTCTTCCAGTCGGGCGGCTGCTGCGACGGCAGCGCGCCGATGTGCTACGCGGCCGGCGAGTTTGCGGTGTCCGACAGCGACGTCTACCTCGGCAACCTCGATGGCACGCCGTTCTACATGGGAATCGAGCAGTTCGCGTACTGGGAGCATACGCAGTTGATCATCGACGTCGTCGATGGCAATGGCGGCATGTTCTCGCTCGATAACGGCACCGGGCGCCGCTTCCTCACCAGGTCGCGCCTGTTCACCGACGACGAGCTGGCGCAGTTGCAGCATCCCTCCAAGCCGGTGCGGTAGTGCAGTAAATAGTTTTTGAGCGTCTCCTGGTTCCGATCACGCTGGCCACGTCTCCGCGTCAGCCCGGACAGGACTTTAGCTGACGGCTGTTGCCGTCAGTTTTTTTTTGTGAACCCGCACTGCCAGGGACGGGGTCCGACCCCAATCGCCGCAGCGTGCGTATCGCCGAACGCGCTTGCAGGGGTACGCCTGACGATCCAATTCTGAACAGCCGGTGCCACGGCGCTGATCCGATACGGCGCACCGCTCCCACCTCCTACCTCTGACGTTTGCCGGGCATGCAAATTGCCATGATCGGATGGACATCACGCGCGATGTTCCACCCGATAAAAAAACAAGCAACGGAGATCACACGATGAAAAAAGCAATGATGCTGGGCGCGTTGGCCGTGACCAGCGCCGCGCAAGCGGTCGACTTCAAGGCCGGCGACTGGAACCTGTCGGTCGGCGGCATGGTCAATGCGTATTACACGCAAGTGTCGTGCAGCGGTGATGGTGGAGGCAATGCCGTGGGCGGGCTGGCGCTGGCCGGCAAAGCGCTGGGCTGCGGCGGCGAGAACAACCGCACCACGATCGGCAATGGCCTGCTGCCCAACGGCCTGGTGACATCGGCCACGTCGCGCCAGGGCGATTACGATGTCAAGGCGCTGATCGGCATGTACAACGCCACCGCCACCGACAGCGCCATCTCCGCCAACAGCGGTGTCGATGTGCGCCAGGCGTATTTCTCGTTCGGTAATGACAGCATGGGTACCATCAAGCTGGGACGCGACAACGGCATCTTCGGCGCCGGCGCCATCTTCGGCGACATGACGCTGATCGGCGCCGGCGCACCGGTGCAGGCCACCCAGCGCGGCCGCGTTACGCTCGGCCACATCGGCGCTGGCTACAGCTACGTCGGTTACTACGGCCAGATCGCGTACACCGCACCGAAGTCGGCGTCCGGCATCGGCTTCGACGTGGCGCTGGTGAGCCCCGTGGCCGATACGCCGATCGTCGCCGCGCCCGTGTATTCATCCAAATCGAGTCCGCAGGTGCAGGCGCAGGTCAGCTACGCGGCGGACGGCTTCAAGACCTGGCTCGGCGCCAAGTCGCAGCAATTCAAAGTAATCGACACCAGTGTCGAAGCGATTGCCGCCGGCGCCGAAGACTTCACCATGACCGGCGTGGAACTGGGCGCCTCGTACCAGCAAGGCGCCGTGGGCGTGATCGCCAACGTCCAGGGCGGCAAAGGACTGGGCATCCTGTCCGACGCCGACCAGGGCGATGTGCGCACCCGCGCCGCTTTCGTTCAGGGCACGTTCAAACCGGGCGAAAAACTGAAACTGGGACTGGGCTACGGCATCAGCCGCAATCGCGACAACACCGCCGGCACCGGCGGCCTGAAGTCGAATGCCAACCTCACGCTCGGTGCGTACTACACATTGACCCACGCCATTACGCTGGTGGCCGAAGTGGGTCAAACCCGCTCGAAGGGGTTTAGTGGCGCCGAGGTGAAGCTCAATGGCGGTTCGGTCGGCGGCATCATCTTCTTCTGATGCCGATGGACCAACAGCGTATTCACACGGCCGGCGCGCGCTGGCGCCGGGGGCTGGCGATGGTGTTGTGCCTCGGGGCGGGCCTGCTGGCGCTGGTGCTCGGCGCCTCGCCCTTGCAGGCGGGTGTGTTGACGCATGACCAGCTGGCGGCGCGCTTTCCGGCGCCGTTGTCGGTCGGCGCGCGCGATGGCGAGCTGCCCGTGTGGCCGCTGTTTCGCCAGCAGGGAACCAGCGGGGTGCTGGCCGGCTATGTGTTCGAGTCGGCCGACCTGGCGCCGATTCCCGGCTTTTCCGGCGTGCCGGTGAACCTGCTGGTGGCGATCGACCCGGCCGGGAAGTTCATCGCGGTGGAGGTGCTGTCGCAGCACGAGCCGGTGTTCCAGTACGGGCTGGGTGAAGCGCCGCTGCTGGAATTCGTGCGCCAGTACGGGGGCGTGTCGCTCAAACAAAGCATCAGCATCGAGACCGGCGCCCGGTCCGCGCGCAGTCCCGATGCGGCGCGCGCTTACCTGGACGGCATCTCCAAGGCCACCGTCTCGGTGCGCATCATCAATGAGAGCCTGCTGGGCGCGGCCTTGCAGGTGGCGCGCAAAAAAATGGGCTATGGCGGTGGCGCCGATGCGGGCAGCATCGCGCGCGTGCGGCCCGACCTGCTGCACACCATGACATGGCGCCAGATGCAGGATGATGGCCTGGTGCGTCACCTGCGCGTAACCAATGGCGACATCGAGCGGCTGTACGCGGGCAGCGACGGCGCCCGGCTCGACCCCGAGGCACTCGACCATCCGCAAGACGCATTCGTCGACCTGTACCTGGCGCTGGTCTCGGTGCCATCGGTGGCGGGCAGCCTGCTGACGGACGACAGCCTGCGCAAGCTGCAACCGTGGATCAGTGCGGGCGAATCGGCAGTGCTGGTGATGTCGGCCGGGCGCCACCGGGTGCCGGGCGCGGAATTTGTCCGGGGCGGCATACCGGACCGGCTGCTGCTGCGCCAGCACCAGCTGCCCATCGACATGCGCGACCTCGATCTCGATCTGAAGCTGCAACCGGGAGTGACGGTGCCGAAGGACGCCGACCTCACCGTCTTCCGCATTAACAGCGAGGCGGGCCTCGACCCCGGTGCGGCGCTGGACTTCACGCTGCCGGTCGTGCGCAGCAAGGGCCAGTTCTACCCGGAGCGCATTACGCGCGAGCTGGCGCTGACGTATCGCGTGCCGCCGCGGTTTTTGATCGCGGCTCCGGTCACGCCGGCAGCATGGCACGCGGCCTGGATCGAGCGTCGCCTCGACCTGCTGGTGCTGGCGGCGGGGCTGGCCGTGCTGGCCGTGGCGCTGTCGCTGCCGTGCCGGCTCAGTGCCCATGGCCGGCGCTTCGCCTGGTTCCGGCGCGCGTACCTGCTGTTCACGGTGGGTTTTATCGGTTATTACGCGCAGGCGCAGCTGTCCATCGTCAATCTGACCGGCGTGGCACAGGCGCTGGTGGCGGGACGCAGCCTGGGGTTCCTGCTGTTCGATCCGATGACGGTGGCGCTGTGGGCGTTCGTGCTGGTGTCGCTGCTGGTGTGGGGGCGCGGCACCTTTTGCGGCTGGCTGTGTCCTTTCGGCGCACTGCAGGAGATGACGGGCAAGCTGGCGCGCCTGGTGCGGGTGCCGCAGGTGCGGTTCAGCGGTGCGACCGATGCGCGGCTCAAGCATGTGAAATACGCGCTGCTGGCGCTGATCGCTGCCAGCGCGCTCGTGGCCGGGCAGGGCAGCCATGCCACCGATACGCTGGTGGAGCTGGAACCGTTCAAGACCGCCATCACGCTCAATTTTGTCCGCCACTGGCCGTACGTGCTGTACGCGGTGGCGCTGCTGGCGGTCAGCGCGTTCGTGAATAAATTCTTTTGTCGCTATCTGTGTCCGCTGGGCGCCACGCTGGCGCTGCTGGGACGCTTCCGTCTGTGGAACTGGCTGCCGCGCCGCGCCGAATGCGGCACCCCGTGCCAGACCTGCCGCCATCGCTGCGACTACCAGGCCATCCAGCCCGATGGCGCGGTGGTGTACGCAGAGTGCTTCCAGTGCATGGACTGCGTGGTGATCCACGAAAGCGACGACAAATGCGCACCGCGCCTGCTGGCGCGCAAGCGGGCGCGCAGCATCCCGATTCATCCCGCCCCCGGAGTTCCATCATGAAGCGTCGCACCTTTCTTGCCACCGCATTGGGCGCCATCGGCGCCAGTGCTGCCTGTACGTTCGGTACCTGGCCGGCGGGCGCGCGCCTGCACACCGGCACCGCACTGGCCTTTGGCACCACGATCAATATCGCCGTGGTCCATGCGGACGAAAAGCTGGCGCGGCGCGCGATTGCGGCGGCATTGAACGCGGCGCAGCAGGTTGATCGCCTGATGAGCATCTACCATCCCGCCAGCCAGGTGTTCCGGCTGAACCGCGACGGCGTGTTGCGCCAGCCCGACCCGCAACTGCTGGCGGTGCTGGAACAGGCGCGCGGGCTGTCGCTGCTGACCGATGGCGCGTTCGATATCAGCGTTCAGCCATTGTGGCGCGCTTATAGTGCGGCAGCAGCGCGCGGTGCACTGCCCGAAGCAAAGCAGCAGGACCGGGCGCTGGCGCTGGTGGACTGGCGCGGCGTGCGGGTGAGCGCCGACCGGATCGAGCTGGCGCAGCACGGCATGGCCATCACGCTCAATGGTCTGGCGCAGGGTTATGCCGCCGATCTGGCGCTGGCGGCGGTGCGCGCGCACGGTATCGAGCATGCGTTGCTGGACACGGGCGAATTTGTCGCGCGCGGCCGCAAGCACGACCTGCCGTGGACGCTGGGCGTGCGCGCGCCGCGCGATCCGCAGGCGCTGGCGGCCACCTTGCGCCTGCAAGGCTGCGGCATGGCTACGTCGGGCGACTACGAAATGGCATTTACACAAGACTACCGCCACCACCACATCTTCGATCCCAAGGCTGGCGATTCGTCACCGGAGCTGGCCAGCGTGACGGTGGTGGCGCCCAGCGCGATGCTGGCCGATGGCCTGTCCACCGCGTTCATGGTGCTGGGCGCGGACAAATCGCTGGCGCTGGCCGCGCGCTTGCCCGGCGTGGATCTGCTGGCGATCGACAAGACCGGCCGCGCATGGCGCTCGGCCGGCTTTCCGGCTGCGGCATGAGCGCGCTACTGTTTCAGGTGCGGCATCTTGCGGTAGATGGTATTGCGCGACACGCCCAGCGCGCGCGCCGTGGCCGAGACATTGCCGCCATTGGCTTCCAGCGACTTGAGGATCACCGACTGCTCCATCTCTTCGAGGTTGGCGCCCTGCGCCAGCAGGCGTGCGGCGCTCACCTCCGGCAGCGCGGGTCGCAACTCGGCGTGGGTAATATCGTCGAGGAAGTCGTCGGGCATGTGGCGCAGGCAGATGTCGGTCTCGTCGCCGGCCATCACGATTGCCGTGCGCAGCAGGTTGGTAAGCTGGCGGAAATTGCCGGGCCAGCGGTGCTGGCGGAACAGCGCCAGGATTTCGTCCGACACCTGGTAGCGGCCACCGTCCGATTCCGTGGCCAGGATTTTTCTCACCACCAGTTCGAGGTCGGTGCGTTCGCGCAGCGGCGGCAGCTTGACCACCAGGCCATTGAGCCGGTAATACAGGTCTTCGCGGAACTGGCCGCGCGCCATGCGCTCGCGCAGGTTATGGTTGGTGGCGCAGATCAGTTCCACGTTGACGGGGATCGACTTGTCGCTGCCCAGCGGCGTAACCATGCGTTCCTGCAGCACCCGCAGCAAACGCGCTTGCAGGCTGAATGGCATGTCGCCGATCTCGTCGAGGAACAGCGTGCCGCCGTTCGCTTGCAGGATCTTGCCCACCGCGCCTTTCTTGCGCGCGCCCGTAAAGGCGCCGTCTTCGTAGCCGAACAGTTCCGATTCAATCAGCGTTTCGGGGATCGACGCGCAGTTCACCGCCACGAAAGGACTCATGGCGCGCGGCGAATCGTTGTGGATCGCCTGCGCCAGCAGTTCCTTGCCGGTGCCGGTTTCGCCCATGATCATGATCGGGATGTCGCGCCCGAGCACCCGGGTTACCTTGTCGAGCACCAGTTCCAGTTGCGGATCGCCGGTGCGCAGGTAGCGCAGGCCGGATAGCCGGCGGGTTTGCGCCGCCGACTGGCTGGCCGCTGCGGCCGCAGTGTGGGCCGCCGTGGCGGCAGGCAGGCGCTCGTCCGCCAGCGACTGGCGCAGCGCGCTATTGGCCAGCCGCAGCTGTGCGCGGCCGAACACGCGCACGCCGTTGTGCATGCACAGGTTGAGCAGGCCGGGAGCGGCGGTGCGGTAATGATCGTACAGCGCGGATACAGGAAGGCCGAACAAAGAACTGAACGTGTGCGACTGCAGCGCGGTGAACGGCAAGCCAAGCTGGAACAGGCCATTGCGATTGGCCGCCAGGAAGCGCCCGCCGGGGCTGAACGACGCGATACCTTCCATCAGCGTGCCGATAAATTCGGGCCGGGTATGAAAGTGCAGCGTGATCGCATCTTCGAAGGTGGCCGAGAACAGCTGGTTCTCGATCATCAGCGCCGACATGCGCACCAGCGCCATGGTGTGCTTGTGGAAGCTGCGCTGGTCGCCCGATACATCGAGCACGCCCACCACATTACCGAGATGGTCGGTGATGGGCGCGGCCGAACAGGTGAGGAAGTGGTTGGCCGACAGGTAGTGCTGGTCGGCGTGGACCAGCGTCGGCGATTTTTCGGCAATGGCGGTGCCGATTGCATTGGTGCCCTTGCTGGCCTCGGACCAGGCCACCCCCGGTTGCAGTGCCACGCGGTTGGCCTTTTCCAGGAAGTCGTCGTCGCCTAGGGTATGGACGATGACGCCGGTGGAATCGGTGAGGATCACCATATTGTGGGTGTTGACGATTTGCTGGTACAGCGTTTCCATGGCCGGTACCGCATGGGCATGGAGCAGGCGATTGCGTTCTATCAGTAGCGACAGCTCGCTGCGGGCGAGCGGGCCGTAATCGGCCGGCGATTCGGGCCGCAATCCATAGCGCTGCGAGCGTTGGTGCGACGTTTCGATAATCAGCGGCATATTGTCGGCCCAGGCAGCGGCAGCCGGAGAGCTGTTCAGATCTGTAGCAGATGTCATGGCGTTCTCGTTGTCTCGTTTCGGCCGCTACTCTATGGCGCGGCTCTCTGTACCTGAACAGGGTGTTCAATAATGTAGCACCTGTGCAGAAAGGGAGCAAAAGCATGGCTGCAAGCTGTTGCTGGAAGGGGAATATGCA
>Ga0308164_10002022_pt1 | contig 21347 bp, 16 predicted proteins | sample PhyTR2_FD_201031 | JGI IMG/M metagenome (GOLD analysis project Ga0308164, IMG submission 201031) | Phyllosphere microbial communities from UC Gill Tract Community Farm, Albany, California, United States - DLSLT.R2 | ecosystem: Host-associated > Plants > Phyllosphere > Unclassified | place: USA... | reverse complement strand
AATGGCATCGGCCTCAGTCTCGCGCGACAAATTGCGCTAGCTCATGGCGGGAGCCTCACGCTCGTGAACGGCCCCGGCACCATATTTCGCATGACCCTCCCGCGAGCTTAGCGTTTCGAACAACATGAACCACCAGCACATTGCGCAACAGATCGGACCCAAAAGACGACATTCAGCAGTCGTTATGCGCTTCCCAACTTCAGACATTCGTTCACGTCCGTTCGATGCCTCGATGCCTCGATGCGCGGCCGTGGAATGAGACGAAATGGGACGAAGCCGTCATTCGCGAGCACGCCGTGAAGGTCAGGTTTCGGCTGAACCCGCCGTCCGCGACCCGAGAAAGCCGATCGAGGAACGACCGAGGATGGGCCACTCGCGGACTATGAGGTTCCCTGCGCTCGATGAGCGATAGCTGCCACTGCCGGTCGAAATCTTTCGATGGCAGTTACCAACCAACGCAACACACTCAGAGCCGCTGGCGTTGCCGATAGCTTTGGCTGGCGGGAGCGAGTCTACCTCAATGATGACGTGCTTGGTTCGCGCCTCGTGCGGAGTTGCCGTGGTTCTTTCCGTCGCCCTCGGTGGCGGTACCGATTAGATCGTCGCCGCATTGAGCTGGCGACGTTTTCTGCCGCAGCCCTTTGCTGCAGAATTCGTCGTCTTCGCGGGCTTGGGTGCAGCGGCGATTACGGGTAATCCTACACGATGACCGACGCTGTTCCGATCGCACGCCGTTTCGAGCCAATCTCGCAGCATTACCAAAGTGAGGACGTCCCACTTGAAGAAATTTGGCCAAGCCTAGGACGCGGCGAACGCAAGTGCTGGGCCACATTGCTGGATGAATTTCGTGTCGTGATCCTCGCCGACGCCGGCGCTGGCAAGACGTACGAGTTGCGTGCCACAGCAGCCAAACTGCTGGACGAAGGCAAGTCTGCGTTTTTCATGCGGCTGGAGGATATCGATGCCGCGTTCGGTGATGCCTTCGAGATCGGCACTGCCCAAGCGTTCGAGGCGTGGGTGGGTGGAACGGGCGAGGCCTGGTTCTTCATTGATTCTGTTGATGAGTTGCGCCTATCCGAACCCCGTGCGTTCGAGGCAGCGATCCGGGCCTTCGCTGCGCGCGTGCAGGGCGCACTGCAGCGTGCGCATATTTATATCACGAGCCGCCCCTATGCTTGGCGCACATCGCTCGATCGAGCTCTCGTTGCCGACATCCTGCCTCATCAGCTTCTAGCCGAGCAGTTGCTTGGAAGCGACGGCGAGGACGATGATTTCGCGTCAAACGATGGGACGGTTGGTGCGGTGGAGCGTGCCGCCGTTTCTGAGGAAGAGCGCGACGGCGAAGGCGATGTGTCAGGAAATGAGGACGAAGGCGACAACGGCGATGCCGGTAGCAAAAAGTCGGCGCTGTCAGTGTACCTGCTCGCACCCCTTAGCGACGAGGATATTCGTCTGTTTGCGCGAGCGAGCGGGATTTCCGATCTCGATGCATTCCTCGCCGCGCTGGAGCACCGCAACCTGTTCCCGCTGGCGCGGATCCCGTTCGATCTGCGTGATCTGATCGACGCCTGGCGCACCAATGGTGCGCTCGGCAATCGCCTCGACGTGCTGCGCGACAGCGTGCGTCGGCTTCTGACGTCGATTGGGCCTGACAGCAATGAGCATGGTTCGGCGCTGGAAGCGGTGCAGCTGTTGGCGATTGCGACGACCCTAACGGGATTGTCGAACATCCGCCTACCCGGACTTGGTAGCGCGCACGCGATCGACGCGACGGCATTACTCGACCAGTGGAAAGATCCGAGCATCGACCGCGTGTTGGCCAGCGGTGTTTTCGGCGACCCGATCTTTGGAGAAGTCCGCTTCCGTCACCGCGAGGTACGCGATTTGTTGGCAGCAGAGTGGGCCAATGCGCAATTTGCTCGTGCCACCGGTCGCGACGAAGTCGAACGGCTCATATACGCCACACCATATGGCATCGAAACACTGAGGCCGCGGCTGCGTCCCCTGCTGCCGTGGCTGATCCTATTCGACGCCGTCGTGCGTGAGCGCGTACTGCGCGGGCAACCAGAAGTCGCGCTTGAAGGCGGCGACGCGGCCAGCCTCGATCGTGTGCCAAGGGAAGCGCTGTTGGCGACCCTGATGGAACACGTCGTCGATCCGCTGTCGCTATCGCGCGGTCTAGATAATGCCGCGATCGCGCGGATTGCGCAAAGCGACCTTGAGGCGTTTGTGCTGACTTTGATCGAACGTTATTGCGGCGACGACGACGCAATCTTCGTTCTTGCCCGGCTCGCATGGCAGGGTGAACTGGCGCTGTGCCTGCCGCCGTTGATAACGATAGCGGCGGATTCCGCACGCGGGATTTACGCGCGACTGGTTTCAGTCCGCGCAGTCGCCACGATTGGCACGCCCGAGCAAGTCCATGCGCTATGGGCCGCGGTCAACGCCGACCCGTCACCTATTCCTCGCCGGCTGCTTGCCGAATTCGCGGAATATGCCGTCGTCGATGCCGAAACCGTGACGTTGCTGCTCGCGTCGATCGAGCTGCTGGAGCCCCGACAGGAGTTCGAGGCAAGCGGGTTGACCTACGCCGTTAATCATTTTGTCGAACGCGCGTTCATCGACGACGATCCGAGCGGGGGTGACCTAGCGGCGTTGGCTGACGGATTGCAGCGGCTGTTCGATCGGCCGCCCTATGTCCAGCGCGGTGAATGCCATGTCTCGGAGAACTTTCAGTGGCTGATGGGCCCGGCACTCCTCATCGTCGAAAGAATGATATTGGCGCGTTCGCCGGCCGCCCTGGCCGATGCTGCGCTGTCTATCCTGGCCTCTGTGCCGGCACTGAGATTCTGGCGTTCGAACGATTATCAGGAGCGCAAATCGTCCGTCGACACGCTGGTGCCGGCATGGATTGAACTCAACGACGCGCTGTTCTGGCACACCGTCGCCGGATACCGTGCCACGAAGAGCGCTACAGGCGGCCAGCTGACCGACGACTGGCCTATCACGTACATCGGACACTTTTGGTCATTCGACGGCCTCAGCTTTTCGCGTACGCTGGCGTGGGTAACGTCGCGCGATCTTGCCGACGACAGGTCGGTCGCGCTGGCGCGCAGTTTTACAACCTATATGCAGAACGACCGGCCCCAAGCCTGGCTGGCGGACATGAGAGCAGCGGTCGCGGGCGATGCCGAGCTTAAGGCATTGCTGCAGCTTAAGCTCGATCCACCTGAAACCGAGATCGGCCGCGAGCACAGGGCGTGGGAGCGAAAGCACAACCGCGAGAGCGCAAAGCGCAACCGACGCGAGGCTCGTGATCGCGCGGCATTTGTCTCTGAAGTCACAGCCGATCCTACTCGCGTGCGCAACCCTCCCGGCATCAAGCGCGGACAGTTTGCGCGCATTCATTACAATTTGCTGCGCATGGTTGAGGGTGAAGGCCTTCGCGAGAGCCGTGTGCAGGGCGCCGACTGGCGCGGATTGATCCGCGAATTTGGACTGCCGGTTGCCGAAGCGTATCGCGATGCCGCGATCGGGTATTGGCGTGGGTACAAGCCGGGCCTTCGCTCGGAAGGCGCTAACACCAACCAGATCCCTTATGCCCTGATCTTCGCGATGGCCGGGCTCGACATCGAATTATCGGAAGCAGGTACGGCGGCAGCCTTGACGCCGGCCCATGCCAGGCGCGCTTTCCGTTATGTCACGTGGGAGCTGAACGGTTTCCCACGTTGGTTCGAAACGCTGTACCGCGCGAAGCCAAAACTGGGGTTCGAGTTTCTGTGGAATGAAATCGCTTGGGAACTCGAGAACACACCCGCTGGGGAAGCACTCCACTACGTTCTGAGTGACCTCGTCTATTATGCACCATGGCTCCATGCTGATGTTGCGCCGGCCTTGTTCGAGTGGCTGAAAGAAAATCAGGCATCGAGCGTAGGGACGCTACGCTATCTTCGTACGATTATAATGAACGGCAAGTGCGCTGACGAATATGCCATGGCCACTTTGGCGCGCGCGAAGCTGGCGGATGCTGCAACGCCCGGTGACCAGTTGCCAACCTGGTACGCGATGTGGGTCGACAGCGAGCCGGCGGTCGCAATCGCGGACCTTGACGCTCTGCTCGGAGACGGCACCCTCGACGATCCCTTGCTGTTCGCAATGGCATTCGTGACGGCGCTGATGGGCGGACGCAGCGACACCGGCCCGACCCGCAATTCCGGCAATTTCAAGACACCGACCTATCTTAAGCACCTGTACCTGTTGATGCACCGCGAGATCCCGGTTGCGGATGATCTCGATCGCGCTGGAAAGGGCGTGTATTCGCCCAATCTACGGGACGACGCGCAGGATGCCCGCGAGCGCCTGTTCCAATTCTTGAACGAGATTTCCGGCCCGATTGCCCATGACGCGATCCGGGAACTCGCCCAGGTCCATCCCATCATTCGGTACCGCGAGTCGATGGCGGCACACGCCAAAGCCCACGCCGTTGTCGATGGCGATCTCGCAATCTGGACACAAGACGAGGTCTCGGCGCTGGCGCGGCGCATTCTAGCGATGTCACAACTGACGGGAGACACCGGTGCAGCTGATTGAGCGCCCTGATGACGTCCCCAATATTCTGCAATCCAAAGCGGCGATCGAGGGGCGCGAACGCATGCGCGCGTTCTTTGCACGCGCAGCGACCCGGCGTGCCCAGTCGCCTGCCCCGCCGCCGGGGTTGCGCAGCGACGATAGTGAGCTTGTCGAGGCGCTTTCTCACATGTCGAACGGGCGGTGCGCGTTTTGCGAAGCCAAAGACGATCTGATAGCGCATCGCTTTCGGCCGCCTAGCAATGCTCTCCCACTCGTTGAGAATCGCAGCACTGCGCATCTTTACTATCTCTGGCTCGGCGACGCCTGGCAGAATCTCTATCCGATCTGTCGCGGCTGCGTTCCCAAGGAACCGCAATTTCCAGTCACGGGCGCGCGAGCCAATCTTCCGCAGCGACGGCAGCTCAACAATTACGTCGGCTATGGCAATGGCGTCTGGCCTTCTTTTCCGCCGAAGGAAAACGCGCTGCTGCTCGATCCGACAGCCGATGGTGTTTACGAAAAACACATGGTGCCCAGACTCGATGGGGAGCTGATCGGAGAATCGCGACGCGGAGAACTGACGGCGCTGATTTATGACCTGAACCGACCGGATCGACGCAATCAACGCTACCAAACCTATCATGATCGCATCGAACGTCTGCTGGGATTGGTGAGCACCGAGCCCGTCAATGATCAGCGTGACTGGGATCAGCTGTTCAACTTCTCCGAAATTGAATTCGGCGGAAGTTGGTATCTGATGTTGCGGCGTATCGCTCGCTGGGTCGCGGGTGCTGAGTCACTCCGATGGCGCACGTCACGATCGCATATTCGCGCCTTCTTTGAACGCCTTACCTCTCCCAACAATGCGCAGGTGCTGATCAGCGAAGCGATCGCGGCAATCACGCGCGAGGACGAGGGTTTGCGTGCGGGACGATGGCGATTGGGCGCGATCTATTCGCTGCGGACACCGATCGCCGAGGTCGAGTTGACTAATTTCAAAGCGATAGAAAAACTGCATTTGAAATTCGCGCCTCCGCGGTCCGCCAACCCGGATACGCCTGGACCAACGGCGCCGTCACTCGTGATCCTTGGCGAAAACGCGACTGGCAAAAGCTCGATCCTCGAAGGTATCGCATTGGCACTTACCAGCGGGCCAGCGCGCAGCGCATTGGACCTCACATGGTCCGACCTGGTGCTGGACGCATCACAGATGGGAGGTGAGCGACGCGGCAGCCCTAAACGTGCGGAAGTACGGGTAAAGCTTGTCAATGATCAGTCGGTCACGCTCGCCATCGAAAATGGTTCGCCGATGGTTCGCAGCGAATTTGGAAACCAGCAGGTACCGGTGTTCGCCTACGGCGCTTTTCGGCGATATGCTGGACCGACTCGACAGGCAGCGCCCGGCAAACATATTCGCAATCTGTTCGACGCGAGCACGCTGTCCAATCCCGAGCCATGGTTGAGGGGTCTTTCAGCTGACCAGTTCAATCTGGTGATCCGTACGCTTCACGATCTTCTGTCGATCGAAGGAAAATTTGACGTGATCCAAAGGGTCGGCGGCCAGTTGCGCATGGTCACCTCGATCACCGATCCCGATGGTCAAGTGCGGTTCAACCGGACACCGCTTCGTTCCGTGTCGTCCGGGTATCGCTCAATGCTCGCGATGGTTTGCGACATCATGCGCGGGCTTCTCGACCCACAAGTCTATGAACAGTTTGACGGTTTCGAAACCGCCCAAGGGATCGTGCTGATCGATGAGATCGAGGCGCACCTGCATCCGCGCTGGAAGGTGCAGGTGATGACCAGTTTGCGCAGTGCGTTGCCCGGCATGACGTTCATCGTGACCACTCACGATCCCTTGTGCCTTCGCGGCATGGGCGAAGGCGAGGTCTGCGTACTGCAACGAATCGCTACGTCCGACAGCGATCAGGTGAGCAATATGCCAATTTTGGTAGAACAGATGTCCGACCTCCCGGACGTCGCTAACCTTCGAATAGAGCAGTTGCTCACTTCGGATTTCTTTCAGCTGCTGTCCAGCGACGACGCGAGTTCGGATCGCCGGCTCGCTCACGTGGCGGAACTCATTCGCAACAAGGAGAGCAATTCGCTGAGCGACCAGGATGCCGCCGTGCTCAGAAAGTTCGAGGATGATATTGCGAGCGCGCTGCCGGTCGGCTCGAGTGAGGTTCATCAGCTCATTCAAGGCGCGGTCGCCGAATATCTGAAGAACCGCCGCGATGCCAGCAGTAAGACCCTGGCCAAGTTGCGAGACGAAGCAAAGGCCGAGATTCTGCGCGCATTGGAAACGCTTTAATATGCGCAGAGTCGCGCGCGGCAGTGTCGATACGCCAAAGTCCATGATCCCGGGCGGCGCGGGTCCAGCCGAGCTTGCCGCTGTCATCAGCCACCGGGGGCCGCCGGCGCCCGAAAAGGCTTTCGAGTACAAGGCTTACAAACGCGCCGACGTGCGGCTGGCGCTTGAGCTGCTGTTCCACGGCAAATGCGCTTACTGCGAGACGTCCTATGCCGCGACAGCGCCGGTGGATATCGAGCATTATCGCCCAAAAAGTGCCGTCGCCGAAGACCCCGGACATGGCGGTTACTGGTGGGTCGCGATGGACTGGAACAATCTCTTGCCCAGCTGCATCGATTGCAATCGCAAGCGCGGTCAGCAGATCTTCGCAATTACAATGAATTTGGAGGAACTCGCGCGGACATCCAAGCCTGTCAGCACACAGACAGGCAAGAAGGACAGCTTTCCCCTTGCGGCGTCAGGCACGCGCGCGGGCTATGCCACGACAGATTTTAGCGCCGAGCATGCACTGTTGCTCGACCCGTGCCGTGACGACCCTAAGGCATACCTTGCCTACAGCTTCGACCCCAATCATCCTGTCGGGCTAATTTTGCCGACGGGGGCTCAGGCCGATGCCGAGCGCGGTGCGGTGTCGATACAGGTCTATGGCCTCAACCGGCAGAAGCTGGTTGAGGACCGCACGCGCTTACTGCGGCGACTCGAGTATCTCGGCGACATGGTGATCGATCTCGCCTCGTCAATTCAGGAACTGGAAGCGCCGGAGGTTGTCACCAAGCTGGCCGGGACGCCAGCCGAAGGGGTTGCGACACGGTTGCGCCTGTTGCGCGATCGCACGTTGGCTGAGATCAAGGCTGCCATAGCCGACGACGCACCCTATTCGTCGATGGCGACGGCATGGTTCGAACGCTTCGCCGCGCAATTCGCAGGGCCGTAAGTCTTTGAGCCAAAGCTGATAAAGACTTGGCAAGCCGCGATCTTCGGTCCCAGTGTATGTTGCTCGGCATGTATCGAAAAATGCTAAGTTATCGGCAGTTTCATCGTTTGCCAATAAACTCTGGACTCGCAAAAGCCTTTGGTAACGCCCGGATCAGGCGGCCGTCTATACGCGCCGAGATGAATGAATTGAGACGTCATCGCGACGTGACTCATTATCGGAAGCGCGCCTAGCAAAACGAACGATAACTTTTTGGACGCCGGCAGCTTCCGCGCGGACCGGACGTTCACTGATGGTGAACTGAAAGACTGAATCTAGTCGATACCTGCCCCAGCGGTCACGACCCATAACCGGTCGTCCGGCGCGAGTCTGTCGCTCCTCAACTTTCGATGTCGTTCATCTCGTCCTTAACGCTGCCCAAAGGCAGGATCAGCGGTTACATGAGCGACTGCGTGTTATGTGCCACCGCGGAATTGGAATACGGCGGAAGGAGGTGTTCGCCGTCCTCGACATTCGTTGTTTCTTAGACTGGAGCGTCAAATGAATTCCATTCCGTTCTGCGTGCTCGAAAGGCCGTTCATGCTCTGGGGGGATGACCTCGCGATCGATAACGTTCATTTTCTCGAGCGGATCGACGCCGCGCTCTACTACCGCACCGCCCACAACCTGCTTAGCGGGTCAGGCACGCCGGCGGGCGACGACCAAGGGACCGATGATCAGGAGCGGGAGGACGAGGACCGCAAGGATGTCTCCTCTCTGTCAAGGCTGCTGTGGCATCACGGCATCGAAACGCTGGTCATGATGCTCGGGGCCTATATGCAGGCCCCGACGGTCGCCCACGCCTACTTCCTGAAATGCAAGACAGAGGACGCGGTCAGCTTAGCTCGATTGCTGCTGGACGAACGCAGGCCTCGCTACAGCAAGCTGAGCGGCACGCCGTTTACCCTCGTGAACCTGCTGAATGGAATCCACCTATGTGCTGGCTGGGCCGATCGCGACGTAATAGTTGAAAGGTTCGCGCGTGCCCTGCGTGGCATGCTGCGAGCCTACGCGGACGAGGAGCATCGCTGGGAGTACAACAGTATAAAGCACGGCCTTCGCGCCTCCCACGGCCGCTTCGGCCTCGCAATCGGTATTCAAGAGGCGCCCGGCATCATGGCTCCTCCGGAAGCGATGGAGATGGTCGGTTTCTCCCGCGACGCCAGCTTCTTCGACGTCGCGAAGCCGCTACGGAACGCGACCAAACAGGCCTCAAAGGTCCACTTCCTCACTGATAAGGTCAGCGTGGCTTGGTCGCTCGAGAAAGTTATCTGCGAGCTGCAGCTCCTGTCGCTACTGCTCCACAACACGATATCCGCCTTGCGCATCGCGGGCGGGGCTGCCGCGAGCACGCTGACCTTCAACAAAGTCGCGGACGACGAGGAGTTCTGGAAGGTCTACTTCGGCCTCCATGCCGGGAACGTGCCCACGGCGACGATGACGATAGACATCGATGCCCGAGGAATGAGGCTGCCGACCGAAAAGCAGATCCTGGACAGCTATAAGACCTCTTAAAGCTGCGGTGTCGAACCGTTGGGATGGTCACCCATTAACGGGCACGATTCCGCCGCCGCTTGGGTCAGCCTTGCAGGAAACATTCTGCCGACATCTTCGGCTTAGCGTCATATTATCGCGACGACCCATTTGTGGACGTTCAAGCCGCCCTAGTCGCTTCCCAGCTTCGGTTGTTCATTCATGTAGATTGATCCGCTTGCCGTAGGAGACGTGTCGAGGACGCGGAACGGCGAAAATGCGACGTTTTTGCCATTACAAACGGCTGCAACGAACGAAGGCTTCAAGGCACATCCGGCCATTTCCGACCCAGTCGGCACTTGCCCAAAGCGGTCATCGGTTCATGCTGTGTCCTTGCTTGGATTATAAGATGCGTCGACTGCCGTTTTCCGGAGGAGCAGGATGATCAGGACAGCCGAAGAGGAGTGGGTACGTCGACTGGGACGCCCCCTCTATCTTCTCATCACCAAGTCACGGGAGCACGAGCTCGGCGTCTTTTCATCGGTCCGAGCCGGGGCGGCTGCGATCGTCGCGCAACTCGCCTATTGCACCGTAAGCGACGAGGAACGTGCCGACGTCGAGCGGGCTACAATCGTTCCTTGCGAAGCGTTTCAGCGGCTTGTCCGCCTCACCGCCCCTGCGGACATTTCCGCCGTATTGGCCGCGCTGGACTTTCCGACCCCAATTATTGTGCGCACGCGTCGCTTCGTGGCCTTAGGCCTCCCCGCCGGCTCGGAACTCCACATCGGTGTTCGCGGTACCGTCAGCGCATACGATTGGAGCCTGAATGCCCGCGCCTGGCCGCGACGGGGCACCGACCTGCCCTTTTTCTTTCACGGCGGTTTTCTTGCAGAGGCGACCGAGTTAGCCGGAAAACTTGCAGCTTCGATCGCAGCGCATCGATCGGCATCCAACCTGAAGCGTGTCTTCCTGCACGGTCACTCACTCGGTGGAGCTATCGCTGCGATCCTCCATCAGCAGCGTAGTCTGCTCCTCCCCGTTATGCCGGCTCCAATGCGTTGCAATTCCGGGGACTGCTATATTTTCGGAGCGCCTAAGACTGTTTGGCGCTTCGGCCAGGAATTTATCGATCAGCCATTTGCGACGCGCCGGGTTGAAGATATTGTTCCGCGGGTTCCCCCTGCGATGCTCGGGTACAAGAGCTTTCGGCAGCAGATTCAGCCTAACGGCGCCCCGTTCTCCGATCGGGGTCTGTTGGACTGGTGGCCGTTCCTCAAGTGGATTGACGCGCTCGCGTTCGGTAAGTTCATCAAGGGCCATTCGATGGAGCGTTACCGTGACGAGGTCCTAGGCGTGGCAGCCGAGCACCCTGACGTCGAACGGTACTGGCCCGACGACGCTTAGAGCTAAATGGCAGTGCTCGAAGCCAGATGTAGTCGCCATGTCATAGCTCGTTGCGCCGATCCGTTGGACGCGATGCCGGTCATTAGCTGCGATTTTGGATTATCCTGAAAGCTGCCGTTCGTTCAGCTGACGCGCGACGGCAGGAGTGGGCCGGTTCCAGACTGGCAGGTTTTATGTGAGCGCAGCCGGAAAAGCTGCGGGTCCTGAGACCACGTATCAGTGGTCGGGCGTGATCCGTCAGCGCACCGCCCTGCCAGTCAGCGGGTATCGCTGGACGAAGACGGACCCGCCAGTCATGACGCCGGCGCTGTTCGCCGTTGGCGCTGACGTCACCCGGCCGCGACCGCGTCCTGATGTCGTCTCTGCATTTCGAAACAGCAATGCAGCGTTCGCTAGGGAAGATGATCGAGACGATCGACATTGATCCCTGCGATCCATTCGTCGACGGCCGGGCGGAATGCGAGATTTCGGAGATGGCCGCCGCCTTTTCCGTGGTGGAGAGCAAGGCCGCAGCCTGATCACCCGATCCGACATCTGCAACGGTAAGCATCTCAATACGGCTAGACGTCAAAAGGCAGCATACCCTTCAGACCACCGTCGGACTCAATCCGCTTTATGGCCTGCCAAACCTGCTTCTTCGACGGCTCAGGAATCAGCGTGATCTCAGCGCGCACCGAAGCAAGGAACGAGCCTCCCCCACCGCGCTTGACGATCGTGTGAAGGATGCGCTCGACATCCCCAGCCCTTGCCGCCGCGAGGGCCACGTCCCGCGCTCGCCAGTTTGAATGCAAGGCAGCCTGGGCGAGTGATCTCCGAGCCAGCTTACAGCGGTCCCAATCCAAGAAAATGAAGACGATGGAGAGGAAGTCAGGCAGGCTCTCCTGCTGCAACTCCTTGTAGACCGGCGGAAAGACCGCCGGGAGCAGCGCGGAGGCCGACGGTCCGCTTTGCTCCATGACATACGGCAGCAGATTGGCAGCGGCGCGAACGTAGCCTCGACTGTTGACGGACCTCGCATCCCACAGGAGGCGAGCGGCTGCCTCGGCGGCAGGGGGCGAGATGTCCAGAACGCGCCAGGCGACCACGGCCTTAGCCAGCAGTTCGGGTTCGGCAAGAACGCGCTTGCGCGTCACCGGGGCGGCTGCATCGAGCAGCACCAGGTTTCGATCAATGATTGAGGTGGCGACACCGGAGAGTCCGATCCGGATCACACGCGCTACATCCATCTCGGCACCTGACCGGTCCAGGAATGTCGCAAGGAGGTTGTCGTGGGTCGGGTGCGGCTTGCGGATCAGCGCTTCATCAAGGCATTTCGCGGCCAGTATGCTGCCACGACGCCCGGAAAGGCCCGGCAGTATCCCTGCGACGAGCGACAACAGGACGTCCGCCTGCAAGGGCACGCCTTCGGCGATCCGAGCCAGAAGATCGCTGGAGGCCGAACCGCGGCGCAGGGCAGTAATTATACGGCTAGCGGTCAGCGGACTGTCGAAGATCAGCCGCAGCTGAGCCGCCGACGCCCCATTCAGCACGTCGTGCAGCATCGTCGAAAAGCGCTCAACCGCACCATCAAGCGCATCGAGGATCCAGTCGACATCCGATGGCGTCGGCCTGACCAACGCTCTCATCATCGCATCGGTTGGAGCCGACGCGTCCGCTATGAGGACGACATCGCGCACGGCGGTTTCTGCACCGGCGTTCCACGCCGCCTCGACCACCACGTCGTTGAGCGCGGCCACCCCAAGTCCGTTCGCACGGCGCAATTGGTCGGCTTCCGATACAATCATCTCGGCGGAGGATCGCGCCAAGCAATCGCGCAACAGTTCAGCGTGACGGTCCGCCACGAGATGCGGCAACATGCGTCGATGCGCCTGCAACCTCTGGTCCTCAGTGACCTGGGGCAGGCTTTCAGCCAAGGGCCCCTCGACGCCCGCGTCGGATGCAAGCGCCATCGGCAGCAGTTCAGGCGTGGCAAGCATGATCGACAGAAGGTCCGACCCGGTAAGGCACGCCAGCATACGCGCCACAGGATCAAACGGATCGACGTCGACGAGACCCTGCGCGATCCCGCTGAGGAGAAAGTCTCCACCCTCCTCCCTGATCAGACCGGGCACTGCGGCGATGGCTTCGGAAGGATTCCCGGCTGCGAACCGGGAGACCAACGAACGTATCGCCCGAGCGAGCGACAGCCGCCAACGCTTGTTCCCAAGCTTCGTGATGAGCAATTGCAGGAAGCGCCACGCCTCGGACGGGGGGAAGTTCGCGACTGCCGCCTGCGCAGCCCTTGCAAACGCCGGCTCGAGGCTTGCGACGAGATCTGCGCGCCGCGACGCTCGCGTGTTCGCGATGTCCAGCAGGCCCAATGCGGCGTGCGGCTCTGTATCGACCTTCGCGAATAGCTCGTTCCAGAGCAGAGACAGCCTAAGAGCCTGCGGCGTCCCCTGTTCGTCGCCAGCCATTTCACCGAAGACATCCAGTTCCGACAGGGTCGGACGCGGCGCCCGGAAGACCGCATCGGTAATTTTCGATACCCAATGGTGCCTGGGGACCCCGGACCGGCTGCCGTCGATGCGCCGTCCCTTCCAATCGGAGAAGTTGGGACGAGCGTCGACTGGCGCGAAAACGAGGTCGAAGCTCCTCTTGGCGATCGTCCTAGGGGAATTGCAGAAGGTCGAAACAGTGAGCCGACGGCGCATGGCAGGCCACACGGCAGTGAGAATGCGCAGCGCAATTGTCTCGGACGTGATCGCGCCAAAGACCGCAACGGCAGGCGCGTCTTCGAGGAAGAGAGCTTCGAGAAGCTCAATGCCGGCGCCATCGACGGCCGGCAGCGGTCGGGATTCAGACGCGCTGACCGACAGCCGCTTGCATGGCAGCGTTGGCCCGACTTCCGTCACAACCGCAGACAGCGTTGCTGGATCCGCGCTCGATAGCCAGTCCGCCATGGGGATCAGTAGGGACCTGGTCCGAACGCAGCCGGCGCGGGATGCCTCCCTGTCCTGCCAAGTCCTGGCTAACACGTAGTGCGACCCGCTGGGGAGCGGGTAGCAGGTGAGATAGGGGGCAAACTTCTCCCCCGGCGTCAGCGGCCCCGCAAGGTCGGATAGGCGGTCGACGAGATCCTGATCGCGTGCAGGCAGCCGAACGGTGCCGGACAGCAGTTCGTGTCCGTGCTGGTATCCATGAAGCTGCTGGTCAATGATCACGTCAGCGCTCAGTCGCCAAGCGCCCAAGCGAGCGGGAGCGTCACGTCAGGGTCGTGGACCAGCACGCCATCTCTCATCACCGCAGTATATCCCACTTCGGATAGATCCCGCCCCTTCAGGGAATCGCGGAACTGCTTGTTCGGCGCACCCCGCAGGTTGCCACCGACGATCGACATGCCGAACAGCTCAATATCCAGTGGACCGGGCGTCTTGATCCGGCCTGCCAGCATTGGGAACTCATTCTCGAGGTACCGCATCGGACTTGCAGCCCGCGCGCCATCGTCGAGCATATCCCAAGCCGTCACCACAACCGCGACACGAGGCTTCGAACCGTCCGGCCGCTTGCGCAGCAGGAGAGAGAGGTATCGCAGGAGCTCGCAGAAGCTGACCTGCGCCGGGAGCACATCCTTCTGCTGCGCTACATTCGCTTGATCCTCATCGGCAGTCTGCTCGGCATCCAACGGCGGCGCGGTGACGACGACGGTCTCCACTTCCGCATCGATCGTCACGGCCGTCTTCGGTTTCCCGGCACTCTCTATCGGCTCGCCATCCTCATCCTCGTCGTCGCCATAGCTGTCGTCATCATCGTCGTGATCCTCGTCATCACCATCCTCATGGCCCTGAAGGATCTCCCTTGCGGTAACCCAGTCCATCGGTTGCAGATTGAATTTCGAATGCGCCCGGATGAACAGGATGGCAGAAGACGAGGTTTCAAGAGCCTCAACCCAATCCTGCGGCAGTTCGTATGTCTTGATCGCCCGTTTCCACAGCTCGCCGGTGATGTCCGGCACCGTGAGGTTTCGCGGTTCGCCAGCACCATCGTTACCGCAAACCTCAATGCTGAAGTCGCGCCGACCGCTCTCGTCCATGTTTTTGTCGGAACGCGGTGCGAACTGACGGGACTGCAGATGTGCAACCGCCTGGTTCACATATTCGATGTTCCCCGGCAGGTGCTTGGCGCGAAGCTTCCCCTTCTTCGCAGCGAAAGAAAGCCAAAGGCGAGCGATGTAGTTAGTCTTGCCCGAAGCCGGACCGCCCACGAGAATAATCGATCCCGTCTTCATGCATCCCTCCGGTACGATGCCAGCTTCCGGTCATTCGGGCCGGGTTCGGTTTGCGGCCAGAACTCGGGCGGGGGGGGACCAGCGACGAGGCTCTTGCGAAAGAGTTCAGCCACGCCATGGCCCGGCTCGACGTCATCGTTCCAAGAGAAGGAGGCGATTGGAGCGACATCGACCTCGAAGCCGAAGGTCCTTCCGCATTCCACGAGCGTTTCGGCCTCTGCTTGCGGAAACTCCACCTTGTCCTGCCATGTCGGTACGATGATCAGGGTCGGGCGGGCATCCTTCAGAAAGGTGGCCAGCCGCTCTATGAGGAGTCTAGCGCGGTATCGCGCATGGGCGACCCGCCCGATGTCGCCGAATTGCCGGCCGTCCACCATGATCCAGATGACGCTCGACGATCCCAGGAACTCGAAACGGTCGGTGTCGTTGCGATCAATCAATGCGCGCGACCATTCGCCAGGTAGATCGGGCAGCAGCATGTCGAATATCCGGTCGTCCACGTCGCGGCGAAGGCGGACATGCAGGAAGCCCGCTTCGCGGTCGTTCGATAACGTGGTGTGAACGGTGATCTGCTCGGGCGGACTGCCCTTCTGCCACGTGCGGCTGGCCCGCGTGATCTCCTCGAACGCCCGCAACGTGTCGCTGTCGGCATAGGAAAAGTGACTGAATGAGCCATTGGAGAGGAGAAGGTAGGCACTCACCAGAGCGGCGGTCTTGCCTGCACCGGCAAGCCCGACAATGCCGACGACGCATGCCGGCCTGTTTTCGGTGATCGCGTTTACCTGCGCTATGCCAAGCGTCCGGCTCGCAGGCAGAATATGCAGACCATCGTCCGGCGCGGTAAGGGGCGCAGTAGCGATACCGCTCGACTTAGCCGGGACGCTTGCCGCCGAAACATCATCCGCCGCTTCATCGCCCTCTACCTCAATAGGGCGCTCTTCGCCTTCGTCCTCGTCTTCATCGTCGAGCAGTGGACGGTTTCCGCATTCCGCTGGCGGATTGCCCAGCACGCAGACGTTTGTCGCATTGTAGGTGCAGCTTGAATTTTCGCAGGGTCCGCGCATCACGCCACTCCAGCCGGACGGCCCTCCATGGCGACGATTGACGCCTCGAGAAGCGCCCGCGCGCCCCAGTCCCGCGCATCGAATTCGATCGTGCAACCGTCTGCGGCCTTACCCGACACCAAAGTCGTGATCAGCGGGAACACGCACGGGAACTGCATACACCAGCTGCCGTCGAACTGGTTGCCGAGCCCTTCACGCTCCGCACCCAATTCCCCCACCAATCCCGGTAGCTTACGGCCGTCAGTCTTCTCTACCCCTCTCAGGACGACATGCCGAAAGCCATCTCCGGGCAATCGCCGCAGCAGCGTCGCACCTTCCAGCCCCGACGCCACTGCGCGACAGAACGGTTCGCGGTCCGACAGAGGCACCTCAAGCAGAGTGCTGTATCCGCTCAGGGCCCACCACAGGAAATCCAGCTCCTCCCGGTCGAGATCCTGATTGTCCTTCAGGGCCTTGATCACGGGCGCAGTTGCCCTTTTGTAAGCGGTATTGGCACGTGAGCCGGCAACGTCGCCTTCGGGAATAGTGAGGTTGCCGACATCCGGGACGTCATGCCGCTGTCGGGACGCATGCGCCACTTCGCGGACACGAGTTCGGCAGGCCTCAATCAAATCCTTCCGCAGATCCTCCATCTTGGGATGTTCGAGCTGGTCCTGAAATGTCAGGGCCGACCACAGAGACGCGGCAAGGGCGTCGGCGGGACTCCAGCTATCGTTCTCGATGGGCTCATTCTGTACCAGGACCAGAGAGGCCACAGCCAGACAGATCACCGCCTGCAGCTCGTTGCCGTCCAGCACAAAGGCCGCACTCTTCGCGCTGATCGCTCTCTCAGCCTTGGGCCCCAGTAGTGATCCCAACTCACCGCCGACAAGGCTCGCGGCGATCGAGTCCGCGGCCTCTACGGCCTGCCTCGTCGTCAGCTCTGAGAGTTCAGATATGAGCGTTTCGACGGCATGATTCCGCGCCAGAACATCGCCATCCGTCGGCTGCGGCCAGATAATCTGTGCGTACTTGGCCATCCTGCTCATGCGAACTCCCCCATGCGTTCATTCTCTACCGCAATCACCATCCGCTCGATCTCCCCGGCCTTGCCCTGTCTGACCGCACGACGGAACAGTCGCCTCTCCATGGCGTGATCCATCCGACCCTTTGCGTTCCGTATGATGCCGAGTGCGACGAACGCGGCGCGTCGTCGGCCATCGTCGAGACGCTGGAAGAAACGGATTTGTAGCTCTCTGATGTCCTGCGTCGGCTCGGGTTCCGCCAACGCCGGATCAAGCGGCTCGACCGGCTCAACCTCCGGTTGGACGGCATCGTCACCGGCGATGGCAACGGAGGCCTCATCCTGCGGCTTGGCGTCTTCAGCTTGGTCAAATGCGTTCGACGACGGCTCCTCGACGAGTTCGGGAACGGTCCGCGGATCGCCATCCTTCCGGGCGCCGGGCAGCGGAGCCTTCTTGAAGTTCGGAGAGGCGAGAATCTGCCGCTCCTCCCGGCCTTCCATGAATTCGTCATCGCGCTTGAAGCGCGCCATGCCCTCGTCCCAAGTCCGGGGATTTAAGGTGATCGCGAGGTCGTCCTGTTCCTCGTCCCATTCGAACGCCAGGATATTGTACTTGTAGGTGAAGCCGTCCTTAAAGTCGTCCGGTGCCGTTGCACCGGCCGCTAGCATCATAAGGTCGCGCCCTTCCTCGACGTTTGTCACGTCCAAACGCGGAAAGTGCTCGTGCCCGGAGATGAAGACGCGCGCGCGACCGCGTAGGAATCCACGGGCCGCGTCGGAATCCTGGAACCAATTGAGCGGATGATGGGACAGGACAACGATTTCGACGCCATCCTCTTCCGGCAAGACGCGTTGCCGTGCGCCAAGGATCAGCTTGCCCTCATCACCGCTCTTCGAACAAGTGAGAGCGGAGTTCAGACGCACAAATCTTATGGCGCGGCCCTCGGCCAGATCGAGCTTGCCGCTCTTCGAGATGGCCCCATTCAGATCCAGCTCGCACCTGTAGTCTAGGGCGAAGCCCTTGTAGGCTTCGAACCGGCGGTACAGCTTTTCGCAGTCTTCCTTGTGATCGAGGTGACGGTCGAGCCAATACTCTCCACCAGCCTGAAAAGCGAAGAGCACGGTCTCTAATGTATTGGTGATCTCATTTCGATCGACGTCGTGATTACCCGGTATCATCTGCACGTCGGTGCGCTTACAGCCGATCGCGTCCGTGAGATCTGCGAGCCATTCGCCTGCTGCGGCATATTCCTCTTCCAAACCGGAATACGCTATGTCGCCGGTCACGATGATACCTGCCGCCTTGTCACCGAACTTCCGCACCTCGGCGCGGGCATCGTCGATCAGCTGCCTCTTCGCATCCCTGTTCGCCGCATCGGTGCCGCCATCCTTCTCCTGACCGAAATGGATGTCGGATAAATGAACGTATATCGCCTTCAAAATGCCCCCTAGCCACAGTCAACGCCGCAGAACTGTCGCAACTCCAAAGGTTATAGGTTCGCCGTCACGCCTACGCTAGGGTACCGCCCGTTAATGATCGAACGGCGATGTCCGCTTTCAGGATCAAGTTTAACGGGCTGCAAGACCGGTATCGGGGTGCCTTGCTGCCGTCCGGCCGAGGCCTGACGAAGCGGCAGTTTTTGCCCCTAACCGCCCGTAACCGGACAGACCGCTTACCATCAGGAACGACCGTTTAGCCCCCCCCCTGCCCCATCAAATGAACGAACGTCTGTCTACCGCAATTGGCGCGACATCATGGACCGAGCGCTAGGTCGCAATCCGGAGAAGGTAAGCTGATCCACGAAGTAGGCGATGCTGCTCTGCCTCAACCATACAGTCGGGCGTTCGAAAACTACGTCGAGGGCGACAGGAGGGCGAGGACGTCATCGGTTTTCTCGCATATACCGTATTCAAGCAAGCAATTCGCGAGGAAGCATTAGGCGGCGGCGCCCCTTCCGGCGACAGCCGCAATCCGTCATCAACTACAGTTAGGACATACCGAGCCGCCGCAGAGCAACTAATGACCGGCGTTGTTGGCCGTGCTATCGATGAAGCCCCGACAGACATTCAGCGATCCGCAATGCTTGTGGCGATTGAGGCGGCGCAGACCGATATCAAAGCGCATATGACAATGCGGACCGGTTTCGGGCAGGCGCTGTTGACCAACCCTATTGCTTGGGTGTTGAGTTTGGCCGCCGGGGCGCTTGTTCTGCACCTAGCCAACAAGCCCAATGTGGATAAAACGTTAGCCGGTTCGCCGGTGGCGGCAACGGGAAACGCACAATGATTTGTCGGTTTGCACACCTCGTTCCGGGAAAGGCACTTGAAGCCGACCGCTTTTACCCCGCGCCAGGTTATAACCACAGAGCAATCTAGTTTCGTGCGTCCCGCTTTTCCTGCGCCGGCTCCATCTTAGCCTTGATGAAGCTCGCCGCCGACGTGTTGAAAACGGTCTCACGCCCACTGGCCTCCACTCTCAGGAGTGGCGCTTCGTTCACGACCACCGTAGAGTTCGAATAGCCTTCTTCTTCACCAACTCCTGTCGTGATGCGGTACGTTCGGCCAATCTGGAACATTGCCCTGTCTCCATGAGAACTCCTTTCCAATCTGAAAGCGGCCTTTCTAATTCAGGTTATTCCGCTGGCTTTTGCCATTCATTGGTAAATACGAAAACTGTCGTTAAGCCGCTACTATTGGTTTGTGAGGCCAAGATCCGCCAGTCGGCGCAGCGCCTCCGGCCGCGTCAGACGCGGTTCCGGCTGCGCTGCGATCCAGCGATCTAGCGCAGCCAACTGGTGGGGTTGGAGCCGTACCATCACAGGCGTCCCCTGACCGGTCGGTTTTGGACCTCGTTTCTTTGGTATCAAAGTTTCTTGATTTGCCATCGAAACCTTGATATCAAGAAAGCGAGCCGAACGGAAGCTACCAACGACCATTCGGCTCTCACCACAACAGACCCTTAGGAGGTACTGCCATGGCTGCCGATTCCTGTAGCACTAATGTCGTTGCGTTTCCCACCCCAGCCTCTGGCAAAGCTGGCCCCCTTGCTTACCGTCGCCGGCGCCAACGCCCCGACTGGCCAACAAGCGCCTCACGCCGCACTTCCGAACTGTTGATCGCTCTTGCCATCTGCAAAGTGCTCACGCCCTCACAGCGCGGCGAAGTGAAAGCTCTGCTTCAGATAGACCAAGACGTTTTCAGCGATCGTGCCAGTCACGAAGCAACGACGTTTATTGGCCGACTCGCGTAATGGAGATCAGTGAAAGCATCGCTTGGCGCTTGGAAGACATCAGAGATGATGGTCGTCAAATCCAGACGATGGCCGTCATGGTCGAGGATTGCGTAGATTCTCTACAGAAATATTCGACAACGGGCGACGTTGCTGAATGGGTTAACATTAGAGTTTTACTGGAAATCATTGTGGAGAAAGCCGAAAAGCTGAATGCGTTGGGTGTTACGTTTTCGGAGATGTGGAGCGATCACCGGTATCAGGAGCATGCTCCCTGCAAAAGAGACGCGGCATGAATCTAAATGTGATGCCGCAGGATCGTGTTCGGTGATCCGCCCGCCGACCGACCAGGAGGTTCTATGCCACTTCGGCCCTGACACCGGAAGCCAAACGGATTTTGCGCGCATGGTCGGTCGGGAGTGCTCCCGGTCGACCATGAGAAAGCAGGTTGACGAGTATGACCCGCAGTCATACGACAGCAGTATGACCAGCGATCATCACTCCCGTAGCGACATTGTCCGGTTTGTAGGCATCGACAACGATGTTTTCACCGTCTGGCTTCGTCATGGCTTGATCGTGCCAATTGAAGCCCCTGCCGGAAGAGGCAGGGCTCTCAGGTTCGATTTGCACCAAGCGCGCGTCGCCAAAGTGCTTGCGAACGCACGTTCATCTGGACTGAGCTTGGACGCACTCGCAGCGATAGCAGCGCCACTGCAAGAGGCGATCAAAGTATTTTTGCGTTCGTTGGCCCCAACGGACGCACTGACGGCGATTATCGAAGAGATCGAGGATCCCGGTAGCTTGCAAAGCAATCTGGAAAACCTTCGTCGTATTTATGATCGTCATAAGGATGCGAGACGGTTGGAGCTAATCACCCGTTACGAGAACCCAGAATTTCGAGCATCGGTGCTAAATGCTGCATCTGCTCTTTCCAAGGCTGACATCGAGAACCTTTGGCTCTTCCTTCAATTGGTCGAGGCAGAGGGTTTCTTGATGGTCTATTGGTCCGATCAAGAAAGCGCCTGGAAACTCGATCGGCGACCTCCTCTTG
>Ga0308164_10002021_pt1 | contig 21364 bp, 16 predicted proteins | sample PhyTR2_FD_201031 | JGI IMG/M metagenome (GOLD analysis project Ga0308164, IMG submission 201031) | Phyllosphere microbial communities from UC Gill Tract Community Farm, Albany, California, United States - DLSLT.R2 | ecosystem: Host-associated > Plants > Phyllosphere > Unclassified | place: USA... | reverse complement strand
TTCTTGAATTTACATATTTTACAAAATCCCTGCTGGCACCATATTCCCGTTGGGTGTCACCAGAAACGGCAATTTTAACATTGGCGCCGGCATCTTTTTTTGGCAGTTCAGCAATTTCTCTTGCGTTTACTTCTGTGGGGCTTTGCGAATTGAATTTCTGATTGGGGCTGAATTCGTCTGACGTACAGCTATATAGAAATATAGTTAAAAGACAAAATAGTAAGTTTATTCTCATTGTACCTATTAAACGCAAGAAAGTTTAAAAAGTTCAGCGACAACATTCTGAATTTACAATTCTGACAATTTAAAGATATTGTTAAGTTTAACACCCTTTTCGGTCTGCTGTACGGTACAGCACTCATTCAGCGGATCATGTTCCAGATAAATTACATAATCATTTGCTGCAGCTTCATCTAAAAATTCTTTCTTCTCTTTGAGTGTCTGCAGAGGGAACATATCATAGGCCATCACGTAGGGGAGGGGGATATGCCCTGTTGAAGGAAGCAGGTCGGCAGCGTAAATGATTGTTCGTCCCTTGTAATTCAATTTTGGCAGCATCATCGCATCGGTATGTCCAAATGCAAACCGCAGGTTAAAATCTGGTGCAAATTCTATTTCTTTTTCAGTACCAACAAACTTCAGCTGACCGCTTTCCTGTATTGGCAGTATGTTTTCTTTCAGGAAAGAAGCTTTTTCCCTTGCATTAGGGTGCACAGCCCATTCCCAGTGTTTTTCATTGCTCCAATAGGTAGCGTTTTTAAATGCAGGCAGTAGCTGGTCGCCCTCACGCACTACGGCGCCGCCAACATGGTCGAAGTGCAGATGGGTAAGAAATACATCAGTTATATCGTCTTTGCTGAAGCCTTTGGCACCAAGCGATTTTTCAAGCGTATCATCACCATGCAGATAAAAATGGCTGAAAAACTTTTCGTCCTGTTTATTTCCAATGCCAGTATCTACAAGGATTAATCTGTCACCATCCTCAATCAACAGGCTGCGCATAGCCCAGGTACACATATTATTGGCATCTGCCGGATTGGTCTTTTGCCATATGGATTTTGGCACAACACCAAACATGGCACCTCCGTCAAGCTTGAATAATCCGGTGTCTATTGTATGCAGGTTCATATTGCTGAGATTTGATGAGTTACTATTACTAAGAATTGATTACTTACTAAACTGGTGTAAATGTAAAAAACCCGCTGATAAATCAGCAGGTTTCTTATTATTTTGCATTGAGATGTTACAAGTGAATTACTTCACCGTAAGCATCAGCAGCAGCTTCCATAATGGCCTCACTCATGGTAGGGTGAGGGTGAACAGATTTAATAATTTCATGACCAGTAGTTTCCAGTTTACGGGCAACTACGATTTCAGCGATCATTTCAGTAACGTTAAATCCGATCATGTGTGCGCCTAACAATTCTCCGTATTTGGCATCAAAAATCAGTTTAACAAAACCGTCTTTAGCTCCGGCAGCACTTGCTTTACCTGAAGCAGAGAATGGGAATTTACCGATTTTCAGTTCATAACCTGCAGCTTTGGCAGCTTTTTCAGTATAACCAACAGAGGCAATCTCAGGAGTACAGTAAGTACATCCCGGAATGTTGTTATAATCTAATGGTTCTGGGTTCTGACCAGCGATTTTCTCTACACAGATGATACCTTCAGCAGAAGCAACGTGTGCTAAAGCCTGGCCACCCACGATATCTCCAATCGCATAATAACCTTTAACAGACGTATTGTAGAACTCATCTACTACAACTTTACCTTTTTCAGTTTTGATACCAGTTTCCTCTAAACCTATGTTTTCAAGGTTGGCAACTACTCCAACAGCAGAAAGGACGATGTCACATTCAATTGTTTGTGTACCGGTAGCAGTTTTAATCTGAACTTTACAGCCAGCACCGCTTGTATCTACTGATTCAACACTTGAAGAAGTCATCACATCGATACCAGCTTTTTTGAAGCTGCGCAACAATTGTTTTGAAATGTCTTCGTCTTCAACCGGAACAATGTTTTCAAGGAATTCAACTACAGTTACTTTAGTACCCATAGTTGCATAAAAGTATGCAAATTCAATACCGATAGCACCTGAACCAATTACTACCATTGATTTTGGCAATTCAGGTAAAACCATTGCCTGTCTGTAACCAATAATCTTTTTACCGTCTTGTTTTACAGTAGGGAGTTCTTTAGAACGACCACCTGTAGCTACAATAATATTTTTTGCAGTATGCTCCTGTGTAGAACCATCCGCAGTTTTAACCTCTACCTTGTTTCCTGGTTTTACTTTACCAGTACCCATAATAACGTCAATTTTGTTTTTCTTCATCAAAAATTGAACGCCTTTGCTCATTCCGTCTGCTACACCGCGGCTACGTTTAACTACTGCTGCAAAGTCAACTTCTGCACCTGCAGTGGTAATTCCGTAATCTGCCGAGTGATTGATGTATTCAAATACCTGGGCACTCTTTAATAATGCTTTAGTTGGAATACAGCCCCAGTTAAGGCAGATTCCACCTAATGATTCACGCTCAACAATTGCAGTTTTTAAACCTAACTGTGACGCTCTGATTGCAGCAACGTATCCACCGGGACCGCTACCTATTATAATTACATCGTAGTTCATATCTTTTTAATGGGAATTAACTAAGTAAAGCCCAAAATTATAAAAAATGTTGGTTAAAAACGCGTATTTGAATTTTGTCTTGTTCTTTTCTGCTGAAGATAGTTGGTCAGGTAAGTTGGACCGAATCCGTATTTTGTTATTCCTCAAAACAAACTACTGGTCAACTGTAAGTTAAGGTTGTATTTTAATTGTTAAATGTGGAAAAGTAATGCCTGTAGTTAATGATTTCTTAACATTGAAACCCAAATAGTTGTTCAATTAATATATATTTTTGCTGCCATTAACTATGAGGTGCCTCGTACACCTATTACTTACATTCATTATTTAAACAACAAGCATGAAGAAATCGCTACTATTAAAATTTGTAGTTCTGGTATTTGCCTTTGTGGGAGTATTCCTCTCAACTGAAGCGCAAGTAACTACAGCTACTATGTCAGGTGTAATCAGAGAGGCCAAAGGGACTCTGCCTGGTGCCAGCGTAAGAGCTACCCACATTCCTACCGGTACTGCTTACACTACTACTACATCGGCTGACGGCCGGTTTACGATCACTAACATGCGTTCAGGTGGTCCTTATACTGTAGAGGTTACCTTCATCGGTTTCCAATCATACAAAACTGAAGGTATTTTCCTTAAATTGGGTGATAGTTTCGCTTTCAATGCTACATTGAATGATGGTGGTAATCAACTTGCAGAAGTTGTTGTTGCAGGTAAAGCAGATAAAACGTTTAACAGTAAACGTATTGGTGCTGCTACTAACATCAGCAAAGAGCAACTTGAAAAATTACCTTCAATTTCACGTTCAATTCAAGATTTCACACGTTTAACGCCTCAGGCAAACGGAAACTCTTTCGCTGGAACAAACAACAGGTTTAACAGTATCTCCATTGATGGTGCTGTAAACAATGATGTATTTGGTTTAGCTTCAAATGGTGCACCGGGTGGCCAGGCTGGCACTCAACCTATTTCACTGGATGCAATCCAGGAAATTCAGGTGGTACTTTCTCCATACGATGTATCTAACGGTAACTTTGCAGGTGGTGGTATCAACGCAGTTACCCGTTCGGGAACAAACAGGGTTGAGGGATCTGCTTATTATTTAACAAGGAATGAAAACCTGACAGGTAAAAAAGTTGGTGATGTTAACCAGAAAGCTGGTGATTTTACAAACAGCACTTACGGTTTTAGAATTGGTGCGCCAATCATCAAAAACAAATTGTTCATTTTTGTGAATGCTGAGAAAACGAAAAACACTGCTCCAACTACATTTAATGCTGGTGAAGCAGGATCTGTTCTTACCGAGGCTGACGCAAACACGATCTTAGCTTCCCTAAGAACAAGATATGGTTATGAGGGTGGTGCAATTGGTGCAATTGATGCCGTAACAAAAAGTGATAAAATATTCGCGCGTCTCGATTGGAACATAAACTCCAAAAACCAATTGACTATCCGTCACAACTACATCAAAGCTTCTGACGATAATATCTCAAGAAGTGCTACTTCTTTCCGTTTTGGAAACAACGCGTATACTATCAATAATGAACAGAATAACTCAGTAATCGAGTTAAGAAGTCAAATTTCTGAAACATTATCAAATAACCTGATCATCGGTTACCAAAGAGTTAGAGATTTCCGTGAACCAACAGGAGGTCTTTTCCCTCAAATCAGAATTAATGGTTTCGCAGGTGGTGCATCAGCTTATGTTGGATCAGAAGCTAGTTCTACAGCGAACTCACTAGATCAGGATGTATTCGAGTTTACTGACAACTTCAAAATCTTTGCTGGTAAGCATACGTTTACTGTAGGTACGCATAATGAGTTTTTCAAATTCAAAAACGTATTTTTAAATAACTATGCAGGAAGTTATGCATATAATAACCTGTCTGATTTCTTAGGTGGTGTTGTTAAACCGGTTACCGCAGCTGCAACTTACTCAGTTGTACCTGGAGATGCTAAACCAGCAGCGGCATTTAGTGCAGCTCAGTTAGCTTTTTATTTCCAGGACGAAATTGAAGCCTTCACAGGATTTAAATTAACAGCTGGTTTAAGAGCAGATGTACCAATGATTTTTGATACACCTCCTGCAAATACATTGGTTCCAACAGCATTTCCTAATAACCGTACGGACCAAACTCCTCAGAGACGCATTTTGGTTTCACCTCGTTTAGGCTTTAACTGGGACCTTACTGGTACAAGATCTATCCAATTACGTGGTGGTGTAGCTTTATTGACTAGTCGCGCTCCATTCGTATGGTTGTCTAACGGATTCACCAATAACGGTGTTGTTACTGGCGCGGTTAATGCGACAAATAGCTCAGGAACATTTATTGCTGATCCTGCCAATCAGGCAGCTGCCGGTGGTGCTGTTACTACTTACGAGGTCAACCTGATCAACAAAAACCTTAAGTTGCCACAAACTTGGAGAAGCAATATCGCATTAGATGTTAAACTTCCAGGTGGAGTATTAGCTACTTTAGAAGCTATTTACTCAAAAACAGTGAATAACATTATCTATAGTAACCTTAACCTGAGACCATCTACAGCTTCTATTCCTGCTGGATTAACGGGTGGAGTTGATACTCGTCCATTGTTTGCTTATGGCAACAACAAAGTGAATTCTACGTTCACTAACGCATTTTACTTAGACAATACCAACAAAGGTAGTTCATACAACCTGACTGCAGAATTGAAAAAAGGGTTTGACTTCGGATTATTCTCGACGATTGCCTATACTTACGGACAGTCAAAAGATGTAAACTCTGGTACAAGCAGTACTGCATCTTCTAACACAAACTTTGTTCAAACTACCACGGGACCGAATGATGCGCCTTTAGCAATCTCGAACTTTGATGTACGCCACAGGATTGTAGGTAGCTTAAACTACTCCATTTACTATGGCAAACAGAAATCTTCTGGAACTACCATTTCCCTTATCTATGTAGGTAAATCGGGTACACCGTTTACATACTTATATAATGGTGACTTGAATAATGACGGTGCAACAGGTAACGACCTTTTATACGTTCCACGTAACCAAGGTGAAATCAGACTTTCTCCTTTGGCAGCATCAGGATCACTTCCTGCTTTAACTGTTGATCAGCAGTGGTCAGATCTGAATGCTTTCATCGAAAGTGATCCTTACCTGAGCAAAATGCGCGGGAAATATACAGTTCGTAATGGTGCAAGAATGCCTTGGGAACACCAATTTGATTTGCGACTGATGCAAGATATCGGTACAATCTTCAAAGGATCTAAAAATACACTTCAGATCTCATTTGATGTGATCAACATAGGTAACTTGTTAAATAAAGACTGGGGTCACCTTTACTCTTTAGGTAACCAGGCCTCTACTTTAGTAAATTACGTTACTGCTAATGGTGGATCATATACATTTAGAAAACCAACTACTGCTACTGCTTACGCAGTTTCACCATTCGCCTCTAGATGGCAGGGACAACTTGGTCTAAGATATATCTTCAACTAAGAAAATTTAATACGCCACAATAAATTAAAGGCCATTCGGATTATCCGGGTGGCCTTTTCTTGTTAATGACCACAATCACTATTCTGTCATATTAAGATCAACAATATTTTTCATGAAATAAATTCTGTTTATTTGCGACCGAATGAACGTTCAATTAGACGATACCAGTGGAAAAAGGGAAGCTGTACTAAAAAGTACACTCGCCCTGATAAAGGAGCATGGCTTTCATGGTACTCCTATGAGCATGATTGCAAAACATGCAGGTGTTGCTGCAGGTACTATATATCACTACTTCGATTCTAAGGATACCCTGATCGTAGAGCTTTTTATATATGTTAAAGACAAATTGGCCATCGCAATTTCAAAAGGCGATGATGAATCGCAACCCTACAAAGACCGCTTTTTTAATCTTATGATTAATCAGTTTGATTTCTACGTAGGAAACGCAGATGCATTAACCTTTCTTGAACAATATGTGAATTCGCCCTATGCGAAAAATTTTCCTGAAAAAGATAGCCAGCTATTTGTAAATAAGATACATACCTTCTTTAATTATGGCATAGAAAATGCTCATTTCAAAAATATTGATTCCCGTTTATTGGCCCCAACCATTAAAGGTACTTTGGTTGCAGCGGCAAATTTTCAGTTATCTCAGCACATTGTTTTCTCAAGAGAAGATATTATCGAAGTGGTAAATATCATCTGGGATGGAATAAAAAGGCAATAAAATGATTAGCAAACTCAATACCCTTAATATATATATGAAACCTTACAATTTATTAACTATGCTCTTTTGTATACCACTCCTTCTGCCCGGAGTGTCGTATGCACAGACAACTGTGAAAGAGCAGCCAACGCTTTCAAATGCCACCCTCCAGGAATGCATTGATTACGCGCTTGGCAACAGACCAGGCGTAAAACAATCCGTAATTGACGAAGAAATAGGAGAGACAGATATCAAATCTGCATTATCAGGCTGGTTGCCACAAATCAATGGTACCGGTACTGCCAATCATAATTTTAAACAGCAATCGTCTATTTTAACAAACAATGGACAACAATCCCTGATCACTGTTGGTGCAAAAAACGTATCCTCATTTGTTTTACAGGCAGACCAGCAAATACTTGATGCAGGATTGATCCAGGCATCGAAATCTGCCAAATATTACAGACAACAATACAAACAAAATACAGAAAATACCAAGATCAATACCGTTGTAGATGTGAGTAAAGCATTTTATAATGTGTTGACTGGTAAGGAACAGCTGAATATTATTGCTGAAAACATTTCAAGACTTGAAAAACAGTTGAAGGATGCAAGTGCGCAATATGAAGCAGGTTTGGTTGACAAAACCGACTTTCAAAGGGCGCAGATTAGCTTAAGCAATTCCAGGGCAGACAAAAAAAGAACTGAAGAACTGCTTAAATACAGATATGCCTATTTAAGGGAGTTGATTGGATATAGTCCAGACAAAGAATTCGGACTGTCTTATGAAACTAATGCGATGGAAAACGAAATCGATGTGGATACAACTTCGATGATGACTTACCAGAACCGCGTGGAATATCGTTTGCTTCAAACACAACGTGAGCTGCAACGAATTACAACCAGTTACAATAAACTGGCATATATGCCAAAGCTGTCGGGTTTTTATAACTATAGCTTCAACTACCAGAACGCAACCATCAATGGTTTGTACGACACCAACTATCCCGGATCTGTTGTAGGCTTGAAACTTGTCGTTCCGATTTTCCTGGGTGGTAAACGTACACAGGATATCAGAAGGTCGAAACTGCAGGAGACAAGAATTGACCTTGACCTTGAAAATTCGAAAAACCAGATCAATTCACAATACGAGCAGGCAATGGCAACTTACAAAGCCAACCGTAATGATTTGAATACCAACAGGTCTAATGTTGATCTTTCCAGACAGGTATACAATACAATGAAACTTCAGTACGATGAAGGTATTAAAACTTATCTCGACCTGATGACTGCAGAAACTGATCTCCGTACCGCGCAGATTAATTATCTCAATTCGTTATTCAATCTTCTTTCATCAAAACTCGACGTAAAACAAGCATTAGGAACCATAACAGTTAATCCATAACAGACATGAACACACATTACATAAAATTAAGCATTGCAATACTTGGTTCCATTACATTGGCATCATGCGGTGGCGGAGATAAATCTGCACAGCAACAAGGTCCCCCTCCGGCGATTCCGGTAAGTACATATACTGTTGAGGAAAAAGCTGTAACTACTACTGATACTTATCCTGGAAATGTAGTTGCCCTGAATGAAGTTGAATTGCGTCCCCAGGTTGGTGGTTATATTACTGCTATCTATGTTAAAGACGGGCAGCATGTAACAAAAGGCCAGAAATTGTATGAAATTGACCGTACAAAATACCTTGCGGCTTACAATGCAGCGAAAGCGGATGTTGCTGTAGCTAAAGCTAACCGTGATAAAGCTAAAAAAGATGCCGACCGTTACACAAAACTTGCAGAACAGGAAGCTGTTGCAAAACAACGTGTAGATTATGCATTAACTGATCTTGCAAATGCAGAATCGCAGGTTGCTGCAGCACAGGCTAACCTGGCATCTTCGGCAAACGACTACCAGCGTTCGGTTATCGTTTCTCCTTTAACTGGAACTATCGGAATTTCACAGGTAAAACTTGGAGCTTTGGCTTCGCCGGGCACGACTTTGTTAAATACGGTATCTACGAATGATCCTATTGCGGTAGATATTGCTGTTACACAAGCAGAGATTCCAAGATTTATTGAACTGTCTAAAAATACTGCAGCGGTAAAGGATTCTTTGTTCTCTATCCAAATGCCTGATCAAACTTTATACAAACGTCAGGGTAGGATTGTAGCAATTGACCGTGCCGTTGATCCTCAAACTGGTACACTTAAAGTGAGAATCAGCTATCCGAATGAAGGTGGTAAACTGGTTGCGGGAATGAACGTAAACCTTCAGGCATTAAATAAAGAGCAGGGCTTACAAATGGTTATCCCTTATAAAGCGGTAACAGAACAGCTTGGAGAATTCAATGTGATTGTAGTTGGTGACAGCAGCAAAGCTGTGCCAAAGGTTATTAAAGTTGGCAAGCAAATAGGTCAGGACATCGTAGTGACCAGCGGACTGAAAAAGGGTGAAGTGATTGTGGTTGACGGTGTACAAAATGCAAGACCAGGCGCAGTTTTAAAACCAACTTCTCCTGAAGAAGCAAACGGACAACAACCAGCAGCAGCAGCGGGTGCTAAAAAATAATTTTTTAAAGAATTCAGACATATGATTTCAGATGTATTTATAAAACGACCGGTCACGGCCATCGTTATCTCAATATTGATTGTACTGGTCGGGGTGATCGTGATTACCACGCTCCCAATCAGTCAGTATCCAAGTATTGCTCCCCCAACTGTTACTGTTACCGGTACCTACACGGGGGCGGATGCCCAAACCGTCGAGCAGACGGTAACCACGCAGGTAGAAAGCCAGATCAATGGTACCCCCGGTATGAAATACCTGCAATCAAACAGTACTTCTGATGGTCGCTCGGCCATCACGGTAACTTTTGACGTAGGAACCAACATTGATATCGCGGCCCTCGATGTGCAAAACAGGGTAGGTATCGCAGAACCAGGTTTACCTGAGGCTGTGAGGCGTCTTGGTATTACCACTAAAAAAGCCAACAATGATATCCTGATGGTTATTGGTCTGTATTCACCAAATGGTACATACGACCAGAAATTCATTTCCAACTATATCAACTTATACGTTAAGGATGCGTTATTACGTATCAAAGGTGTAGGTGATGTACAGGCATTTGGTCAGCCCTTCTCAATGAGGGTTTGGTTGGATGCAAATAAGTTAACCAGACTAGGTTTAACACCGGCTGACGTATCTGCTGCAATATCTGAACAAAATACCCGTATTCCGGGTGGTAGTGTAGGTGGAAGGCCACAAAGCAGTTCACAAACATTTGAGTTCTCTGTTGTAATGGATGGCGACTTAAACACTGAAGAACAATTCAGAAATATCGTGATTAAAACGGGTGAAGACGGTTCGCCTGTTTATCTGAAAGATGTAGCGAGGGTTGAACTGGGAGAATTTGCGTACCCTACAACCTCTAAGGTTAACGGTAAAGTAGCATCTTTGATGGCCATCAACCAGACGCCAGGTGGTAATGCGGTTGAAACTGCTGCAGGTATTGATGCTGCTATGGCTACACTTAAAAAGTCATTTCCAAAAGATTTAGACTTTAAAGTAGGTTACGAAACGGTATCAATTGTAAAAGTATCCATCAGCGAAGTAATTCATACGCTTGTTGAGGCACTGATCCTTGTAACCATTGTGGTATTCTTCTTTCTTCAAAGCTGGAGGGCAACATTGATTCCAGTACTTGCAATTCCGGTTTCCATTATTGGTACATTTATCTTCTTTACGTTATTGGGTTTCTCGATCAACGTATTAACGATGTTTGGTTTTGTACTCGCAATTGGTATTGTGGTGGATGATGCGATTGTTGTGGTAGAGGCGGTCCAGCATTATATGGACCACGAAGGTTTATCTGCACCTGATGCTACGCATAAGGCGATGAAAGATATTACCGCTCCGGTAATTGCAATTGCCTTGATCCTTGCAGCTGTGTTTATACCGGTAGGTTTTATACCTGGTATGGTTGGGTTACTTTACCAACAGTTTGCTATTACAATTGCAGTATCGGTATTGATTTCAGCATTTATCGCATTGTCATTAACACCTGCTTTATGTTCGCTTTTGCTTGTTCCAATGGAACTTTCAAAAGATTCAAGAGGACTGAACAAGTTTTTCTACAAGTTTAACGGCTGGTTTGCAAGGGTAACTGCAAAATATTCAAATGGTGTAAAATGGGCGCTTAAAAAAGCTCCTTTGGTAATGGTGATCCTTGCCTGTATCTATGTAGGTACAGTTGGATTGTTCATTAAAAAACCAGGAGGATTTATTCCTACGGAAGATGCTGGTATTTTCATTATGGGGGTTACTTTACCTGAGGGTGCATCATCTGCCAGAACTGACCACTTCATGGACAGGATTACGGACAGTATCATGAAGAAACATCCAGAAGTTCAGAATATCAGTGCGATCAATGGTATCAACATTTTGAACAGGTCGTTTAAATCAAACGCAGGAACATTCTTCGTACAGTTAAAAAACTGGGATGAACGTGATGTCGAAATTGCTGAGGTGATTGCTGATGTATCTAAAACATTTGCGGGCGATAAAGAAGGAAGCATGATCGCGGTGACGCCGCCACCAATTCCAGGATTGGGTATTAGCGGTGGTTTTACCATGCAGATACAGGAACAACAGACGGGTGAAATTAAAAAGTTTGAAGGTGTGGTAGGGAAGTTCCTTGCTGCGGCAAACCAGCGCCCGGAAATTGCAATGGCATATACTTTATTTAATGCCCGTACACCGAATTACCAGTTACATGTCGACCGTGACAAGGCCAAGAAAATGGGTCTTTCCATCGGTGACGTGTATACTACCATATCGGCTTATCTGGGTAGCAGTTACGTAAATGATTTTACAAAATATGGTCGTAGTTTCAGGGTAGTTACCCAGGCTGATACCAATTTCAGGAAAAACATAGACGACCTGAGCCAGCTGTATGTAAAAAATAATAAAGGAACAGCTGTACCTCTGAGTACCGTAGTATCTTACAACATCACAGAGAACGCTGCAATTATCAATCACTATAACCTTTTCAGGTCGATTGAGATTAATGGATCCGCAAAACCAGGTCATAGTTCTGGTGAGGCCTTGCAGGCATTACGTGAAGTAGCTGCGCAAACATTGCCACCGGGTTACAGTTTTAACTTCTCTGGTTTAAGTTTGGAGGAAACTGAAGCTGGTAACAGTACTACGTTGATTTTCGGATTGATTATCGTTTTCGTATTCCTGTTGCTTGCTGCACTTTATGAAAGCTGGTCGGTACCATTCTCCATCCTCCTTGCGGTTCCGCTTGGATTATTTGGTGCGATCCTAGCGCTGATTTTCCTTCCGAAGTTGGACAATAACATTTATGCCCAGGTAGGCCTGATCACGCTGATTGGTCTGTCTGCAAAAAATGCGATTTTGATTGTAGAGTTTGCCAAGGAACGTGTGGATTGGGGTATGGAATTGGTTGCTGCGACAATTGAAGCAGTTAAACTAAGGCTTAGGCCAATTGTAATGACATCCCTTGCATTTATCCTGGGGGTTATTCCATTGATCATCTCTACAGGTGCTGGTGCTGTATCACGTCAAACAATTGGCTGGACGGTTGCTGCGGGTATGCTCTCGGCAACTATTCTTGCTTTATTTATCGTGCCGGTACTTTATGTACTGATCACCAGACTGGCGTATGGTAAGAAGAAACTTGCTGAGCTTGAGGCAAATTATAAACCTGAAGATCACGAAGACACTTTGCACGCTGAGTAAGAATTAAGTTAGGCGGTTTAGATCGCCAACTCTTCATACAATTATCAAAACCGCATGTTATTCAGTTAACATGCGGTTTTTTTTATAATGGCCGCCGCGACCTTGAACTCAAATTAAAGGAACTGTCTAACTTATAAAAGACAAAGCTTAGTTTAGTACGCACTTTGCTCAGACCTAGTTCGCTAATGGAAAGCTTTTTAGTAAGTACCGTGAAGGTAGTGATAAGGTTGGTTATAGGTCTTTACCCTGCTGAACACCTGATGAATCCCTGATCGACCCCTGCTGAACATCTTTCCAACAGCGAACGAGGTCCGAACAAACACCGAACTTAGCCTGGCCCTAAATGTATTTATGGAGCGTGTTAGAAAGTCTGTAAAGACAAAAAAACCTGTTGTGGACTTTGTTTTTCTGCCGCCTGACGACGGCGATTACAAAGATACAACAGGTTTTAAAATCCTGAAAGGAAATTTTAAATTTTATTTATTCGTAATTGAAGGTGCCTTTTTCGCTGATGATGGTCACTTGCTTTTTATCAGACGATTTAACATGTCCGATCACCTGTGCATCAATGTTAAAGCTTTTGGAGATCGCAATAATATCCTCAGCAATTTCCTTTGGTACATATAGCTCCATTCTGTGGCCCATATTGAACACTTTGTACATTTCCTTCCACTCTGTTCCTGACTGCTCTTGTATTAGCTCAAACAGGGGTGGAACGGGAAATAGATTATCTTTCACTACGTGGATATCATCATTGATAAAATGAAGCACTTTAGTTTGTGCACCACCGCTGCAATGTACCAGTCCGTGGATGCTGCTACGGTGTTTTTCCAGTATGTTTTTGATTACCGGCGCATAAGTACGGGTAGGGGACAATACCAGTTTTCCCACTGTTACTTCTGTGTTTTCATCAATTTTAATTGTGTCGGTCAGTTTTTTGCCACCTGAGAATACCAGGTCGTACGGTACAGCCGGGTCAAAACTTTCAGGATAGCTGCTGGCTACTGACTTGTCGAACACGTCATGACGTGCAGAAGTCAGCCCGTTAGATCCCATACCGCCATTATATTCCTTTTCGTAAGTGGCCTGGCCTGAAGAAGACAGTCCTACAATCACATCTCCAGACTGGATAGTATGATTGCTGATGATATCTTCTCTTTTGATACGGCAGGTTACTGTTGAATCTACAATGATGGTCCGTACCAGGTCACCTACGTCTGCTGTTTCTCCGCCTGTGGAATAAATCGATATTCCCATTTCACGAAGTTCTGCAAGAATTTCTTCAGTGCCATTTATAATTGCCGCAATTATCTCACCAGTGATCAGGTTTTTGTTACGTCCAATGGTAGATGACAACAGGATATGATCTGTTGCACCCACGCAAATTAAATCGTCCAGGTTCATAATAATGGCATCCTGTGCAATTCCTTTCCAAACAGAAATATCACCTGTTTCTTTCCAGTACACGTAGGCTAAAGAAGATTTGGTACCCGCGCCATCTGCATGCATGATATTGCAGTAGGCTTCATCATTGCCCAGGATATCCGGGATGATTTTACAAAAAGCCTGTGGGAAAATACCTTTGTCTATATTTTTGATGGCTTGGTGCACATCTTCTTTCGAGGCAGAAACGCCACGTTGGTTGTACCTGTTATCACTCATATTGCTGCAAAGATAGGGAAACCCGCGAATGTAGACGATTCGTCTGTAAAAAAAATAACCTCCGCTTTTAAGGGCAGAGGTTATCTCAAATGTATTTATCGAATTCTATTTCAAAAATAACAATTCTCTGAATTTAGGTAATGGCCAAACACTGTCGTCAACCATTTGCTCTAATTTATCAGCATGGTAGCGGATCGTATCAAAGTGTGATTTTACATGCTCATCGTAAGCAATAGCACGCTCTCTGTGATCTTCTACGCCGTTGGCAACTTTACGTTCTTCCAACATGGCATCGATACTTGTTTTAACTACCGCTAAGTGCTCGGAAAGTTTGCTGATGATAGATAGTGGAGTGTCCAACAGGTCTTTTCCTAAACCAACTTCTTTCAGGCTTTTTGCATTTTCAAGCAACAGGTTTTGATAAGCGATAGATGCAGGAATGATCATGGTGTTGGCTACCTCGCCCATTACCCTTGCTTCGATCTGAAGTTTTTTGTAATAGCTTTCTAAAAGGATCTCATGACGTGCAAGTAATTCGCGTTTAGAGAACACATTGCTTCTTTCGAATAAGTCGATCGATTTTTCAGAAACGTAAGCATCCAAAGCAACCGGTGTAGTTTTGATGTTGGCCAAACCACGTTTAGCAGCTTCATCTTCCCAATCCTGGCTGTAACCATTTCCTTCAAAACGGATATCTTTAGATTCTTTGATGTATTTTTTGATTACTGTCAGCAATGCGATGTCTTTTTTCTCGCCTTTTTTGATCAGTTTATCTACGTCAACTTTAAATTTAACCAATTGATCTGCCATAATAGTGTTCAGGACAGTCATTGGTGCAGAAGAGTTAGCAGAAGAACCTACAGCACGTAATTCAAATTTGTTACCAGTAAAGGCAAAAGGTGAGGTACGGTTACGGTCAGTATTGTCTAACAGGATTTGTGGGATTTTAGGGATACCTAACCACAAAGCATTGTCTTCTTTGATTTTTTTGCTGATACGTGAGTGCTCGATTTCGTCTAACACTTCGTTCAATTGCTGACCAAGGAAAATAGAGATAATTGCTGGTGGCGCTTCGTTTGCACCTAGACGGTGATCGTTGCTCACTGAAGCAATACTAGCCCTTAACAGGTCGGCATGCTCATGTACCGCTTTGATTGTGTTTACAAAGAAAGCAAGGAACATCAGGTTGTTTTTTGGAGTTTTTCCCGGAGCAAGTAAGTTTTTACCTGTGTCTGTGATTAACGACCAGTTATTGTGTTTACCAGAACCATTGATACCTGCATATGGTTTCTCGTGTAATAACACTTTGAAATTATGTCTGCGGGCAACTTTTTCCATCACATCCATTAACAATTGGTTGTGATCTATGGCAAGGTTGATTTCTTCATATATTGGTGCACACTCAAATTGCAGTGGCGCTACTTCATTATGACGGGTTTTCAAAGGAATTCCTAATTTAAGGGATTCGTTTTCAAAATCTACCATGAAGGTGAATACACGCTCAGGAATAGATCCGAAATAATGATCATCAAGTTGTTGTCCTTTTGCAGACATATGACCAAACAGAGTACGGCCGGTTAGTGCAAGGTCAGGACGGGCATTAAATAACGCAAGGTCAACCAGGAAATATTCCTGCTCAATACCCAATGATGCTGTTACTTTATTAATGCCTTTATCAAAATACTGGCAAACATCAACAGCTGCTTTGTCCAAAGCATTTAATGCTTTCAATAAAGGGGCTTTGTAATCCAGGGCTTCGCCTGTGTAAGCTACGAATACTGTAGGGATACATAATGTTTTTCCAGCTTTGCTTTCCATAATAAATGCGGGTGAAGAAGGATCCCATGCAGTATAACCTCTGGCTTCAAAAGTATTTCTTATACCACCGTTAGGGAAACTTGACGCATCTGGCTCTTGTTGTACTAATGCACTGCCAGCAAATTTTTCAATTGCACCTTCACTGCTTGGTTCGAAGAAAGAGTCATGTTTCTCAGCAGTAGATCCAGTTAATGGCTGAAACCAGTGTGTATAATGTGTTGCACCTTTAGACATGGCCCAATGTTTCATTGCTGTCGCAATTTGATTTGCATCATCCTGATTGATCAGTTCTCCTTGTTCGATTGCAGACACCAATTTCTCATAAACGTCTTTCGACAAGAAATCTTTCATTTTCTTTTTATCGAACACATTGGAGCCGAAAAACTCAGAAATCTTAACCGAAGGGGCTATAACTTCTGGGGAAACTCTATTTTGTGCTTCTTTTAATGCATTTGTTCTTAAGCTTTTCATTAGTTTCTTTAAAATTTGACCAAAAATAGAATTTTAATAATTAAAATCTCAACAATACTATGTAAAAAAATGAAATTTATACAACTTTAACAGTTGATCTTAATTTAAGTGGCCGTCAGTCCGCATAATAATATATTCATGAATTGTACGCAGATATCCAAAATTGCTTTTCAGCAAAGTCAATCTTCCTGTACTTAATTTTCTTATGGAATATTAATGGTTTTTACATCATATGTATGAACCTAATCCTAAAAGATCATGATTAACATTTCATCAGACATCTACAAATCAAGCTGGACAGACCTTGTTTTTAAAAACCGGAACAAAGCGTATGGCGCTTATCAGCTACGGGCAGAATCGGCTGCTATCACATTTAGAGCATTGTTGATCGTTGCTCCGGCGTTTATTTTACTTTTTGCAGGGCCTGCATTGTACAGAAAGTTCCATCCGGAGATCGTGGCGACACAGGTTACACTCCCTGAAGATGATCTCCAAATTGTTGAAGCCGTTCGTCCTCCGATGGAAGTTCAACCACCTAAAGCAGAGCCAGTGGCGGAAAAGCGGAAAACGGTTAAAATGCCATCGGTCATACAGGTGGTAGCGCAACCCGCGAAAGATGAAAAACCGCCATTACTTGATGATTTAAAGGATGCGGTAATTGGCCAGATTGCTCAGGCAGGCCTGGCAACAGGTGACCCTGTTACGCCAGTAGCGGTTTCTGGCACAGGGGGTGGTGCAGCAGTAAATGATGGCCCGGATAATACCGTTTACGATGGTTCTGTGATTGAAAAATTCCCCGAGTTTGAAGGAGGAATGGCTGCCTGGTCTAAGTTTATTCAACGGAACCTGCGTTATCCTGCGCAGGCACAAGAAGATGGTACACAGGGTAAGGTCTTCGTCAGTTTTGTAGTGGAGAAAGATGGTTCGGTCTCTAATGTATCTGTTATCAGAGGAATAGGCTCGGGCTGCGACGAAGAGGCTGTACGTGTTATTAAAAAGTCGCCACGGTGGAAACCTGGTATGCAGCACAATAACCCGGTGAGGGTCCGTTACAATATTCCGCTGTCGTTTATCCTCAGTCAATGAGGTGTTTAGCAGTTAGAATCAGAGGGTCGGCCCAATTGCCGGCCCTTTTTTTATATTTGTAATATGTTAAAAAGAATTCATCATGTGGCCATTATCTGTTCAGACTATGAAATCAGCAAAGATTTCTACGTGAACAAATTGGGTCTTGAGGTTGTGCAGGAAGTATACAGATCGGACAGGAAATCATATAAACTTGACCTTTCAGTAGGGGGGCTTTACCAGATTGAACTTTTCTCTTTTGAGAACCCGCCGGAAAGGCCGTCACGACCAGAATCAAGGGGCTTACGCCATCTTGCGTTTGAAGTAGAGGATGTTGCTGAGGCGGCTGCTGAGCTGAATGCTAAAGACGTTGTTACGGAAGAAATAAGGGTAGATGAATGGACAGGTAAGCAGTTTACCTTTTTTGCAGATCCTGATGGGCTGCCGCTTGAAATCTACCAATCCTGATTTATGGGGAGTATATTCAAATTTAAACAGTTTGAAGTAGACCAGCGCGGTTGTGCAATGAAAATCAATACGGATGGTGTGTTGCTGGCTGCTGTTGTGGCACATCCTTCACCTTTTCATATATTAGATATCGGAACTGGAACCGGGGTGATCGCTTTGATGCTGGCACAGCGATTTCAGCAGGCCGTTGTAGATGCTGTTGAAATTGATGTTTCTGCTGCGGAGGCGGCAGCGGCTAATTTTAAGTCCTCTCCGTTTGCAGAGAGGACGGCTGCCCATGCGGTAGCATTTGAAAAATATGATACGGCAATAAAGTACGACCTGATTGTTTCTAATCCGCCATATTTTATCAATGATCTTAAAAGTCAGGAAAAGCGCAAGGAGTTAGCCAGGCACACACATGAGGATTTTTTTGATATGCTGTTACGCAAGGCTACAACTATGTTAACAGAAAATGGGCTGATCTGGCTGATTTTGCCAGTTGCGCAGGCTGAAAAAGTGGTGGTCAATGCTGTATTACACCAGCTTTATCCTGTTAAAATTATACATATATACTCAGACCGGACAAAAACGGCTTTCCGCCAGATCATTGCCCTGGGTTTCACTGCTGCTAAACCTTTAACGCCTGATCATGTTTATATATATGAGGCGAAGAACGTGTACACCACGCAATATAAGCAGTTGCTGAGTGACTTCTTTCTTGCATTTTAGCTAAATTAGAACGATAATGACAAAAATTGGACTCCTTTCGGATACCCATGGATACCTGGATGAAGCCGTGTTTAAACATTTTGACGACTGTGACGAAATCTGGCACGCCGGCGATTTTGGACCGGATGTGGCGGAGCGCCTGGCTGAGTTCAAACCGTTGAAAGGAGTTTATGGCAATATTGACGATAAAATGATTCGTCAGCAGTTTCCGGAGCACCTGCGGTTCAATTGTGAACAAGTGGATGTCTGGATGACTCACATAGGTGGTTACCCTGGAAAATACGCACCTGGAATCAGGGAAGAGATTTACAATAAGCCTCCAAAGCTTTTTATTACCGGTCACTCTCACATATTGAAAGTTATGTTTGACCCGAAAATCCAATGTTTACATATAAATCCCGGAGCAGCAGGTAAATCTGGATGGCATAAAGTTAAAACTTTAATTCGTTTTTGTATTTCAGATGAAAAAATACATACCTTAGAGGCAATAGAGTTAGGAAATAGATAATGTATTAAATACACTAAGTTAATTATGTCGGGAATAAAAACGTTAGGTCAGTTTATTATTGAGAAGCAGGCAGATTTCTCATATGCGAAAGGTGAACTTTCCAGGTTATTGAGAGATATTGGTATCGCTGCAAAGATTGTGAACCGGGAGGTAAACAAAGCAGGTTTGGTAGATATCCTCGGCGATGCGGGGTCGGTCAACATTCAGGGGGAGGACCAGAAGATATTGGATCTCTTTGCGAACACGCAGTTTATTTCGGCGCTGACAAGTGGGGGCGAGTGTTGTATCGTAGCCACGGAAGAAGAAGATGAGTTTGTACCCATAGACTCGCCGGTATCAAAAAATGCAAAATACATAGTGTGTATCGATCCATTGGACGGCTCATCTAATATTGATGTGAACGTTGCGGTTGGAACAATTTTCTCTATCTACCGCAGAAAATCTACAGAAGGTATGGCCACTCTTGAAGATGTGCTTCAAAAAGGAACCGAACAGGTAGCTGCAGGTTACGTGATCTACGGATCATCAACCATGCTGGTATACACCACAGGAAAAGGAGTGAACGGGTTTACACTCGATCCGTCAATTGGTGAGTTTTGTCTTTCACACCCGGATCTTAAAATGCCTGAAGATGGAAGTATCTATTCCATCAACGAAGGAAATTATGTTCATTTTCCAAAGGGCGTAAAAAAATATATCAAATATGCGCAGGTACATGATGCGGCAACAAACAGACCATATACTTCAAGGTACATTGGTTCTATGGTTGCTGATATTCACCGTAACCTGATTAAAGGTGGTATTTATATTTACCCAACCACTGCAAGCTCTCCTAAAGGTAAACTGCGTTTATTGTATGAATGTAACCCGATGGCATTTATTGTAGAACAGGCTGGCGGTATCGCTTCAGATGGTTTCAGACGGATCCTTGATATTGAGCCTAAAGAACTACATCAGCGCGCTTCCATTTTTATTGGTTCGAAGAAAATGGTAAGAATGGCAGAACAAATGATGACTGAATATGCGATTGAAGCAGGAGAAATAAATTTATAAAAGAATCAGACACTAACCAGGTTGGCCAGTTATCACAATAAAGTGGCCCTGTTCTTTTCAGCCTCGAACTCGACATCGATTTCGAGGCTGCTTTTTTGTTTGGATGCTGCAACAGCCAAAACATCGCAACGCTCGTTCTCCGGATGGGCATTATGGCCTTTAATCCACACAAACTTTACATCATGCAGTTTGTAAACCGCCAGAAAACGTATCCATAAATCTTTGTTCTTTTTGCCCGCAAAGCCTTTTTTTACCCAGCCGAATACCCATTTCTTTTCTACAGAATCTACTACGTACTTGGAATCTGAATAGATGGTTACCTGCTGACCCGGCTTTTTTAAACTATTGAGGCCTTCAATTACTGCTAGTAACTCCATCCTGTTGTTGGTAGTGAGGCGAAAGCCACCGCTTAATTCTTTGTAGTGGGCGCCTGATCGAAGGATTACCCCATAACCACCAGGACCTGGATTGCCGCTTGCTGCGCCGTCGGTATAAATCTCAATCATGTATGTCTCTGATGTATGCCTTGTTTATGATTTGTGTTGAAACAAAGAAAGCAGCCTTTTGGGCTGCTTTCTAAGAATTTACATGGGTGGAATATGGGGCTCGAACCCACGACCCTCGGTACCACAAACCGATGCTCTAACCAACTGAGCTAAAACCACCATGTTTTTCAGTTTGACAAAAGTACACTTTTAATAGGTTTATACAAATCTTTTTGACGAAGAATTTCAAATAATTTTTAAGCAATTCATAAACAGGTTATTACAATTGAAATTATTTTTATTCTTTTTTGAGGCAATACAGCTATTAATGATATTTGGAATTTAATAGCCACTGTAGCGCCGTTTAATGGATATACATAAACAAGATTTAACATCGAAATGTTAAATGTTTAATTATTAGCCAAAAAAAAAGACTCAATTTTTCTTTATATTGGAAAAGAATATTACATTTGGGCTTACCCTTTCGAGGGTATGTTTTTCATAGGTAGATGTAGGGCCGGAAATTTAT
>Ga0308164_10002020_pt1 | contig 21368 bp, 17 predicted proteins | sample PhyTR2_FD_201031 | JGI IMG/M metagenome (GOLD analysis project Ga0308164, IMG submission 201031) | Phyllosphere microbial communities from UC Gill Tract Community Farm, Albany, California, United States - DLSLT.R2 | ecosystem: Host-associated > Plants > Phyllosphere > Unclassified | place: USA... | reverse complement strand
GTACCGGTGGTATTGCTGGGTACGTTCGGCATCCTGGCGGCGTTCGGTTTCACCATCAACACCCTGACCATGTTCGGCATGATCCTGGCCATCGGCCTGCTGGTGGACGACGCCATCGTGGTGGTAGAAAACGTCGAGCGGGTGATGGCCGAGGAACACCTGTCGCCTAAAGAAGCGACGGTCAAATCCATGACCCAGATCCAGGGCGCCCTGGTAGGTATTGCCCTGGTACTGTCGGCGGTACTGTTGCCGATGGCGTTCTTCGGTGGTTCCACCGGGGTGATCTACAAACAGTTCTCCATCACCATCGTTTCGGCCATGGCGCTGTCGGTACTGGTTGCCCTGATCTTCACCCCGGCGCTGTGCGCCACCATGCTCAAGCCGATCGATCCCGAGAAGCACGGCCAACCCAAGCGTGGTTTCTTCGGCTGGTTCAACCGCACCTTCGACCGTAGCGTAGTGAGCTACGAGCGCGGCGTGGGCAACATGATCAAGCACAAGATCCCGGCGTTCCTGGTGTACCTGCTGATCTTCGCCGGCATGATCTGGCTGTTCATGCGCATCCCGGCGGCGTTCCTGCCCGACGAAGACCAGGGGGTGATCTTTGCCCAGGTGCAGACACCGGTCGGTTCCACCGCTGAACGTACGCAGAAAGTCATCGACGACATGCGGATCTTCCTGCTCAACGATAAAGAAGGTGAGCCGGGCGAAGGCAAAGGCGTCAAATCGGTGTTTACCGTGAACGGCTTCAACTTCGCCGGTCGTGGCCAAAGCTCCGGCCTGGCGTTCGTAATGCTTAAGCCGTGGGACGAGCGTGATGCGTCCACCTCGGTGTTCGAGATCGCCAAGCGCGCCCAGGGTTACTTCATGCAGACGTTCCAGGACGCCATGGTATTCGCCATCGTGCCGCCGTCGGTACTGGAATTGGGTAACGCCACCGGTTTCGACGTGTTCCTGCAAGACCAGGGCGGTGTCGGTCACGACAAGTTGATGGCCGCGCGCAACCAGTTCCTGGGTATGGCGGCACAGAGCAAGATCCTGGCCGGTGTGCGCCCCAACGGCGTGAACGATGAGCCGCAATACGAACTCACCGTTGACGACGAGAAGGCCAGCGCCCAGGGCATCTCCCTGGCCAACATCAACCAGACCCTGGCGATTGCCCTGGGTGGCAGCTACGTCAACGACTTCATCGACCGTGGTCGCGTGAAGAAAGTGTACGTGCAAGGTGAAGCCGCCAGCCGCATGTCTCCAGAAGACCTGAACAAGTGGTACGTGCGCAGCGACTCCGGGAAGATGGTGCCGTTGTCGGCCATCGCCACCGGCAAGTGGATCTACGGTTCGCCAAAGCTCTCGCGTTACAACGGCGTGGCCGCGATGGAAATCCTCGGCACTCCGGCACCGGGTTACAGCACCGGTGAAGCGATGGCCGAAGTGGAACGCATCGCCAAGCAACTGCCGGCGGGCGTGGGCTATGCCTGGACGGGTCTGTCGTACGAAGAACGCTTGTCCGGGTCCCAGGCTCCGGCGTTGTATGCGCTGTCGCTGCTGGTGGTGTTCCTGTGCCTTGCGGCACTGTACGAGAGCTGGTCGATCCCGATTGCGGTGGTGTTGGTAGTGCCGCTGGGCGTGGTGGGTGCGTTGATCGCCACCAGCATGCGCGGGCTGTCCAACGACGTGTTCTTCCAGGTGGGCCTGTTGGTCACGGTGGGTCTGGCGGCGAAAAACGCCATCCTTATCGTGGAGTTCGCCAAAGAGCTTCACGAACAGGGTAAAGGCATCGTCGAGTCGGCTATCGAAGCGTCTCGCATGCGTCTGCGGCCGATCATCATGACCTCCATGGCGTTCATCCTCGGCGTACTGCCCCTGGCGATCTCCTCGGGCGCCGGTTCAGGCAGCCAGCACGCCATCGGTACCGGCGTCATTGGCGGCATGATCACCGCCACTGTCCTGGCGATCTTCTGGGTGCCGCTGTTCTTCGCTACCGTGTCGGCCATCGGCAACCGCAAAGAACCCGAAACCAAGCAAACTTCTAACGAGGCTGGCCAATGAGCAAGTCGCTACTTTCCCTAGCCGTCACAGCCTTCGTGCTCAGTGGCTGCTCGCTGATCCCTGACTACCAGCGCCCCGACGCGCCGGTAGCAGCGCAGTACCCGCAGGGGCCGGCGTATTCGTCGGCCCAGGCGCCGGGTCAGGCTGCTGCCGAGCAAGGCTGGAAGCAGTTTTTCCATGACCCTGCCCTGCAACAGCTGATCCAGACCGCATTGGTGAACAACCGCGACCTGCGTGTCGCGGCCTTGAACATCGATGCCTACGCCGCGCAATACAACATCCAGCGCGCCGACCTGTTCCCGGCCGTTTCGGCCACGGGCAGCGGTGAGCGCTCGCGCACCCCGGCTCGCCTGTCGCAGACCGGCGAATCGAGGATCGCCAGCCAGTACTCGGTCGGTCTTGGGATCAGCTCCTACGAGCTGGACCTGTTCGGTCGCGTGCGCAGCCTGAGTGAAGAAGCCTTGCAAAAGTACTTCGCCACCGAAGAGGCGCGGCGCAGCACTCAGATCAGTCTGGTGGCCAGTGTGGCCAACGCCTACCTGACCTGGCAAGCCGACAAGGAACTGCTCAAGCTGACCCAGGACACCCTCGCCGCGTTCGAGCAGAGCTACAAGCTGACTTCGCGTAGCAACGAAGTCGGCGTGGCCTCGGCCCTCGACCTCAGCCAGGCGCGCACCTCGGTGGAAAACGCCCGTGTGTCCCTGGCCCGCTACACCCGCCAGGTGGCCCAGGACGAAAACAACCTGACCCTGCTGCTGGGCACCGGCCTACCGGCCAATCTGGCCAGCCAGCCGCTGTCGGATAACCTGCTCAGCGAAGTACCGGCCGGCCTGCCTTCGGACTTGCTGCAACGTCGCCCCGACATTGTGCAGGCCGAGTACAACCTCAAGGCCGCCAACGCCAATATCGGCGCGGCCCGCGCGGCGTTCTTCCCAAGCATCAGCCTGACCGCCAGCGCCGGCACCGCCAGCCCGAACCTGGGCGGCTTGTTCAAAGGCGGCTCGGGTACCTGGTCGTTCGCGCCGCAGATCAACATCCCGATCTTCAACGCCGGCAGCCTGCGCGCCAGCCTGGACTACTCGAAGATCCAGAAAGAGATCAACGTGGCGAACTACGAGAAGGCGATTCAGACCGGCTTCCAGGAAGTCTCCGACGGCCTTGCCGCGCGGGCGACCTACAAGCAGCAACTGGAAGCCCAACGCGGTTTCGTCGAGGCCAACCAGGATTACTACCGCCTGGCCGAGCGTCGCTACCGCATCGGTGTGGACAGCAACCTGACGTTCCTCGATGCCCAGCGCCAACTGTTCAGCGCGCAACAATCGCTGATCACCGACCGCCTCGCGCAGTTGACCAGCGAGGTCAACCTGTACAAGGCCCTCGGCGGTGGCTGGAACGAGCAGACTGCAAAAAATGAACCGCTGAAAGAAGAAGCGCCGGCGTTCAAGGCGTTCTGATAACGCCGTCGTCAAGAAAAACGCCTCCCTGACAGGAGGCGTTTTTTTATGCGCGTTTATCTCTGTATCTGCCCGGACGTTAAGATCTCTCCTATATCTTTTCCGAAGCTCATGAGTTTTCCTCCCTCGCGTGCTTCAACATCTACTGTGACCACCCCCAACTACGCCCTGAAAAGTCCGTGTTCGACTGTCAACCCTGACAGTAGACACCCCAGTGGTGAAACGTAAGGTTGAAAGGTTGAGCAGCCCGTTCGCGACGACAAACACCGCCAGCCCGCTCGGGTCAGCGGCCACCGTCTTGCTTTGCGTTCAGCCTTTCGGGAAAATTGGTTACAGATTCTTACAGACCACAGAGGGAGCTTGTCGTAATGATCGTAGGAATCGACCTGGGGACGACCAACAGTCTCGCAGCGGTCTGGCGCGGTGACGCCGCCGAATTGGTGCCCAATGCCCTTGGCCAATTGCTCACCCCGAGCGTAGTCGGGCTGGATGATCAGGGGCGCGTGCTGGTCGGTCAGGCCGCCAAGGAGCGCCTGCACACTCACCCGCACCTGACTACGTCGCTGTTCAAGCGCTACATGGGCAGCGCCACCGAAGTGCGCCTGGGCGACCGTTCGTTCCGCCCGGAAGAACTCTCGGCACTGGTGCTCAAAAGCCTGAAAGAAGACATCGAGCGCACCTACGGCCACACCGTCACCGAAGCCGTGATCAGCGTACCCGCGTACTTCAGTGACGGCCAACGCAAAGCCACGCGCATTGCCGGTGAGCTGGCCGGACTCAACGTTGAAAAACTGATCAACGAACCCACCGCCGCCGCCCTCGCCTACGGCCTGCATCAACGCGACAAAGAAACCTCGTTCCTGGTGTTCGACCTCGGTGGCGGCACGTTTGACGTGTCGATCATCGAGCTGTTCGAGGGGGTCATGGAAGTGCGCGCCAGCGCCGGCGACAATTTCTTGGGCGGCGAAGATTTCGACACGCTGCTGCTGGAGCATTTCGTCGACAGCCAGCGCAACGCCCAAGGCTTTCCGCCTACCAGCAGCGTGCTGCACGCCTTGCGCCGCGAGGCCGAGCGCGTACGCAAGGCATTGGGCCAAGATGACAGCGCCGACTTCACCCTGCGCGTCGATGGCCAACAGTGGGTCAAAACCATCACTCAAGCGGAGCTGGCCAAGCTCTACACGCCGCTGTTGGAGCGCCTGCGCGCGCCAATCGAGCGGGCCCTGCGCGATGCGCGCATTCGTGTCAGTGACCTGGATGAAATTCTGCTGGTGGGCGGCACCACGCGCATGCCGCTGGTACGCAAACTCGCCGCCGGGCTGTTCGGGCGTTTTCCCTCCATCAGCCTCGACCCCGACCAAGTGGTGGCCCACGGCGCCGCAATCCAGGCCGCCCTCAAAGCGCGTTCCGCCGCGCTGGAGGAAGTGGTGCTGACCGACGTGTGCCCCTACACCCTGGGCATCGAAACCTCGAACCAATACGGCGGCCATATCGAAAGCGGCCACTACCTGCCCCTGATCGAACGCAACAGCAGCGTGCCGGTGAGCCGGGTCAAAAGTGTGGTCACCCTGCACGATGACCAGAGCCGCGTGCTGCTGAAGATCTATCAAGGCGAAAGCCGCTTGGTGAAAGACAACATCGAACTGGGCCAACTGGAAATCGCCGTGCCCAAGCGCAAGGCCGGTGAGGTCTCCCTGGACGTACGCTTTACCTACGACAATAACGGCCTGCTGGAAGCCCAGGTGAATATCCCGCTGACCGGCGAGCAACATTCCCTGGTGATCGAAAACAACCCAGGTGTGCTCAGCCCGCAGGAAATCCAGCAACGCCTGCAAGCCCTGGCGCTACTGAAGATTCATCCGCGTGACCAGCAGGTCAACACCGTTCTGACCGCGCGCCTTGAACGGCTCTATCAGGAAAGCCTGGGTGAGCTGCGCGAACAACTCGGGCATTGGGCCGCTCAGTTCCAGCAGGTGCTCGACACCCAGGACGAACGCCGCATCCGCGAAGCCCGCAGCGAACTGACCCGGCAACTGGAGCAGCTCGATAACGGCTTTTGGCGCTGAGGAAAGATCACATGGATTGTTGGACCGTACTGCAGCTGCCGGAAGATGCCGACGAGCGCACCATCAAACGCAGCTATGCGCGGCTGCTCAAAAGCTGCCGCCCGGATGAAGACGCCGCCGGCTTCCAGCGCCTGCGCGAGGCCTATGAAGAAGCGCTGAGCGAAGCGCGCTGGCGCATGGACAACGCCGAGACAGTGGCCGTCGAGACACCGCTGGCCGAGGCGGCTCCCGACAACCTCCGCGATCTGGCCGAACTGATGGACGTGCGCCCCCTCAGCCCGGCGCCGTTCGACGCCCCCGCGCCAGACCCTGCCGAGGCGCTGATCTGCGGCCTCAATGCCCATAACCTCGATGAACGCTGGGCGCAGGCTCGGCAACAGGGTTGCGCCGACGCGTTCCAGGCCGGCCTGTTGCGCCATTGTTTCAATGCCCCCGGCGAACGCAGCGCCATCGCCCAATGGGCCGCGCAGCACCTGGAATGGCTGACGCCGTGGCAGCAGGTAGCGATGACCCCTTGGCAATACGAGGCGCTGACCGGCGAACTGCTGCAGGACTATCGCCGCACCTTGCAAGAACTGCTGGAGCAACAGGCCGAGCGCGAGTTCATCAGCCAATTGACGCAGTACAACAGCCAGGCCTGGTTACAGGTATTCGACTTGCAGCAGCAGTGGCAACGCATCGTTCTGCAATTGCTGCATGACACCCAATGGAGCGTGCCGCTGTTCGAACGAGTGTGCCAGACATTTGGTTGGGACGATCAGAAAGGGGTGTACCCGGAACCGGCGTGGATGTGGCGCCAGTTGGTGTCGCGTTGTGAGCAGGAGAGTTTCTTCACTCATCTGCAAGAAAAGGCCCAGGACACCCGACGCAACTCCGCCGACGCTCTGGCCGCGCGTTTATTGCTGACGCCGATGTCCACCACTCAACAAAAACGCATCATCGACACCTTCGGCGAAAACGAATGGAACGCCTGCCAGCACCTGGCCGAGACCCTGACCTGGCGTTATCCGCAACTGATCGAGCGGCTGCCTCAGCCTGACCTATTCTTCTGGCGCAAATTCGTGCCACGGCCGATCTACACCCAAGTGTTTATCCGGTTGTGGGCCGTGTTCGCCCTGGGTATCGGCCTGAGCATCGCCCACTCCAGGCCCGACAAGCTGGACTTGATGTCGGTGTCGATCTTTATGTTCATGGCACTGGTGCCGGCCGGTATCGGTTTTCGCGTTACGCAGTTTTGGGCCGGGATGAGTTCGACCTACAGAGTGCTGGACTTGTGGCTGAGCCAGCGCTTGATCCCCAAGCGACTCAACCCCAACGACTATTGGCTGGTGATCCGCCACGGCGTGCCGCAAGCGATCATGCTGGTGGCCTGCGCCTTGATGCTCGGCATCCTCGGAGCGTTCACCTATGCCGGCATGGTGCTGATCAACCTGCTGCACAAAAAACGCATCGGTCATATGAGCCAACGCTTCAGCGAAGGCTACCCGTGGCTCAACGGCCTGCATTGGGCGTTCTGGAGCCCATGGCAAGCGGTGTTCCTGGTGGCGATGGTGGCCGTGATCGTCGCGGCCCAGCATTACCTGCCGGCGTTCCCCTGGACCCACATCGATCTGCCCAAACGCTGAGCCTGCCGGGCCTGCGCGCCCGGCAAGTTGCGTTCGATCATCGCCCACAACCCGCCCTCCCCCGATTGAACCGCCCCCGCACCGCCGCGCACCATGGCCGCCACCTGCATAACCCCAATAACAACAGGTCCGATACCATGAGCACTTTCCACCCGCGCCGGCTGTTGCTGGCCACCGCTGTCGCCAGTCTTGCCTTGCCTGCCGTCGCCGAAGACCACGGTTTTTTCGAAGACGCCAGCGCCAACCTCAACCTGCGTAATTTTTTCTTCAACCGTAACTTCACCAACCCGAGCAAAACCCAGGGCGGCGCCCAGGAATGGACGCAGAGTTTTATCCTCGACGCCAAATCCGGTTTCACTCAGGGCACGGTGGGGTTCGGCGTGGACGTGCTGGGGCTGTATTCGCTCAAACTCGACGGCGGACGCGGCACCGGCGGCACGCAGCTGTTGCCGTTGGATCACGACGGTCGCCCGGCCGATGACTTCGGGCGTTTGGGCGTGGCGTTCAAGGCACGGCTGTCCAAGACCGAGCTGAAGGTGGGCGAGTGGATGCCGGTGCTGCCGATCCTGCGCGCCGACGATGGCCGCTCCCTGCCGCAAACCTTGCGCGGTGGGCAGATCACGTCGAAGGAAATCGAGGGCCTGACCCTCTACGGCGGCCAATTCCGCGCTAATAGCCCCCGCGACGACAGCAGTCTGTCGGACATGTCGATGGTGGGCAAAACGGCCTTCACCTCGGACCGCTTCAACTTCCAAGGCGCCGAATACGCATTCAACGACAAGCGCACCCAGATCGGCCTGTGGAACGCCCAGCTCAAGGACATTTACCGCCAACAGTTCGTCAACCTGATCCACAGCCAGCCTGTGGGCGACTGGACCTTGGGCGCCAACCTCGGGTTCTTCTATGGCAAAGAAGACGGCAGCGCCCGCGCGGGCGAGTTGGACAATAAAACCTGGTCCGGCCTGCTCTCGGCCAAATACGGCGGCAACACGTTCTATGTGGGCCTGCAAAAGCTCAGCGGCGATAGCGCGTGGATGCGCGTCAACGGCACCAGCGGCGGCACCTTGGCCAACGACAGCTACAACTCAAGCTACGACAATGCCCAGGAGAAATCCTGGCAAGTGCGCCACGACTACAACTTCGCCGCCCTCGGCGTGCCGGGCCTGACCCTGATGAACCGCTATATCAGCGGCAGCAATGTGCACAGCGGCACCGTCACCGATGGCAAGGAATGGGGGCGCGAAAGCGAAGTGGGTTACACGGTGCAAAGCGGCGCGGCGAAAAACCTGACGGTTCGCTGGCGCAATTCCAGCATGCGTCGCGACTACAGCAACAACGAGTTCGATGAAAACCGGTTGATCGTCAGTTACCCGATCAGCCTGCTGTAAACCGGCGCGGCACTTGCTGTATGGTGCGCGCCTGCCGCTGCTGATTCGCCCAGCAGCGGCCTCTTTGCCGAGCCCGTGCCCACCATGAAACTCTATGCTTTCGCCGCTGCCGTGCTGGCCCTGGCCCTGAGCCTCGGCGGCTGCATCAGCGCGCCAATCCCCTTGACGCCCCAGACCGAACAACGCCTGCAAGCCCAGGCGCCAATCCGCTTTCTGTTGACCTTCGATGACGGTCCCAGTGCTTCGGGCTATAACAACCCGACCCGCTCGGTGATCGCCGACCTGGCACACAACCCGGTGCTGCCGGGCATCAAGGCCGTGTTCTTTTTACAGACCGAATCCGCGCGCTCAGGCGGCAGTTCACGGGGTCGCAAGACCATGGAACGCGAGTACGCCGGCGGGCATGTGCTGGCGTTTCACACCGCCACCACCTTCCACACCAATCACCGCTGGCTCAACGATGCCGAACTGGAGCGCACTCTCACCCAGGGTGCGGCCGATATTGCCGCCATCACCGGCGCACCGCCGCGCCTGGTGCGCCCACCGTTCTGGAACTACGACCGCCGCACTTTTGCTGCCTATCAGCGCCACGGCATGCAGGTACTGCTCACGGACCTGAGCGCCAATGACGGCAAGATCTGGGGTTTCAATGCCAGCCCACGCCGCCGCGCCAATCTGTATCGGCAACTGTCGGTGGTGCGCGAGCGCATCGCCCTCGGCGAATTGCCCACGGTGGACGGCGTGATCCCGGTGGTGGTGACCTTCCACGACATCAACCGCTACACCGCGCGGCACCTGCAGGAGTACTTGCAGATCCTGTTGGACAGCGCCCGCATCAACGGCATGAAAACCGCCGCAGAGCCTTTCTACACCGACCACCCAGCACTGGAACGCGCCGCCCTGGCCCGTACGGTCAAGGACGTGAATGACACCGTACACCTGCCGGGCGTGTGGAATTGGGTGTGGGATGCGGACTCCCACTGACCCCGTGTGGCGAGCGAATTTCAACCTTGGCGGGATTCAACGCCCAGCTCATCCCACACCGACTCGGCCAGGTGAAAGGTGGCATTCGCCGCCGGAATCCCGCAATAGATGGCGCTCTGCATCAGCACCTCCTTGATCTCGGCGCGGGTCACGCCGTTGCTGGCGGCGGCGCGCAGGTGCAGCTTGAGTTCTTCGCTGCGGTTCATGCCGATCAGCATGGCGATGGTGATCAGGCTGCGGGTGTGCCTGGGCAAGCCCGGTCGCGTCCAGATATCGCCCCAGGCATGACGGGTAATCATCTCCTGGAACTCGCTGTTGAATTCGGTCAACGCGTTGAGGCTGCGGTCGACATGGGCATCGCCCAGCACTTCACGACGCACTTGCAGGCCGTCGGCGTAACGTTGTTTCTCGTCCACGAAAAGCTCCTTAGCGGCACAACAGGAATTTAATCACCCGGTCACTGAAAGCAGCACCGGCCTGCACATTGGACAGGTGCGCGGCGTAGAACTCGGCGTACTCGGCAGCCTTGACCTGTTGCTGGATAAAGTGCCCACCCGCTGGCGGCGTGACGGCATCTTCACTGCCGGCGATGACCAGGGTCGGCACCTGGATCGACCCTAGGTTTGCGCGCAAATCCGCATCCCGTACCGCCGCGCAGTTGGCCGCGTAGCCCTGGGGCGAGGTGGCGGCAAGCATGTCGGTGATCAGTTTGGCCTGGTGTGGGTTGGCGGCGGCGAAGTCGGGGGTGAACCAGCGCGCAATCGACGCATCGCGCAAGGCCACCATCGCGTCCGCGCCATCGCGCAGCACCGTCTCGATGCGTGGGTTCCACACCTCGGGCGTGCCGATTTTGGCGGCGGTGTTGCACACCACCAGACGCTGCAAGCGCTCACCGGCGTTAATGCCCAGCCATTGGCCGATCAGCCCGCCCATGGACAACCCGCAAAAATGCGCGCGGCGAATCTGCAACGCATCCAGCAGCGCGAGCACATCGCGCCCCAATTGCTCGATGCTGTACGGCCCCTCGGTCACCAGCGACTTGCCATGCCCACGGGTGTCATAGCGCAACACGCGAAAATGCTCGGTGAACGCCGGGATCTGGGTATCCCACATACGTAGGTTGGTGCCCAACGAATTGGACAGCACCAACACCGGCGCATCCACCGGGCCTTCCAGTTGGTAGTGCAGGTCGCCCTCGGCGAGTTGTACAAAAGCCACAGCAGTCTCCTCAGGCAGTCAATGCAAAATGATCGGTCACGGCGCGGCTGACCCAAGTGTGCGCCTGCCCCAGGTAATGGGCCGGGTCGAGCAAGCGATCCAGCTCCGTGGCGGACAGTTCGGCGGTGATCTGTGGTTCGTCCGCCAATACCGCGCGCAGATGGCGCCCCTCAGCGACCGCCCGCTGACAGCATTGCTCCAGCAGATGGTGCGCGGTTTCGCGGCCCAGGCGCTGGGCGAGCACAATGCTCACCGCTTCGGCCAGCACCAGGCCCTGGGTCAATTCGAGGTTGCGTGCCATGCGCGCCGGGTCGACCTCCAAGCCCTGGCTCAGCAATACCGCCTGCTGCAAGGCACCGGAAACCAACCGGCAAATCTGCGGCAAGGTTTCCCACTCGGCATGCCACAGGCCCAGGCTGCGCTCGTGTTCCTGGGGCATGGCGCTGAGCATCGTGGCCACCAGCCCCGGGACACGAGTGGCGGCGCTGATCAGGACGGCGGCGCCCACCGGGTTGCGTTTGTGCGGCATGGTGGAAGAACCGCCCTTGCCCGGCGCGGCAGGTTCGAACACTTCCGCCGCTTCGGTCTGCATCAGCAGGCTGATGTCCCGCCCCAGCTTGCCGAGGCTGCCGGCGATCAGGCCCAGCACACTGGCGAACTCCACCAGGCGATCACGCTGGGTGTGCCAGGGTTGATCGGGCAGGCTCAGGTGCAGTTCGGCGGCCAAGGCTTCGGCCACCGGCATGGCCTGTTCGCCCAACGCCGCCAACGTGCCGGAGGCGCCGCCGAATTGCAGCACCAGCAAACGCGGTTTGAGTTCGGCCAGACGTTGCCGGCTGCGCGTCACCGCGCCCAGCCATCCGGCGATTTTCATGCCCAGGGTCACGGGTGTCGCATGTTGCAACCAGGTGCGCCCGGCCAATGGCACCGTGGCATAGCGCTGGGCTTGCGCGGCCAGCACATCCCCCAATTGCGCCAGGTCGCTTTCGATCAACACCAAGGCACGCCGCAGTTGCAGGACCAGGCCGGTGTCCATCACGTCCTGGCTGGTGGCGCCCAGGTGCACATAGCGCTCGGCGTCGGCGTCCTCGCTGGCAATCAATTTGCCCAAGGCTTTCACCAATGGGATCGCCGAGTTGCCTGCCGAGGCAATCGCCATGCCGAGGGCATCCACGTCGTACAGCGATGCCAGGCACGCCTGGGCAATCGGTGCCACGGCCGCTGGCGGAATCAACCCAACGCGCGCCTGCGCCCGGGCCAGAGCGGCTTCGAAATCCAGCATGCCCTGCAAGCGCCCCTGGTCGCAGAACACCTCGGCCATGCTGTCGGCGGTGAAATAGGCGTCGAACAGTTGGTTGCTCGTGCGCAACGTCATAACTCAGTCCTTACAGATCGTGATGCAGGTATTCCGCCTGTTTCGGCAGACGCAAGCTGAACAGGAACGCCACCGCCATCATGCCAGTCACGTACCAGTAGAAAGTGTTTTCCATGCCCATGGACTTCAAGCCCAACGCCACATATTCCGCCGAGCCGCCGAACAGCGCATTGGCCACGGCGTAAGCCAGACCGACGCCGAGGGCGCGAACATGGGGCGGGAACATTTCGGCTTTCACCAGGCCGCTGATGGAGGTGTAGAAACTCACAATCGCCAGCGCCAGGGAAATCAACACAAATGCCAGAAACGGACTGGTCACGGTTTTCAACGTCAACAGGATCGGCACCGTGCACAGCGTGCCGAGTGCGCCGAACCAAAGCATCGAGTTACGTCGGCCGATCTTGTCCGAGAGCATGCCGAACAACGGCTGCATGCACATGTACAAGAACAGCGCGCCGGTCATGATGAAGCTGGCCGTCTTGGCGTGCAGGCCGGCGGTGTTCACCAGGTACTTCTGCATGTAGGTGGTGAATGTGTAGAAAATCAGCGAACCGCCGGCGGTGTAGCCCAGCACGGTGATAAACGCGGCTTTGTGATGACGGAACAGCGCGGCCACACTGCCGGCGTTTTTGTCCTGGCGGGTTTCCTGGCTGGTGGTTTCTTTCAGGGTGCGACGCAGCAACAAGGAGATCAGCGCCGCAATCGCGCCGATCACGAACGGAATGCGCCAGCCCCAGGCGCGCAGTTCCTCTTCGCTGAGCAGCTGTTGCAGGATCACCACCACCAGCACGGCCAGCAATTGCCCGCCGATCAGCGTCACGTATTGGAACGAGGCGAAGAAGCCGCGCTGCCCCTTGAGCGCCACCTCACTCATATAAGTGGCCGTGGTGCCGTATTCGCCGCCCACCGACAACCCCTGGAACAACCGCGCCACCAGCAGCAATGCCGGGGCCCAGGCGCCGATATCCTTGTAGGTGGGCAGAAAGGCGATAACTAGCGAGCCGGCGCACATCATCAGCACCGAGATCATCATCGAGTTCTTGCGCCCGTGCTTATCGGCCACTCGACCAAACAGCCAGCCGCCGATCGGCCGCATCAGGAACCCGGCGGCGAACACACCGGCGGTGTTAAGCAGTTGAACGGTGGGATCATCCGATGGGAAAAACGCCGGAGCGAAATAAATGGCGCAGAAGGCATAGACGTAAAAGTCGAACCATTCGACCAAGTTGCCGGAAGAGGCACCGACAATCGCGAAGATGCGCTTGCTGCGTTCTTCGCCGGTGTAATGACTGGTGGTGGTGGTCATAGTGTTTTCACTCAGTGGGAACGGTTATAGCCTAGACACACTTTGCAACAGCCATGTTCCGAAAGCGGTGCCTGAGACGGCCTGATCGGGGGGCAAGCCCCTCCCACATCTTGACCGCACCGCCTATCAACTGTGGGAGGGGGCTTGCCCCCGATCAGGCCCTACCAAACGAATCAATAATCGAAGAACACCGTTTCCTTATCGGTCCCCTGCAAAATCACATTCCACTGATACACACCGTGCGCGTCCGGCTTGGCCACCAAGGTGCTCCGGCGCTCCGCGGGCACACAGGCCAGCAAAGGGTCATCCCCATTCAGTGCCTCGCCTTCGAAATAAATCCGCGTAAGCAAGTGCTTCACCAGACCACGGGCAAACACCAATATCACCAAGTGCGGTGCCTGGGTCGTGCCGTTGAGCCCCGGCACACTACCCGGTTTGATGGTGGTGAAGCGAAACCGCCCTTCGGCGTCCACCGGCACGCGGCCGAAGCCTTCAAAACTCGGGTCGAGGGCTTTGTCCTGCTCGTCCTCGGGGTGGTCGTACTTGCCGGCCGCGTTGGCCTGCCAGACTTCCAGCATGGCGTCATTGACGACCTCGCCCTTGCCATCCACCACTTGCCCGCTGATCGCCACGCGCTCGCCAAGGGTGGCCGGGGTGGTCAGGTCTTCGCGGTTCAGCCAGGTCAGACCAATGTGGTAGTACGGCCCGACGGTGTGGGACGTGGTTGCGTTGAGTGTCATCTTATTTCTCCATCGGCGTGGCATCGCGGCCGCGCAGGACGATGTCCCAGCGGTAGCCGAGGGCATAGGACGGAATGGTTTTTTCCAGATCGAAACGCGCGATCAGGCGTTCCTTGGCACGGGTGTCCGGCACGCAGTTGTAGATCGGGTCGTATTCGAGCAGCGGGTCGCCGGGGAAATACATCTGGGTCACCAAACGCGTCAGCACGCTGGGGCCGAACAGCGAAAAGTGGATATGGGCCGGACGCCACGCGTTGTGGTGGTTGCCCCACGGGTAGGCGCCGGGCTTGATGGTCTGGAACTGGTACCACCCGTCGGCGTCGGTAACGGTACGCCCGGTACCGGTGAAGTTGGGGTCCAGCGGCGCATCGTGCAGGTCGCGCGGGTGGTTGTAGCGCCCGGCCGCGTTGGCTTGCCAGATCTCCACCAGAATGCCTGGCACCGGCAGGCCGTTTTCATCCAGCACGCGGCCATGGATGATGATGCGTTCGCCCTGGGGCTCGCCGTCATGCTGGGCGGTGAGGTCGTTGTCCTTCTCACCGACCCGCTCGGCACCGATGGTCGGGCCGGTGATTTCCGACAAGGAATGGGGCAGAAACACCAACGGCTTGGACGGCGAACGCAGGTTCGTCGACTGGTACGCCGGATGCAGGTATTCAGGCTGGGTGCCCGCCTGGGGGCGCCGGTAACCGGGCTTATCACTCATGGAGCCATCCTCTCTTATTAGACTCAGACGCGTTCGATCGCCAGGGCCAGGCCTTGGCCGACGCCCACGCATAGGGTGGTCAGGCCTTTGCGGCCGCCGGTTTTTTCCAATTGATGCAAGGCCGTCAAGACCAGCCGCGCGCCGCTCATGCCCAATGGATGGCCAAGGGCAATAGCGCCGCCGTTCGGGTTGACCTGCGGCGCATCGTCGGCCAGGCCCAGTTCACGCAGCACGGCCAGGCCTTGGCTGGCGAAGGCTTCGTTGAGCTCGATCACATCGAAATCGCTTACTGCCAGGTCCAGACGGGCCAACAGTTTGCGCACCGCCGGCACCGGGCCGATGCCCATTACGCGCGGGGCTACACCGGCACTGGCCATGCCCAATACGCGGGCGCGGGCCGTCAAACCGTGTTGGCGCACAGCCTCGGCGGACGCCAGAATCAGCGCCGCCGCGCCGTCGTTGACCCCCGAGGCATTGCCGGCGGTGACGCTCTTGTCGGGGCCGTTGACCGGCTTGAGTTTGGCCAGGGCTTCCAGGGTGGTGTCCCGTGGATGCTCATCGCGTTCCACCACGGTTTCGCCTTTTTTATGGGCGACCCGCACCGGCACGATTTCCTCGGCAAAGTAACCGGCGGCCTGCGCGGCAGCCGTGCGTTGCTGGCTGCGCAGGGCGAACGCGTCCTGGTCGGCGCGGGAGACGTTGTAATCGTCGGCCACGTTATCGGCGGTTTGCGGCATCGCATCCACACCGTATTGGGCTTTCATCAACGGGTTGATAAAACGCCAGCCGATGGTGGTGTCTTCCAGCGTCATGTTGCGCGAAAACGCGGCATCGGCCTTGCCCATCACAAAGGGCGCACGGGACATCGACTCGACGCCACCGGCAATCACCAACTCCATCTCGCCGCTGGCAATGGCTCGAAACGCAGTGCCGATGGCCTCCATGCCCGAGGCGCACAAACGGTTGAGGGTCACGCCCGGCACGCTCTCCGGCAGGCCGGCCAGCAGCAACGCCATGCGCGCCACATTGCGGTTGTCTTCGCCGGCCTGGTTGGCACAGCCGAGGAACACCTCATCGACCGCGTCCCATTGCACCGACGGGTTGCGCGCCATCAGCGCCTTGATCGGCAGCGCCGCCAGGTCGTCGGCGCGTACGCTGGATAAACCACCGCCAAAGCGGCCGATGGGGGTGCGAATGGCGTCGCAGATAAATACCTCGCGCATCAGACTTCTCCCGGGGCTTGGCCATGAGCGGCGGCGGTGCGGGCTTCAAGGTCGCGCAGCGCGGTCAGCTCGACCTCAGTGGGTTCGGCGGTGGTGCTGACCTGTTCGGCGAAACGAATCGCCCAACCGGTGGCGGCCACCACCTGTTCACGGGTCACGCCGGGGTGCAGCGCGGTGACCACGAACTCATGGGTGCCCTCCTCCGGCTCCATGACGCACAGGTCGGTAATAATCCCTACAGGCCCTGCGCCTGGCAGACCCAGGCGTTTACGCGAGTCGCCGCCTTCGCCATGGCCGACCGAGGTGATGAAGTCCAGCTTGTCGACGAACGAGCGCGCCGACTGCTTGAGAATGATCAACACGCTCTTGGCCGAGCCGGCGATTTCCGGCGCGCCCCCGGCCCCCGGCAAACGCACCTTGGGCTGGTGGTAATCGCCGACCACGGTCGTGTTGATATTGCCGAAACGGTCGACCTGGGCCGCGCCGAGGAAGCCCACGTCAATGCGCCCGCCTTGCAGCCAGTAACGGAAAATTTCCCCAGTGGGCACCACGGTGTCGGCGGTTTCCGCCAGCTCGCCATCACCGATGGACAGCGGCAGCACGGACGGCTTGGCGCCGATCGGGCCGGATTCGTAGATCAGCACCACGTCCGGCGATGAGGTCAGGCGCGCCAGGTTGGCGGCCTTGGAGGGCAGGCCGATGCCGACGAAGCACACCGAACCGTTGTTGAGGCGGCGCGCGGCGGCGACGGTCATCATCTCATTGGTCGAATAGGTCATTACTTGGCCTCCGGTGCGGCGGCCAGCTTGGCCTGGAACTCAGTGAAATCGGCAGTGCCGCGGATGTAGTCGTCGATCCATGCGGTAAAGGTCTCACGGTCGCGAGCGATTGGGTCCCACGCCTGATAGAAACGGTTATCCCGCTCGTTGTAGCCATGGGCGTAGGACGGGTGCGCGCCGCCGGGCACATGGCACACCGCTGTCAGGGCCCAGGTCGGCAGCACACAGCTGTTCATCGGCGCGTTCAGGTCGTCGACGATTTCTTCCACGGTGACGATGCAACGCTTGGCGGCCAGCGCGGCTTCTTTCTGCACACCTAGAATGCCCCAGAGCAACACGTTGCCCTTGCGGTCGGCCTTCTGCGCGTGAATCACCGTGACATCCGGGCGCACCGACGGCACCGCTGCCAGCACTTCGCCGGTGAATGGGCAAGTCACGCTCTTGATCAGCGGGTTGACCTTGGGCAAGTCGGAACCGGCGTAAGCGCGCAGCACCGCGAACGGTAGGCCGGAGGCCCCGGCTACGTAAGCATTGGCCAGGTCGGCGTGGCTGTGTTCTTCGATCTCCAGCGGTTGCGGCCACTGTTTTTCGACCGCGTCCCGCAGACGATGCAGGGAGCCTACGCCGGGGTTGCCGCCCCAGGAAAAAATCAGCTTGCGGGCACAACCGGCACCGATCAATTGGTCGTAGATCAGGTCAGGCGTCATGCGTACCAGCGTCAGGTCTTTCTTGCTTTGACGAATGATTTCATGACCCGCTGCCGTAGGAATGAGGTGGGTAAAACCTTCCAGTGCGACGGTGTCGCCGTCGTTGACGAATTGCTTTACCGCATCACGCAGGGCAAGGATTTCAGCCATGGGGGTCGGGCTCCCGGTGTTGATCGAAAAAGGCGCTGAGGGCGCGCCGAAGTGCTTGCAGATTAAGCCGGGCAAATGGGCCGAACAATCCGATAATCGACTAAGCGTTCGATTATCGAACTGATTGTTGGCAGGCTATCGATCAGGTCGCGTCGGCATGGCTGACCATGCCTTTGATCACAACGGCGGTGGTGGCCAGTGCGGCGGGAATCACCAGGGCGGTGAGCACTTGCTCGAAGTTCCAGCCCAGGCCCAGCAGCGTGGCGCCCATCCAGGCCCCGAGAATCGCGCCGAAACGCCCGATGCCGAGCATCCACGACACCCCAGTGGCGCGGCCTTGGGTCGGGTAGAAGCGCGCCGCCAGGGAAGGCATCGCCGATTGCGCGCCGTTGACGCACATCCCGGCGATCAGCACCAGGGTTGCCAGTAGCGTGATGTTGCCCAGGCTCTGCCCGACCGCGTAGGCAAATACACCGGCCAGCAGGTAAAACGTACCGATGACCTTGTGCGGGTTGAACCGGTCCATCGCCCAGCCCACGCCGACCGCGCTCAATACACCGCCGAACTGGAACAGCGCGCCGATAAACGCGGCCTGCTCCATGCTCGCGCCGCTGTCGCGCATCAGGGTCGGCAGCCAACTGGTCAGCAGGTACACGATCACCAGGCCCATGAAGTAGGTCAGCCATAGCAACAAGGTGCCGGCGCTGTAGGTGCCGGAAAAGATCACCGCGAACACGTTGCGTGCCTTCACGGTTTTTTGTTCGGGCACACTGAAATGGGTGGCCTGAGCGACGAGATTGGGTTCGATGGGCGAGAGGGTCCGGCGCACTTTGTCGGTGCCACGGTTGCGTACCACCAGATAACGCGCCGATTCCGGCAACCACACCAGCAGCACCACGGCCAGGATCAACGGCAGAATGCCGCCGATCAACAACAGGCTATGCCAGCCAAACGCGGGGATCAGCTTGGCCGAGATAAATCCGCCGCCGGCCATGCCCAGGTTGAAGCCGCAGAACATGCTGGTCACCAGCAGCGACTTATGGCGTTCAGGGGTGTATTCGGAGAGCAAGGTGGTGGCGTTGGGCATGCCTGCGCCTAGGCCCAAGCCGGTGAGAAAACGCAACACCAGCAGCTGATCGACGCTGCTGCTGTAGGCCGAAGCCAGGCTGAATGCACCGAACACCAGCACCGCGCCTACCAGCACGACTTTGCGCCCGAAACGGTCGGCCAGCGGGCCGGAGCCCAGGGCACCGAACACCATGCCGATCAACGCGGCGCTCATCACCGGGCCAAGGCTGGCGCGGTCGATGCCCCAGTCCTGGGACAAAGCCGGCGCGATAAAGCCCATGGCCGCTGTATCGAGGCCATCGAGAAACACGATCAGGAAACATAGGATGACCACGCGCCACTGATAGCGCGACAGTGGCTGGCTATTGATAAAGGACTGCACGTCCAGAGAAGTACCGACAGAAGGCTGATTCATTATTTTTATTCCACACCGATGGCGGGCTGACGGCCTGGGGCCGTCATTCTTATTAAAGGGCGCTGGAACAGCGCTGCCGCACATTAATAAGCCGGGGGAAACACCGTCAATTGATCAGACCGGGATCTGTGCGGTCACCGAACACTTAGGCAAACAGCTGCGCACTCAGCTCGCGGCTGGCGCTGAGCATATTGGGCAAGAAACGCTGCTCCAGCTCGCTGCGACTGACCCGCCCGGCGTGGGTGCTCACATTCAGCGCCGCGAGCACTTGGCCGGAGGCGTCATACACCGGCACGGCGATGGAGCGCAGGCCTTGTTCGAGTTCCTGATCGACGATGCACCAGCCCTGCTGACGCACCTGTTGAAGGCATTCGAACAAGGCTTGAGGCGTGGTAAGGGTACGGCTGGTTTTGGTTTGCAGGTCGGCGTGGTCGAGATAATCCTGTAGCGATGCGTCGTCCAGCGCTGCCAGCAGGATGCGACCCATGGAGGTGCAATACGCCGGCAAACGCCCGCCGACGGAGAGGTCCACAGAGATCAGGCGCTGAGTGGTGGCCGAACGGGCGATATAGAGGATGTCGTCGCCTTCGAGGGTTGCCATGTTGCAGGCTTCATGGAGTTGCTCGCTCATGCGATCCAGATAGGGCTGTGCCGATACCGCCAGCGGCGTGGACGACAGGTACGCGTGGCCCAAAGTCAGCACCTTGGGCAGCAGCGAATAGGTACGCCCGTCGGTGGTGGCGTAGCCGAGTTTGATCAGGGTGTGCAGGCAACGGCGCACGGCGGCACGCGGGATTTCGGTGCGATGGCTGATCTGGGCGATGGTCAGGTGGCGTTTGCGCTCTTGGAAGGCTTGCACCACGGCGAGGCCGCGGGCCAGGGAGGTCATGAAGTCGGGATCACCGGTAAACGCCTGGATGCGTTTTGCCGGCGAGGCAACGATCGGAGGGGCTACGGACGCGAAAGAATTGCGCAATTGATCGTTCATCTCGATGCCTTCTCTTATTGTCAGCCGCACGGGGAGGTTTGCCGGGTATTACAAGCCGCGCCGGCCGCGTGATACAAGGTAGGGCCGACGACATCGTGCGATTATCGAACGAGTATTCGATTATCGCAATTCGCCGCACCTCCCCCGGGGGTTCCGCGCTCAACCTGATGGTTCTGCAGAGACTTATACAAATGATCTTGGCCGTTAAAGCAAATGCGGACTTTCTGACGCCAGACATTTATTAATACTCACACGTGGGTGTAACAAAACACTCACACACCGTTGAAGCTTTTTAACTTCATACCGATAGTGTTATTCAGATGCGCCGCTATAATGCACCCTGTGCTCAGGCCCATTCGACGTTGCTAGCGCAACCGGGCCCGAAACCGTGCACAGGCAGTGCATGACCGAGCGCAACTACTTGCCTGAATGACCGCCGCGTCTGTCTTCTGTATTTTCAAACTTGAACACGACAACGGTTCAACTTTGAACAATCCGGGACGGCCATCAGGCATGACGCTTGAACTTAAATACACTCAACTCATTTAGGTAACAATGTGACGAAAGATGAACTGCGCGCGGAACTTGAGCGCCAGGAACAACGTTACAAGGACGTTTACGGCGGGGAAGTCACCACCTACGCCGCCCAGCCTGAACCTGAGCGCAAACCGTGGCGCAAGCGCGCCAGCCTGCTGGATCAGGCGTTTGCCCAGGAAATCCAAAAGATAGAACAGGAACTCAAGGCCGAAGAGCCATAAGCGATTCGGTTACAGCCTGGGTGTGGCATTGGCTGCTGGCGTATGGCTAGCAGCCGGCTTCTTGGCATCTCACCACTCACAGTAAAATTTCATACAAATGTTTCCGACATGACATTTTGGTGACATATCCCCTCCTCGCACGCCCTCTGCTTTATAAATCAAACACTTGCCAAAGCCCCGGAATCCCTGGGATACACGCCGTCCCTGGGTATTTTTTCATTGATGAATGTTACCGATGAGCAGCTAGTGCATCGATTACCGAGGTTTTCTGGCATAATCGCGCCCCCTTACGACCGGGTCAGAAAACCTTCATGATCGATTTATTCAGCGGACTGGATGCGTGGGTTCTAGTGAGCCTGTTGCTCGCCC
>Ga0308164_10002018_pt1 | contig 21385 bp, 18 predicted proteins | sample PhyTR2_FD_201031 | JGI IMG/M metagenome (GOLD analysis project Ga0308164, IMG submission 201031) | Phyllosphere microbial communities from UC Gill Tract Community Farm, Albany, California, United States - DLSLT.R2 | ecosystem: Host-associated > Plants > Phyllosphere > Unclassified | place: USA... | reverse complement strand
GATCCCGGGTCAGCCGTCTGTTCGCGCACCCACTTGCGCAGCACGTTCTCGTGCAGGTCCAGATCGCGCGCCGCCTGCGATACCGACACCCCGCGTTCCCGCACCAGCTTCACCGCCTCGAGCTTGAGCTCGCGGCTGAACTTCCGTCGTTGCATCTCCATCCTCCGGTTCCAAAAACACCTTATCTTGGTGTCCACGGAACCGGCAGCAGCTCACTTGTCCAAAACTTCACCTTGGTTTGCCGATGGAAACCGGAAGCGTGGTTGCCGAACAAGAGTGGTGAAGATTTTCCTAGGTTCTAGAACCGGAGCGCCGTTACCCCCACCCGCACCAAGTGCGTTGAAATCCAACATTCGTAATCCCCAATTTGACTGCCACCGGCTTCGAACCGTGGGAGACTATCGGGTGAAGTCAAAAAGACCACCACTACAGGCCGGATTTCAGCGCATCAGGCTCGATAGCGCAACGCTTCCAGCACCAACGTGAAAGCGGGGGAGGGCTGTCGTCGGCTAGGATAATAGAGGTAGTAGCCATCGAACGGTTCGCACCAATCCTCCAGCACTCGCACCAGGACGCCAGAGGCAAAGTGGCGGTCAACATGGCCCTCGACCGTGAACGCGATACCACGTCCAGCCAGTGCAGCAGCGACGATCATGTCAGGATCGTTGAATACGAGCTGGCCTTCCGTCTTGACCTTCAGCTCCTTTCCGTCGCGCTCGAACTCCCAGGCGTATAAACCGCCCGAGGTAGCCATTCGGAGGCTGATGCAATTGTGCTTCGTCAGATCGTAGGGGGTCTGAGGCGTGCCATGCCGTTCCAGATAGTTCGGTGCCGCGAAGGCGGCCATGCGCAATTCCGGGCTGATGGACACCGCGATCATATCCTGATCCAGTCGCTCACCTAGCCGAATGCCAGCGTCGAACCTGCCGCTGACGATATCGACAAGACCGCCGTCGATACTGATCTCGACATTGATGTCGGGATTTTCAGCGGTCAGTCGATCGATGACCGGCCATAGCACGGCTCGCGCCGCATGGGCGCTGGAGGTGATCCTGACGGTGCCGGCAGGACGCTCGCGTAGTTCGGTCAGCGATGCAAGCTTGTCGTCAATCTCCTCCAGGGCCGGTCGCAAGGTTGCAATCAGACGCTCACCAGCTTCGGTAGGAGCGACGCTCCTCGTCGTCCGGGTCAGCAATCGCAAACCCAGCTTTGCTTCCAGGCGGCGCATCGTATGACTGAGCGCTGACTGCGAGATACCGAGTTTTGCCGCCGCTTTTGTAAAGCTGCGCTCCTCCGCGACGGCTAAAAACATAGCCAGATTGCCCAGCTCTTCACGTTGCATATCGGGGTGCCACCAAGGGTTTCATGACATAATGTCATAGACCCAAGCGAATTACCCTGTCTAATCCTCAGAACCGCTCCGAGTTACATTGCAATCATCGTGGCCTGGCGTGTGACCCTCGGGCCGGACGAGGATTTTGATAATGCAGAAGCGCGTATTGGGCCGCAGCGGCCTTGAGGTGTCAGCCCTTGGGCTTGGGTGCATGGGACTGAGCTATGGCTACGGTCCCGCTACCGATCGCATGGAGGCGGTTTCGCTGCTCCGCGCGGCGCACGATCGCGGCGTTACCTTCTTCGACACGGCCGAAGCCTATGGGCCGGGAGACAATGAAGAGGTCGTCGGCGAAGCACTGGCACCGGTGCGCGATCAGGTGGTGATCGCCACCAAATTCGGGTTCGAAAACGGTTGCCCAAGCGATGGCTTGAACAGCCGTCCCGAGCGTATCCGGCAGGACGCGGACGAGGCGCTGTCCCGGCTGCGCACCGATCGCATCGACCTTTTCTATCAGCACCGTGTCGATCCGGCCGTGCCGATCGAGGACGTGGCCGGCACGGTCCGCGACCTGATCGCGGAGGGCAAGGTCAAGCATTTCGGCCTGTCGGAAGCCGGACCGGACGCAATCCGTCGCGCGCACGTGGTGCAGCCCGTGGCCGCACTTCAGAGCGAGTATTCGATGTTCTGGCGCGAGCCGGAAGCGACGATCCTGCCGCTTCTGGAAGAGCTGGGGATCGGCTTCGTGCCGTTCGCGCCGCTCGGCAAAGGTTTCCTGACCGGCAAGCTGAAGGCGGACACCATTTTCGCGGCGGATGACTTCCGCAGCACCGTGCCGCGCTTCCAGGCGGATGCGATGGCGTCGAACCAGGCGCTAGTCGATCTGGTCACGACGATCGCTGGCGAGAAGGGAGCCACGCCCGCGCAGGTCGCGCTTGCATGGCTGCTCGCACAGCGTCCTTGGATTGTGCCGATCCCCGGAACGACCAAGCTGCACCGGCTTGAGGAGAACCTAGGCGGTGCCGATCTGGCGCTGACCGATCAGGACCTGACGCGAATCGCCGACGCCCTGTCGGGGATCGAAGTTCATGGCGAGCGCTACGCGGCTTCGCACCAGCAGTTCGTGAATCGCTGAACCGGACAATGACCACGCCCATGACCACCACCGTTCCAACCGCCACCCTCAACAACGGCGTCGCCATGCCGATCCTCGGTTTCGGCGTGTTCCAGGTGCCCGATCCCGCAGAATGCGAGCGTAGCGTCCGCGACGCGATCGACATCGGCTATCGCCTGCTCGATACCGCCGCATCCTACGGCAACGAAGAGGCGGTTGGTGCCGCCATCAGGAACCACGGCATCGATCGAAGCGAGTTGTTCGTCACCACCAAGCTCTGGGTGCAGGATGCCAGCTACGAGGGTGCCAACGCCGCTTTCGAGCGCTCGATCAACAAGCTCGGCCTCGACTATCTCGACCTGTACCTGATCCACCAGCCCTATGGCGACGTGTACGGCGCGTGGCGCGCGATGGAGGAGCTGCACAAGGCCGGACGCATCCGTGCGATCGGCATAAGCAATTTCTATCCCGATCGCCTCGTCGACTTCGTGCTGCACAACGAGGTGAAGCCGGCGGTCAATCAGATCGAGATCCATCCTTTTCACCAACAGACCGATGCGGTGAAGATCCTGGAGAAATACGGCGTCCAGCCAGAGGCGTGGGGACCGTTCGCGGAAGGCAAGAATGGCCTGTTCACGAACGAGGTGTTGCAGCTGATCGCCGACAAGCACGGCAAGAGCATCGCTCAGGTGGTGCTTCGCTGGCTGACCGATCGGGGCATCGTCGCGATCCCCAAATCGGTGCGCAAGGAGCGCATGGCGCAGAACTTCAATATCTTCGATTTCGACCTCGACGCCGGCGACCTCGATGCCATCGCCACGCTCGATCAGAACGCCAGCAGCTTCTTCGACCACCGCGATCCGGCGATGGTGAAGCGGCTCGCCCAACGGAAACTCTGATCGTCATTTCCAGGCTGATGTCCCGGCATCAGTCGGCCCCTTTCAAACTCGTGCGGGAGCAATTGTGATGGACACTCGATCGACCCAGGGAATGAAGCGGCTTGGCCTGCTGGGCGCCGTCGCCTTGTCACTGCTGCCTATGCAGCCCTTGCTCGCGCAGCAAACGCCGGCCCCGCCCACGGAGACGATCAAGAGCGCCGCGACGCATACCCCGACCGAACAGCAGGTCATCGACCTGTCAAAGAACAAATGGGACTGGATGGCGGACAAGAAGGTCGACCCCCTCGCGACTCTCTTCGACGACCGCGCCATGTTCACCCACATGGGCGGAACGTGGGGCAAGACCCAGGAACTCGCCACCATCCAGAGCGGTGGCATCTGGTACAAGAAGGCGTCGATCTACGCGGTTGATGTGCGGGTGTTCGGCAACACCGCGATCGTGCTGGAAGATCTCGATCTGGAGGCCGTGGTCGGCGGTCGAACCGTCACCAGCCCGTTCATGGTCACGGAAGTGTACAACAAGCAGGCCGGCAAATGGCGCCTCGCCCAGCTCACCTTCTCGCGCCTCGTTCGTCCGGTGAAGGCGGGCGCTGGCAGCAATTGATCCTGACGATAGGATCAGAACGGGAGACGAGACGATGAAGGTCGCTCCTGCAACCGCTGCCGCGCTGGCGATGGCCGTGCCGGTCGAGGCGCAGGAGCGTCCGTCGGTTGCGCCCAGGAACATGCAGGCAATTGCGCCGGCATTGGCTGGCTATACGGACCGCGTGCTGTTCGGCGACGTGTGGGTGCGGCCAGAGCTGGCCCCGCGTGAGCGCAGCATCGTCACACTGTCGGTGCTGATCGCAACGGGCAAGACCGCGCAGATGACAAGCCATCTTGGACGTGGCCTCGATAACGGCATCAAGCCATCCGAGGTCGCCGGCATGGTAACACAGCTCGCCTTCTATACCGGGTGGCCAAACGCCGTCTCGGCCTTGAACGAGGTCGAGAAGGTATTTGCCGCACGCCATGTCGATCTGACGCCGCTTGCAGCGGTGCCTCCGGCCACCGCACCGCTCCCCGGCTCAGATCCGGCGCGTGCCGCGACCGTCGACAGGACGCTTGCTCCGATCGCACGCAAGCTCGCGCAGCTTACCAACGATGTCGTGTTCGCCGACTTGTGGCGCCGCACCGACTTGTCGCCGCGTGACCGCAGCCTCGTCACCATTGCCGCGCTTTCCGCAGGCGGTGATGAGGACCAGCTCGCCTTCCACATCCAGCGTGGGCTCGAGAACGGGCTGACGCAGCCGCAGATCGTTGAGGCGCTGACCCATCTCGCTTTCTACGCCGGCTGGCCGAAGGCGAACGCCGCCATCGGCGTCGCGGGCAAGATATTCGCCAAGAAGGAGATTGCCGCCATGTCAGAGGTTCAGGTCATCCATCCCGGTCAGGAACCGAAGTCTGGTCCCGCCGACTATTTCACCGGCACCGTGGCGGTCGCATCGCCCTTCAAAGGCACCGGCGATGCGCGCCTTGGCGGTGCGACCGTGACTTTCCAACACGGCGCGCATACGAACTGGCACACGCATCCGCTGGGGCAATTGCTGATCGTGACCGCCGGACACGGATGGGTCCAGGTCGACGGCGAGGCCGCGAAGCCGATCGCGACGGGCGACACCGTGTTCATCTCGCCGGGCGTCAAGCACTGGCATGGCGCCGCACGTGATAGCGTGATGACGCATGTGGCGGTGTCCGAAGCACTCGATGGTACGTCCGTGACCTGGCTCGAACCAGTCGCCGACGATTTATACAACAAGCTGTAACGGGAGAGACGGCGATGATGTCGGAAATCGAAATGTCGAGGCGCGGCGTCCTCGCCGGCAGCGCCGCAGCGGCTGCGCTGGCGACGGCTCCGCATGTGGAAGCACAACCCGCAAAGGCACCTGCGCCAGCGACCATGCCGGTATCGCTCACCGTCAACGGCAAGCGTCGCGACCTCAATCTCGACACGCGCACGACGCTGCTAGATGCGCTGCGCGAGCATCTGAAGCTCACTGGCACGAAGAAGGGCTGCGATCACGGGCAATGCGGAGCCTGCACCGTCATCGTGGGCGGCGAGCGGATCAATTCCTGCCTTAGCCTCGCCGTCCAGCATCAAGGCGACGAGGTGACGACGATCGAGGGGCTGGGGACACCCGACAGGCTCCACCCCATGCAGGCCGCGTTCGTCCGTCATGACGGCTATCAGTGCGGCTATTGCACGCCGGGCCAGATTTGTTCGGCCGTCGCGGTGCTGGACGAGATCAAGCGCGGCGTGCCGAGCCACGTCCAGGCCGATCTTTCCCAGCGACCACAGCCGACCAACATCGAAATGCGCGAGCGGATGAGCGGCAATATCTGCCGGTGCGGTGCCTATTCCAACATCGCTGAGGCGATGGCGGAAGTCGCGGGAGCAACAGCATGAAGCCCTTTACCTATGAGCGCGCAAAAACCCCGGCCGAAGCCGCTGCCGCCGTCGCCCGTCAACCCGGAGCAAAGTTCCTTGCCGGGGGCACCAATTTGCTCGACCTGATGAAGCTGGAGATCGAGACGCCCCGGCATCTGGTCGACGTCCAGGACCTGAAACTTGACCGGATCGAGCCGGCAACGGATGGCGGCTTGCGGATCGGCGCGCTGGTTACGAACACCGCGCTCGCTGCCGACACCCGCGTCCGTCGCGATTATGGCGTGTTGACCCGCGCGATCGTGGCAGGAGCCTCCGGCCAGCTTCGCAACAAGGCGACCACGGCGGGCAACCTGCTTCAGGGGACCCGCTGTCCCTATTTCTATGACCCCAACATGCCCTGCAACAAGCGCAAGCCGGGATCGGGCTGCGCTGCGATCGGCGGCTATTCGCGTCAGCTCGCGGTGATCGGTTCGAGCGACCAATGCATTGCGACCTATCCCGGCGATATGGCGGTCGCGATGCGCGTGCTGGATGCGACCGTGGAGACGGTCAAGGCGGATGGCACGACCCGCGCTATCCCGATCGCCGACTTCCATCGTCTGCCCGGCGACAAGCCCCACCTCGATAATAATCTGGAGGCGGGCGAGCTGATTACGGCGGTGACGCTGCCCCGGCCGCTTGGCGGCACGCACCATTATGAGAAGGTTCGCGACCGGGCATCCTATGCCTTCGCGCTTGTCTCGGTCGCGGCCGTGATCCAGAAGGACGGGAGTGGCCGCGTCGCATTCGGCGGGGTCGCGCACAAGCCGTGGCGGGTCGAGGCGGCCGACGCCGTGATGACGCAAGGGGCCGCAGCCGTGACGGCCAAGGCATTCGCAAACGCCCGACCGACAGAGGACAATGCATTCAAGATACCGCTCGCGACGCGGGCGCTTGCAGCCACCATCGCGGAGGGCAAGTCAGCATGAAGTTCGACACGCCAGCAGGCACCAACCCGATCGACCGGGAAAAGGTCGTCGGCAAGCCGCACTCACGCATCGAGGGGCCGCTGAAGACGACCGGACGCGCCGTCTATTCCTATGAGAACCATGAGGCCGCGCCGAACGCCGCCTATGGCTATGTCGTCGGTTCGGGCATCGCCAAGGGCCGCATATCGTCGATGGACGTGCGCGAGGCCAAGGCTGCGCCGGGTGTCCTCGCGATCGTGACAGCCGATAATGCGGGGCCGATCAAGAAGCAGGGGTTCTACGTCGCCAAGCCGCTCGCGGGGCCAGAGATTGAACATTACCATCAGGCTATCGCACTGGTCGTCGCCGAGACGTTCGAGCAGGCGCGTCATGCCGCCTCGCTGATCCGGGTCGATTACGCGCGCGAGCAAGGTGCGTTCGACCTCGCCGCTGCGCGCGAGGGTGCCAAACCGCATCAGCGCCAACCGGACGTCCGCATCGGTGACTTCGACAAGGCGTTCGCGTCGGCACCCGTGAAGGTCGATGCGACCTACACCACGCCTGACCACAGCCATATGATGCTGGAGCCGCACGCCACGATCGCACGCTGGGACGGCGATCACCTCACGATCTGGTCCGCTCAGCAGATTGTCGGATGGGCGCGGCGCGACCTCGGCAACAAGCTCAGTATTCCGCAGGACAAGATCCGTGTCGTCGCGACCTACATTGGTGGCGGCTTCGGCGGAAAGGGCAGTGTTTGTTCGGACGCGATCCTTGCCGCGCTCGGCGCTCGCGCTGTCGGCCGTGCGGTGAAGGTGACGTTGCCGCGCCCGCTGATGCCGAACAACACGACGCATCGCCCGGCCACCATCCAGCGCGTCCGTCTGGCGGCGGGTCGCGATGGTAAGCTGGTCGCGGTCGGTCACGAAACGCTGTCGGGTAATCTGCCAAGAGGGGGGCCGGAGATTGCGGCTGCGCAGACGCAGTTGCTCTATGCCGGTGCCAACCGTCTCAACCTGACCCGGCTCGCGACCCTCGACTTGCCCGAAGGCAATGCGATGCGCGCACCGGGCGAGGCGTCGGGGCTGATGGCGCTCGAAATCGCGATGGATGAGTTGGCCGAGAAGCTGGGCATGGACCCCGTGGAGCTGCGCATCATCAACGATACTCAGGTCGTGCCGGGCGCTGATCCGGGTCGTGGGTCTTCAACTGACCCGCAATCGGCGAGCGGCAATCAGGGCAAGGAGGAGCAAGGTCCGCGTCCGTTCTCCATCCGCCAATTCATCCCCTGCCTGCGCACCGGTGCCGAGCGCTTCGGCTGGAAGGAGCGCCAGGCAAAGCCCGGTAGTCGCCGTGAAGGCCGCTGGCTGATCGGCATGGGCATGGCATCCGCAATCCGTGGTGCCCCGATCATTCCGGCAGGTGGGCGTGTCACGCTCGACGGCAAGGGGATCGTGACCGTCGAGAGCAACATGACCGACATGGGGACCGGCAGCTACACCATCATCGGCCAGACGGTCGCGGAGATGATGGGCCTGCCCCTCGACCGCGTGGTGGTGAAGCTTGCGGACTCGAATTATCCCGAAGCGTTCGGGGGTGGCGGACAGGGTGGTGCCGCATCCGCCACGGCCGGTGCCTATGCCGCGTGCGTCAAACTGCGCGAAGCGGTGGCGACGAAGCTCGGATTTAACTCTGCCGACGCCGAGTTCGTCGATGGCGAGGTCCGCGCCGGCAATCGGCGGGCGCCGCTCGCCCAAGCCGCGAAGGACGGTGCGATCACGGCTGAGGACAAGATGGAATATGGCGACTTGTCGAAGCGGTTCGAGCAGCAGACCTTCGGCGCGCATTTCTGCGAAGTCGCGGTTGATGCCTATACCGGCGAAATTCGCATCCGGCGGATGCTCGCCGTCTGCGCGGCCGGACGTATCCTCAATCCCATTACTGCCCGCAGCCAAGTGATCGGCGGCATGGTCGGTGGTGCGGGCGCGGCGCTGATGGAAGAGCTGGCGGTCGACAAGCGCTTCGGCTTCTTTGTCAATCACGACCTCGCCGGATACGAAGTGCCGGTCCATGCCGACATTCCGCATCAGGAAGTGATCTTCCTGAAGGAAGCCGATCCCACGATGTCGCCGGTGAAGGCGAAAGGTGTGGGCGAGCTGGGCATTTCCGGCGTCGCACCGGCCATCGCCAACGCGGTCTATAACGCGACCGGGGTCCGGGTGCGGGAATATCCGATCACGCTCGACAAGCATCTGGCGAAGCTGCCGGAGATCGTATGATGCAGGGCGCGGAGCGGTTTTCCCGTCGCGCGGTACTGGCGACCCCGGCTATGCTGTCACTGGTTGGGACAGCATGTGCCGAGGAGCCGGAGCAGCCCCGCGCCCGCGCGGGCAAGACACTGGTCGCGTATCTCACTCGCTCGGGCAATACTCGCGTGATCGCTGGTACGTTGCAGCGAGCCTTGGGGGCTGACCTGTTCGAAATCCGTCCCGCGCGTCCCTATCCCAAAGATTATGAGCAGCATGTCGCGCAGGCCACGCGCGAGCGTGATAGCGGGTTCGAACCTCCGCTGGCGGGTAAGGTCAATAACATCGCCGCCTATGGCACCGTCTTCCTTGGTTTCCCTATCAGGGGGGAGACGGCGCCCCCACCGATCCGCTCGTTCCTGGAGGCTCACGATCTACGCGGGAAGACGCTTCGCCCGTTCATCACACACGGCGGATATGGTGTCGGCAGTAGTCCGGCGGTGCTTGCATCCCACGCCATCGGCGCGGCGATCAAAGAACCCTTTGTCATGGAGGCTGACCAGGAACGGCGTACGCTCAATCAGGTGCGCGACTGGCTGGGTCAATTCAGTCGCTAGGGGGCATTTGCCAGCTAGATTGCGGTCCCGACTAGGATCCCAATCGAGACGGTCGCGGGGCCTAGCGTACGATTTTGTCGGTCCTTTCACCGGACCCCAGTGCGGACGCGCCCGGCCTACCCCAAGTACGCGGTTGTATCAGGATGAGATCTAGCATATATCATCCTGTATCAACGAGGAGGATATGATGGCGACGCAGGCAGCGAGCGCAGACGTGGCGGACGTCGTCCAGCGGAGGATGCAGAATGGCGCTGCGCTTTTGGCACGGTCGCTGTCGCCGGCCCGCCTCAAGGACGTTGCTGGCACCGCCGACTTCACACAGATGCTTGTCGCGATCCTGCGCAACACCCCCGCGGTCGATCCGGACGAGCTCAATGTCGCCGAGCAACTCGCCCAAACCGCCGCTTTCAAGCGGGATCTCGTGAGGCGCGCCGGCGGGGCGCTTACTGCCGAGCAGGTGCGGGATCTGCTGGGCTATCGCTCGCTCCAGGCGGTGCATAAGGCAGCGGCAAGCCGTCGCCTGCTGGTTGTCGACGACAATGGTCGCAAGCTCTTTCCTGCCTTCCAGTTCGACGGCGGTAGCGCCGCCCCCGGCATGGCCGCAGTGCTTGCAGCGACGCCGACCACCAGTGCCTGGGCGCTGCTCCAATTCATGGTCGAAGGTGACGAGGGGTTGGGCGACGAGCTGCCGATGGATATGGTCATCGGCAGTCCGGACGTGATCGGGCGTCTCGCCCGTTTCGCTGCGACGCTCGAGGACTGATCCGTGGCACGTCGCGGTCGGCCAGTCACCGACGTATCGGAAGGCGAGACACTCTACCGCGTCCATGCCAGAAATCGCGAAGCACGCTTCTATGGCAAGCGCGACGCAACCTGGCGTTGGGACGATCCGCAGGGCGATTATGGCGTCCTGTACCTCGGCCTGACGCGGGACGGCCCGTTTGCGGAAACGCTGTTGCGACGCCCGGCGCAGAAGGCGGTTGTCTGGGGTGAGATCGCGAAGCGCCAATTTGCACGATTTCGGACGACCGAACCGCTGCGCCTTGCTGACGTGCATGGCAAGGGGCTTGGCTGGGAAGGCGTAACGGTCGGAGAGGTTGCGGCAGATCACGACGGCAAGACCTATCCAGGCGCTTATGCCAGGACACAGGCCATTTCAGCCGCCATCCATGCGACGACGGATCTCGACGGTATCGCCTATCGATCGCGCCTAGATCCCGACCAACTCTGTGTCGCGCTGTTCGAGCGTGCGGACCACAAGGTTGAGCTGATCGAGGAGGGCGAACCGATCGATCGCGCTTGGGTCGACGACCTGCTCGATGGGCACGGGAAATATGTCGTCGATTTGTAATCTCGATTGGGATCCACTCGGGACGCTCAACGGCGCGCTGACGAGGCGTTAGCGTATATCTGTCCACTTTATGTGCCCCGCCATGAAGCTGCTGCGGTACAGTTTGATAGGGTGCCGTATGGTCTTCCTTGGCTACGGCTGCAGGCAGACCAACGGGCTATTTGAGCCAAATTTTAGACGTTTGTTTTTGGCGCAAATCGGACCGGCCACCGTAGGAACGCTGAGGGTATACCCTAAAAGTACCCCCTTATACAGCAAAGCAGCCGTTCGGCTTCCGCCCACAAGCGGCCGCTTGTGGGCGTTTGCTCGCGCCAATCACCAGAGCTAACATTCATATTGACGGGGTAGTGGAACGCCGCTCAGCTACGTCTGATTTCCAGCGAAGGAATGACAATGCTTTTTGAATTGGCGCTTCTGATAGGCCTAGTTGGGGTCGGTTCCGGCTAGGGGCGAAATGACACCCTAAGCGGATCGGCCCGATTGACGGGAAGCGGATGGTGAGGGCTCAGTTGATGAACTGACTCGCAAGCAGCCCACTCATGATCGCACCCGCCGCGTATATGACGATCATCATCCAAAAGCTCTTCGGCGTGCTGCGACGATATAGCGAGGGAACGGGCCACCGCGCTGGCACTCTTCCCGAGAATAAGCTGACGATCACCACGCCAGTGCAAATCAGGGCTGCTGCCAGTCCGAAGAAGCCTACAGTTTCCATGAGCTCTATTTATCCTAAATGGCAACGTCCGCCATTGGTGATCACCAACCCCACTATCGGATCAGATGTGGGAGCTACTCATTCGCTAGCTGGGTATCGGAGATCGTCTTCACCCGCGCCCGCCCGACGATCGCGGCGACGGTGTTCTTGCTGAGGCCAAGGTCGCGGGCGATCCAGCGGTAGCTGCGGCCCTCGGCGACGAGCGCCAACACCTTGGGGGCGAGCCGGTCGGACTTGGGGCGGTCGCCGGTCTGTCTTCCCAATTTGCGTCCCCGCGCCCGTGCCGCAGCGAGGCCGGAGCGCACCCGTTCGCTCAGCATGTCGCGCTCGAACTGCGCGATGCCGGCAAGCATCGTCGCCATCATCCGCCCGTGCGGGGTGTCGACCTCGAACGTCATGCCGCTCATCGCGACTACCGAAACGCGCCAGCCTGACAGCCGGTTGAGCGTATCGAGCAGGTCCTGGGTCGAGCGTCCCCAGCGGCTGAGTTCGGTGACGAGGATCGCATCGATGTGGCGCGCTTGCGCCAGCTTCATCACCTGGGTGCGCGCCGAGCGGTTGGCCTTCATGCCCGAGGCGGTTTCGCGGAAGATCTCGACCACCTCGTATCCGCCGCGTTCGGCGAAACCGGCCAGGTCGCGCAACTGCCGCTCGCACGACTGATCGGCGGTCGAGACGCGGGCGTAGATGGCGGCGCGTTGTCCCAATTGAACCTTCCCGAAAACCGGCCCCGAAAACCCTTGATCTGCGTAGGCTCAGTGTTGTCCAAAACAGACTTCTGTTCAACCGGGACACTGGGCCATGCCGCGCCGCCATATCCTGAGCGCCCGGCAGCGGTCGGCGCTGCTCGACCTGCCGACCGACGAGGCATCGCTGCTGCGGCACTACATCCTGGCCGACGACGACCTGATCCATATCGACCGGCGACGCCGCCCGGAGAACCGAATCGGCTTCGCGCTGCAACTGTGTGCGCTGCGCTATCCCGGTCGGATGCTGGCACCGGGCGAGGTGATCCCGCTGGCGGTGTCGGTCTTCCTCGGTGCCCAGCTCGGCATCACCGGCGACACGCTCGCCCGATATGCCGTTCGCCGCCAGACGCGCCAGCAGCACATGGAGGTGCTGCGCCGGACCTACGGCTACAGGATGTTCCCCGGTCAGGGCGCACCGGGACGGGCATTCCGCGACTGGCTGCTCGCCGAAGCCGAACAGGCCCGCTCCAACGACGATCTTGCCCGGCGCTTCATCGCCCGCTGCCGCGACACCATGACCATCCTGCCGGCGATCACCACCATCGAGCGGCTGTGCGCGGACGCGCTGGTCGCGGCCGAGCGCGGTATCGAGAAACGCATCGCCGCACGCTTCGATCGCGTCGCCTGCACCCGGCTCGACCGGCTGACGACCGAGATGCTGCCGGGCGCGATCAGCCGCTTCATCTGGCTGCGCCGGATCGAGCCGGGCAACAATTCCGCCGCGGCGAACCGGCTCCTCGACCGGTTGGAGTTCCTGCGCGCGATGAACCTCGATGCCGGACTGCTCGCCGGCGTCCCGCCCCACCGCGTTGCCCGGCTTCGCCGGCAGGGCGAGCGCTATTTCGCCGATGGTCTGCGCGACCTGAACGCCGATCGGCGCCGCGCCATCCTCGCGGTCTGCGTCATCGAATGGGCGGCCGCGACCGCCGATGCGGTGGTCGAAACGCATGACCGGATCGTCGGCCGTACCTGGCGCGAGGCAAAGCAGGTGCATGATGCGCGCGCCGCGGAAACCAGAGGAGCGGTCACCGCGACGCTGGACGGGTTCGCCACGCTCGGCCGATCGCTGCTCGACGCACATGGCGAGGGCGCATCGCTGGAGGATGCGGTCGCGCGCGCGGCGGGATGGGACCGGCTCGGCCGCCTCGTCGCGACAGCCCGGACGCTGACCGACACGCTGGGCGACGATCCGCTGGCGCATGTCGATCAGGGCTACCATCGCTTCCGCCGCTATGCGCCGCGTATGCTGCGCTGCCTCGATCTCGCAGCCGCGCCGGTTGCCCGGCCCCTGCTCGATGCGGTCACCGCCATCGCCGCCAGGGGCGAACTGCAGGCGACCGACGATTTCCTGCGCCCGCATTCCAAATGGCGGCGTCAGTTGCGGGTGAAGGGCGATGATGATGCCCGCCTCCGCGAAGTTGCGGTGATGTTCCACCTGCGCGACGCGCTGCGCTCGGGCGACATCTGGCTCGACCGCTCGCATCGCTATGGCGACCTGCGGCACGTCCTCGTGCCGATGGCCGTCGCGCGTAGCATGAAGCTGGCGGTCCCGTCCGACCCGCAGGCCTGGCTGGCCGACCGCAAGGCGCGGCTTGCCGATGCCCTCGCCCGGCTCGGTCGTGCCGCGCGCAACGGGACGATCCCACACGGCAGCATCGAGGACGGCACGCTGCGCATCGACCGCCTCACTGCCGACCCGCCGGACGGGATCGAGGAATTGCTGCTCGACCTGTATCGTCGCCTGCCGCCCGTCCGCATCACCGACCTGCTGCTCGAAGTCGATGCCGCGCTGGGCTTCACCGATGCCTTCACGCATCTGCGCACCGGCGTGCCGTGCGGCGACCGGATCGGCCTGCTGAATGTCCTGCTCGCGGAGGGGCTGAACCTCGGCCTGCGCAAAATGGCCGAGGCCTGCAACACCCACGACTATTGGCAGCTCTCCCGCCTCGCGCGCTGGCATGTCGAGAGCGAGGCGATCGACCAGGCACTGGCCGCCGTGGTCGCCGCGCAAGGCGATCTGCCGATGGCGCGGGTCTGGGGCGTGGGCACCACCGCGTCGGCCGATGGCCAATTCTACCCCGCCGCGCGGCAGGGAGAGGCGATGAACACGGTCAACGCCCGCTACGGCAACGATCCCGGCATCAAGGCCTACACCCACGTCAACGACCGCTTCGCACCGTTCTCATCGCGCACCATTCCGGCGACCGTCAGCGAGGCACCCTATCTGCTCGACGGGTTGACGATGAACGAAGCTGGACGCCGGATCGAGGAGCAGTACGCCGACACCGGCGGGTTCACCGACCACCTGTTCGGTATCAGCGCCATGCTGGGCTACCGTCTCGTGCTGCGCATCCGCGACCTGCCGTCCAAGCGACTGTACGTCTTCGATCCTGCCGCCACGCCGACCGAACTGCGCCCGCTGGTGGGCGGCAAGGCACGCGAGGCGCTGATCGTCGCCAACTGGCCCGACCTGTTCCGCTGCGCCGCCACCATGAGCGCGGGGCAGATCGCGCCAAGCCGTATCCTGCGCAAGCTCGCCGCCTATCCGCGCCAGAACGACCTTGCCGCAGCCCTGCGCGAGGTCGGGCGGATCGAGCGGACGCTGTTCATCATCGAATGGATCCTCGACACCGGCATGCAGCGGCGCGCCCAAGTGGGCCTGAACAAGGGCGAGGCGCATCACGCGCTGAAGAACGCCCTACGCATTGGCCGACAGGGCGAGATCCGCGACCGCACCACCGAGGGTCAGCACTACCGGATCGCCGGCCTCAACCTCCTCACCGCTATAATCGTCTACTGGAATACCCTGCACCTCGGCCATGCCGTCGAGGCCAGGCGCCGCGAAGGGCTGGATACGCCTGACCATCTGCTGGCCCACGTATCGCCGCTCGGGTGGGCGCACATCCTGCTCACCGGCGAATATCTCTGGCCCAAGGACGCCAGCGCTTAGGGTGTCATTTCGCCCTCAGCCGGAACCGAACCCTAGTTGCACCATTACAAGGAGAGTTTCGCGAGCCGATCGCGCCGATGCCAAAGTTATCTGCCTGCACACCGGTCGGCGCAAAGGCGGTGTATCACTTGAGCGATCTACAGCCTGAAGCAGTCGCACGACTTAACAGATTTTTCAAAGAAGGGTTCGCTGACGCTGGGGCGCCGTTCAATTCGACAGATGTGATCCGCGATCATGCTGTTCCACAGCGACGTTTTTTAAGAGCGTATCAACATGGTGATAAACAGATTGTCTGGTACGAACATGGTGGCAGCGGTTATCATCTACACGCTCTCGGAATGATTAAATGGCCTGGGCAAACCGGGCTGGAGGTATCTCCTTTCGCGTGGTTTGGCGGCGGGGACAGCGCCGATCTTTGCGCGGCCTCTAAGGCCTTTTTTGCTGGCGTTCAGACAAGTCAGGAAATGTGACGCCCGCAGCTTGTGCTTGTCCACTTTTCCCGGATCGAGCGCGAAAGCCGCCCTTTCGCTATCCACCAATTCCGGCCATTCACAGCCGACACGCATCAAATTCTGCATTAAGCAACGCAACGATTTCCGCGGCTTCGAGCCTGATGCACATCTTGTGAGTTTTGCATCGCGAACGCGCGGAGATCGGCAATCATCGAGTATTGTTGACTGGACCAAACTGGTGCTCAAGGTCGCGCAACGCCTCCTCAAAACGATCCATCGCACGAGCATGATCACGGTCGTGCCGGTGTATCGAGCCCCGTAAAATGCGGCAGCTGGTCGTAATTATAAAGTCGGGATCGGGGCCGAATTTGCTGACGTGGTATTGCATCAGAGCCCTAACCCGCACGCCATAGCGATGGTCAAATTGCTCGGTATAACGAGCGCTTTGCTTACGATCACAGAGGCGGCTGCCAGTCGCGGTCGTGCTCGCCCAGTAGACTGTTTCTGACAGGTTGGCCGATGCGGGCGCGCTGACAGGCGCAGTAAACTGCACAAGGACGATTGCGGCTGATGCTAGCAATGCTTTGCTCCCACGCGGTGGGCCGATAGCTTATAGACCTGTAGCCGTGATGCAAAACTTTTGATTTTTTGCATCAGGGTCCTTTGGCTTCGGTGGATACCTGGGTATTAATCCGGGCACATATTAACTTGCCGGGACGAAATCGTACTGCCGCGAATTCGCCTTTTGGGATAGCCTCCCCCGTCCGAGGGTTTCGGACGGTTCGCTGGAGCATGCTGGCTTAGAAAAAATCGTCCAAAACCGCGTAATTCAACGGCACCGCCATCTCTGAGATGGTCGATAATGGCGTTAAACAGCTTTTCTACCAACGTCCGGCATACTGGTTCTGACAGGTCCGGATTTAGTGAGGCTATGCTCCGAATAAGCTCACTTTTACGCATTTGGCCTCCGCTGCTAACAACAAGCAAACGTATCGTTTCGAGCAGCGATCGTCATGCCATAACTGGGGACCGGCTAGAGGATGTTCGGAATCGTACGCTAAGCTCCCCGACCGTCCCGATTGGGATCGAATTTTGGGAATGGCCGCAGCAGCCTTACGTTTAACCCTAGATTACCTCAAACGTTTCCTTGCCCCAGTACGCACCACTCATTGTTTCAATAAGATATTTACCGGGTTTCAGTAAGCCTCGCGAACCAGTGGATACAAATCCCTTGGGAACATTGGGATAAGCAAAGTTCGTGATGCATAATCCATTTTCACGCTTCATATCAATCGTCCAAACTTCGAGACCTGTCTGATCTTTTAAAGTTGCAAACCTTAGACATGGAATTGCACCGTTGGTAGTTGTTATCTTAAATTCTACATTTTGACAGCTAATCTCGGTTATTTCTATTTCGGACACGCCATTGCAGGCAGAAGTACATAGCCCAAGAAAGACAACACTGCTAATTAACCAGGCTAGTGATCGCATTGTAAAACTCTACCGACTAGGCACCATTAATATGCTTAGCATACACCTACAGCTTCACGCCTGCCACATGCAAGCGTGGCGCATCGTAGGTTTACAACTGTCACGCATACATTCCCGAGTAGGATCGAGTTTCGGGAATGGCCGAGATGGAAGGAGGGCGGACGGTCCGCGTTCCGCAGCGTAGCACATCCAGAAGCCGCTACTTTAAATGGCTTCCTATTGTCTTTAAGGTCGCGGCATGAGCAAAGAGCCACTATTTCCCCACCTACGAAAGGCTTGGCCGTTCGGCTGTCTTACGGTCGGCCTTCTTGCGTCTGGCATCGGCGGTATTGTACTGGTGGGCAACGTGTTGGGTACGTGCAATCGTTCAATCGGTTGTCCTGAAACGCATACTCTGGCCAGTCTGAGTTGGGCGCTATTAATAGCTTCATTATTCGCCGCGCCAATATGGCTGGTCTGCGGGATTTTGAGAAAGCTAGTTTACCCTTCGGGTGGCGCATTTATGACCAACTACCTTCTGACGTTCGTGGTGATTCTTACTGTGCTGTTCTGCTTCAGCCCTGCCGTCGACCTTCTATTCAGGATCGATAGATGAAAGCCCTGACGATCCGCAGCAGATGGAAGTGAGTCCGCCTTTGATCAGCATCGGTCGGCACTTTCCTTGTAAGCGTGTTGGGTAGACCGCCTTGCGGTAGCGCTGGCGGTGAGGATGCTTGTCGTCTTTGACGAGGGCGCGGGCGGTGAGGGAAGTTTTTGGTTCGACGGCCAGTCATACGAGCACTCGTATGACTGGTCGGATGGATGTGGTTGGCCGGGTGTCGGGTCGGCGGCGGTGGTCGGACGCGGAGAAGCTGGAGATCCTGGCCGAGGCGTTCCGGCCGGGGGTGCGCGTCTGCGACGTCATCGCCCGGCGTGAGGTGTCGAGCAGCCTGATCTACACGTGGCGCAAGCAACTGCGTGAAGGCAAGCTGGCGGGCGTCGTGCCTTCGTTGCCGGTGTTTGCCGAGGTACAGGTTGTAGACCCGGTCGCGCCGACACCGCAGCCGGCACCATGTCCACCGGGATTTATCCATATCGAATTGCCGGGTGGCGTGCGGGTGAGCGTGGATGCCGCGGTGGATGCAGGCGCGCTGACACGGGTGCTGTCGGTGCTGCGGTGAGCCCTGTGCCATTGCCGACGCGGGTATTCCTGGCGTGCGGCGTGACCGACATGCGCAAGGGGTTCGACGGTCTGGCGGTGCTGGTGCAGCAGGTGCTGGCCGAGAACCCGCATTCGGGCGCCTTGTTCGCGTTTCGGGGCAAGCAGGGCCATCTGGTCAAGCTGCTGTGGTTCGACGGCCAGGGGCTTTGCCTGTTTTCGAAGCGGCTCGACCGGGGCCGCTTCGTCTGGCCGGTGACGGCGACGGGTACGGTGGTGCTGACGCCGGCGCAATTGTCGATGCTGCTGGAGGGCATCGACTGGCGTCGTCCCGAGCGGACGTTCGTGCCGACGCTGGCAGGGTGAAAGCGGCGGTTTTACGTCGTTTTTGCTCGCCCCTTGCCACGCAATCTGCTATGAAATCCGGGTGTCGGAAGCGCCCGTTGCCCCTGCTGATGCCACCGCGCGGATCGCCGCGCTGGAGGCCTCGCTTGCCCGGGCCAATGCCGCGCTCGCCGCCCGCGACCTGCTCATCGACACCCTGCGGGGACAGATCGCCCGGCTGCGGCGAATGCAGTTCGGCGCGTCGTCCGAAAAGCTCGGCCGCGAGATCGAGCAGCTCGAACTGGCGCTGGAGGAGCTGGAGACGGAGCGCGACGCGCCTGGGCCCGAGGCGGCGGACCCCGGCGTAGCAGCGCGACCGGTGCCCGTCCGCAATCTGCCGGGGCATCTGCCGCGCGAGGAGGTCGTTCACGAACCGGTCTCGGGTGCCTGCACCTGCCCGGACTGTGGCGGTGCGTTGCGCCTGCTCGGCTCGGATGCGCACGAGATGCTCGACATCGTGCCGGTGCGCTGGCGCGTCGTGCGCGACGTCCGCCCCAAATACAGCTGTCGGGCTTGTGAGAAGATCGTCCAGGCACCGGCGCCGGTCAGCGCCGTCGCGCGGGGCAAAGCGACCTTCGCCACACTGGCGCACGTCGTGGTGTCCAAGTTCGACCACCATCTGCCGCTCTATCGGCAGGCCGAAATGATGGCCGCGCAAGGGCTCGACATCGACCGTTCGACGCTGGCGGGCTGGACCGGGCAGGCCGCATCGCTTCTCGACCCCATCGTCACGCGCATCCGTGACGCGGTGCTCAAGGCCGACAAGATCCATGCCGACGACACGCCCGTGCCGGTGCTCGACCCCGGCCGCGGCAAGACCGCGACCGGACGGTTGTGGGTGTACGCGGCCGACGACCAGGCATCCGGCAGCACGGCGCCGCGCGCGACCTGGTATCGCTTCACGCCAGACCGCACCGCCGCGCACCCAACGTCCCATCTCGCAGGGTTCCGCGGCTTCCTTCAGGCCGATGCCTATGCCGGTTATGACGGGCTCTACCGGGGTGGTGTTACCGAGGTCGCATGCTGGGCGCACTTCCGGCGCAAGGTCTTCGACCTGCACGAGCGTGTCCCGACGCCGCTGACCACCGACATCCTCGAGCGCATCGGCGCGCTTTATGCGGTCGAGGCCGAGGTGCGGGGTCGGCCACCCGATGAACGCCATCGCGGCCGACAGGAACGAAGCCGGCCACTGGTCGAGGCCTTGCGCGGAGTGCTCGACGCTGCGCTGCGCCACCTGTCGCCCAGGTCGGATATGGCCAAAGCCATCGCCTACGGCACGAAGCGCTGGCCCGCGCTGTCGCGCTTCCTGGGTGACGGGCGTCTGGAGATCGACAACAACATCGCAGAGCGCGCGCTGCGCGGCATCGCCGTCGGGCGCCGCAACTGGCTGTTCGCCGGCTCACGCGCCGGTGGCGAGCGCGCCGCGGCCATCTACACCGTCATCCAGACCTGCAAGGCCAACGGCGTAGACCCGCAGGCCTACATCACCGATGTCATCGCCAGGGTCGCCGACGACTGGCCCGCCAGTCGCTGGGACGAACTCATGCCGTGGAACTGGCCTCCCGAACCTGCCAGACTGGCGGCATGAGCGCCGACACCATCGCCCGCCTGCATATCGTCCTGAACGACATCGAACCCGCCATCTGGCGCCGCGTCGACGTGCCGGTCACCGCCAGCCTCAAGATGCTCCACGATATCGTTCAGGCCGCAATGGGTTGGGAGAATTGCCACTTGTGGCATTTCGAGGCCGGTAACCGGCGCTACGGTATCCCCGACCCAATGTGGCCAGAGAGCGGCATGGCCGCGGCCAGGAACGTAAAGCTCGCGGCCCTCATCGACCGGGGCGTGCGGGAACTCGTCTACACCTACGACATGGGTGACGACTGGCAGCACACCATCACCGTGGAGACAGTCAGTCCCGGTGAACCCGATGCCAAATATCCGCGCTTCATCGAGGGCGAACGACGCTGCCCGCCCGAGGATGTCGGTGGTCTTCCCGGCTTCGAGATGTTCCTCGATGCCATGGCCGACCCCAACCACGAAGAACACGACCGCCTGCGCGAATGGTATGGCGGACCCTACAACGCCGACGACATCGACGAACGCTTCACCCGACTTGCTGTCGCCGCCATCGCCATCCGCCGCCACGCTGGCAAACTCGCCTACCAGAAAAGCCGCCCCCAATAGCAAGGCGGCCTACCGGCCACGCTTACCTTTCCTTACCTATAGCCATGTGAGCTACCATTACGGCTGCGGCCTGCGTGTCTGTTTTTCGACGTTCGTGTCCGATCCGGCTTTCTCGCGAGGGAAGGTTCAGCGAGACAGACGGGCAGTTTGGTCTGATCGCCTACGTCACGCCCGACTGGCTTTCCCGAAACCTGTTCCCGAATGAGTTTTCCCGAAATTGCCCGCTAGACATGGGGAAACGGGACGCTCCGCAAATGAGGGTTTGCGTGACAATCGCTGGTCCTGTTCGATCATGGGCGATCCATGTCACGCAACCCGTCACTCGATCTATGCGCCGCAAAGGCTGCTTAGCGTACGATTCCGAACATCCTCTCACCGGTCCCC
>Ga0308164_10002016_pt1 | contig 21392 bp, 23 predicted proteins | sample PhyTR2_FD_201031 | JGI IMG/M metagenome (GOLD analysis project Ga0308164, IMG submission 201031) | Phyllosphere microbial communities from UC Gill Tract Community Farm, Albany, California, United States - DLSLT.R2 | ecosystem: Host-associated > Plants > Phyllosphere > Unclassified | place: USA... | reverse complement strand
TCCCAGCGGACCGGGACTGCGGCCAGCGGCATGCCCCCGTTCGGCTCAAGCGGTTGGGGAGCCAGCCGGGTCCAGATCACGAACCCATCCGGGGCGGGGTCGCCCGCTGCAACGCCTAGCGTGAAAGGATCGCTCGCAAAGGCCGGTTGCGCCCATACTCGCGTGGCGGAAAAGGTCAGGCCGGCTGCCAAGAGCCCCACACCGCCAAGCAAAGCGCGGCGATCAACGGACGTATCATACATTGTCGGTCTCCGGATGGCTTAATTGGTGAAGGTGAGATGCAGCATGAACAGGCTGCCGAACTCGATATTCGCACGGTCGTACCGAAGGTCGGTTCCGGTCAGGCGCCCGCGGTTGGCATTCAGCAGATTGCGAGCCTGGAACCGCAGGTTCCAATGCTCTGTCAGGCGATACCGCGCCGTCAGATCGAACGTAGTGTATGGTTTGAAGCCGACGTCGAGCCAGGGCGATGCGCCTAGCGCATCGACATACTTCCCTTGGTAGTTGGCAGCGACGCGAATTTCGCCGCGCCCCTTCACGTTGTAGAACAACGCCGCGTTGCCTGCCCATTTCATCTGATCGAACAGTTGCCCGCGCTCGGTACGCACGCCGTTCAACGTATAGGTCGTGCGACCCTTCACGTGAAGGATGTTCCCGGATACGCCGATATTGGCGAGCTGTCCCGGTAGGAAGCGTAGCCGGTTATAGACGAAGCCGGCTTCCTGACCGCGGTAGCGTGACTCGTCGCCGTTTATCGGCTCTGTCACCATATACGTGTTGCCGCCCCGGACCTCCTCCGTCTGCGCCGTGATTATGTCACCTCGAATGTTTTTTGCGAACAGACTGGCGGTGAAGATGCCGTCGCCATTGCCGAAGTACTGTTCGATGCCGACCTCGAGATTGTCCGATACTCTTGGCCGAAGCCGGGGATTTCCCCGGGATATCTCATAATCCACTTCGTCGATCGTTTCGATCTGCGCGATCTCGTTGGGGTTCGGCCGACCAAGGGTCCGGCTGTAGCCGAACTTGAGCCGCCTGTTGTCGGTGAAGCGATAAAGGCCGTTCAGCGACGGCAGAAGCTTCTGATACCGACCGCGCGTCGATTGGTAATCGGGCTGGAGCACGCCACCGATGATTTGAGGGGCCGCCGCGGTCGATCGGGTATGGTCGTAGCGCACCCCGCCGATGACGTAGAAGCGGTCCGCCGAGTAGGTGAGGGCGCCGTAGAGATTGGCGACATCCTCACCATATTCGAAGCTCGCCGCTGCAGAATCGAGCGCGGACGTGCCGGAGTTGACGGCCAACTTCGGGATCACCTCCGCGCGCACCTTCTGCTGATCTATCCACAACACGGGATAGGGGGAGCCCGGCACGTCGAAATCGGCAATTATCCCGTACCCAGAAAGCGTCGATCCGTTGGTGACGTAGCGTGTGTACCGTTTGTCGCTGCGGGTAAAGAGATGTCGGTATGCCGCGCCCAGCTTCACGCCGAGCCCACGATCCTTCGCGTCGCTGTTTGCAGCGTAATCGAGGCGCATGTCCGCCACGTCCTCAAACGAATTCAGCAAATTGTCCGAGGCGGAGCTGATCTTGTAGTTGGCGGGATTGAGGTAGGATGCGGCATCGCTAAGCGAATAATGTTCGTCAGCGGTCAAATCATAGGCCAACCGCTTGTTCGGATTGTATTGATACTGGAGGATCGGCTGCACCGTGCGAAAGGTGGCATGCGTATACCCGGCGCGCACATCGAGAATGCCCTTATCGGCAGCGTCGTAGTGGGTGTGCCAGGTCAACCCCTTGCTGTTGCGCTCGAAGGTGTTGAAGATCCACTGCGTGTCCGCCTGCCTGACGCGCAAGCTCCCGGTAGTGGGAGAGGACTGGACGACTTGGTCGAAGCTCAGGAGGCGGGTCTGGTTTCGAGTCTCCGACTCGCTGTTCACATAGACGAAGCCAAACAACGACATGTAGAATTGGTCGTCTGGCTTGTATTCGATCAGAGCCGATCCGCCGTGCGTCCTGTAGCGGTTGGTATAGTTGAGCGTGGCATATTGATTGGGTATAGCTACGCCGTTCCACGACGGATCGATAGGATTCGTTACGGTGTTGGCGTTGGTAAGATACAACAAGCCGGGCCGGACGTCGTTCGACTGATCCTTTTGGCGCTGCTGCCAGAGAGCATTCAGGACGATGCCGAAAGATCGATCGGGCCCGAAGCGGTTGGCATAGCTTAGTTCAGCGCCGCTGCCGAACATGGATCGCTTTCGCGAGCCGCCGCTATTGACCCCGTCGACTTTCCCATAGCTCGAATAATTGGTCGAGACGTCGGCGATCATCCGCTCCCCTCGGTAATCGAAGGCGCTCGCCGGCACCAGATTGATCAGGCCGCCCACCGCACCCGATTCTAGATCGGGGGTGAAGCTCTTGAAGGCTTGGATCTGCTGAACGGCGCGGGCAGGGATGATCTGGAGATTGACGTGGCGTCGACCGATCCCATTCTCGCCTACCGTGGCGAGCGTAATTCCGTCGAACGTCACCGCGATCTGATCCGGACTGATGCCACGCACTGAAACGAACTGTCCGATATCGTCGTTGTTGTGGGTAGTGACGCCGGTGATGCGGCGAAGCGAATCTGCAATCGTGCGATCCGGCAGGGCGCCGATGTCGTCCTGCGTCAGCGTGTCCACAATCACTGCCGATGCTCGACGCGCCTGTATGTCCTTACGACCTTGATAGACCGAAGCCGTAACGACGATTTCGTTGGCATCGGTCGAGGCTGTGTCTGCCGCGGAAGCTTTGCGTGATTCTCCACGCTTCAGGACGATGGTCCGCCCGTCGTCGCTCACGATGATCAGCCCGGATCCCTGAATCGCCGTCCGCAAGGCTTCCTTGGGGGACATGGTACCACGCACCGGCGCGATCCGGAGGCCGCGAGCATCCACTTCGGATACGAAGATCTGCAGGCCGGTCGCCCTGCCGATCGCCTGAATGCCGCTGGATGCTGGCTGTGCCGGAATATCGTAGCGATGATCCTGGGCCTGGGCAGGGCAAGAATATGACCACAAAGAAGTTACCGCGGCCGCGTGCAGCAGCCTGGTCGTTAATTTCACGATACGTCCCCCGTTGAATACCTTCACTCACAAGATCAACGGGACGGTTGTTTTCCTCCGAAAATAAATAATAAAGTTCGCTACAAATCTATTTCACAAATGAGACTAATTTATTTCAGTCATGCAAGCGTATATGATTACCATCGTGTGTAACCTTTGCCTCGAAGGCAATCGCCGCAGCCTTTGCCAACGCCTCCGGGTCGCGGACGCGAAAGTTGCCGTACACCCGCTGCAGACCTAGCCGAGGGTTGGAGATCGTCAGCTGCTGGGTGTTGTAGCGATTGAACTCGGCGGCAGCGCTGGCGAGGGTCTGCCCGTCCAGAATGATCGCACCGTCGCGCCATGCAAGGCGCTGTTCCATCTGCTTGGCTTCCAGCGGCTCGCGCATTGCTCGGCCATGAGAGAAGCGAAAGCGGTTGCCGGCGCCGAGTTGCATGATTGGCTTCGTTTCCCCTTCATGAAAAAGCGCCACGATCCCCTCGGAAACGATCACTTCGGCTCCATCGTCCAGCCGGGTCACCTGGAACGCCGTGCCAACCGCGCGGGCGATCAACCCGTTGGTATGTACCTCGAAGGGCCTGGTCGTGTCGTGCGCGACCTGGAACCACGCGTCGCCCCGGAGCACCCGAACGGAGCGAACCTTCGGCTGCATGGAAATCGCAACCGCGGTGTTCGTGTCGAGTACTGCAGTCGATCCTTCGTTCAGGGCCAGCTCGCGGATTTCACCGCGGCGCGTCACATGCCGATCCGAACTGGCCTCTGCGTCCCCGGGAACCTGAAGGAAGTTGGCGAGGCCGATGGCGGCGGCGATGCTGGCAGCCATCGCGCAAACCGCGCCGGGCCTGCGCCACCATGACGCGCGGCTGGGCGGTAAATCATCGTCATTCTGCGCAACACGCTGCGCATCCGGCAATTCGGGAAAAGCGGCAAGCTGCCTGAGCGCACAGGCTCGAACATAGCTGCCGTTGTGCCTCAGATCGGCCGCGCGCCATGCGTCGAGCGCGATCCGCTCCGCCTGACTGAGACCCCGGTCGGCGCGGGCGACCCAACCGGCGGCGACTTCGTCGATCGAAGGTCGATGTTGGTCTCTTATGCCTCTGTCCGAAACGTTCAAGGTTCAGAATCCTCCCGGCCGAACCGAGTTGTCAGTACCGCCATGGCCTTGGCCATCTGCTTTTCGACGACGCCTTCCGAAAGACCTAGCGCCGTTGCCGTCTCTTTCTGCGTATAGCCATCCAACCGGCACATGCGGAAGATCGATCTGCAACGCTCCGGCAGCGTCTGGATGAGGCGCCCGGCCTCCCGCTCGGCCCATACAACTGCTTCCTGTCCGGGGCTGTCGTCCATGATCGACACCTCCGGCACATCGCAGAAGGGCCGCAGTTCGACGATCTTGCTACGTCGCAACTGCTGAAGCGCGATGCTGCGCACCGCCGTCAGGAAGTAAGCTCGACCGCTGCGGATGTGTCCGACGTTATCAAGTGCCGCGATGCGCGCGTAAGCCTCTTGGATTATGTCGTCGGCATCCACCCGCAGCCCGGATCGTTGCAGCCATCTTCGGGCGTCGCGCTCATGGGGTAGGACTTCCAGGCACAACCAGACGGCCAGCGCGTCGGCGGGGTCCTCGAGATTGGGGATGTGCATGTCACCGCACGGCTAGCGACCGATTGTGACGTATCCATGACCTTCTCGTTCGGTGAAGTCGGGCGCGCGGCATGAGATGCGATGACGATGGTCGTGCGATCAACGTGCCTCGACTTCTCCCCCCTCTGTAACGTCCTGCAACGCATCATCGGTGCCATGCTGTTGGCGACGGGGGGCGGTATCTGGTTGCGCGGCAGTTTCAGCGTCGGCGATGCCCCTCGCGAGGCTTGCTATCGAACGCTCGTGGTTTCGGTCGCAAGCTAGTTCGCGGGGTTTGCTCTGCTCTGCAATCACCTCGCCTCGTGCCCTGGGAGCGACGCTCGAAACGAAGAGCCGTCTCTGCGACGCGATCGGAGCAACCGATAGCCGTCGACGATCCACGTGTTCGTCACGGCGTCGACTCTGGCTGGAACGAAGCGGACCTGTTCAGCGGCACGGATGCGATCACGGACCGTGATCACCGCACAGGACAGTGGTTTGCCGGGCACGTCGGATGGAGGAAGGGCGATGAAAGCCAAGGCCGGTGTCGATGCAGAATGCGGATGGGCGACGTCTGCCGGAGTCCGCGTCGACCAGGCGCAGAGAGGTGTTCGAGACGTCGACCGCTGCTCGGTCGAAACACGACCCCGCTCATTAAGGACGCACGCGAAGCGGGCGGAGACGTGCGCGTCGAGCCTGCGCGAAAGGCGGTGAGGAGGGTGGTGAAGCGGGCCTGATGGCCTGGAGGAAAAACTCATGTCGGCAGACGCACTTCCATTCATCGCCTTGCTGCTCGTCCTGGTCACACTCGCAGTGATCGAGGGCATCTGCGTCGCCGCTGCAGTCCATGCGCAGACGAGGTCCGTCCGTATGCTTTTCACCATGCTCGCCTGCGTCACAGTGATCGCATTCGCGCTCACGATCGCGTTGATGTGATGAGGTCGCCATGCGCCGCGACTCCGTGCTGCCGACTTGACGCAGTGCATGCGAACAGATCGACGCGATCCCACCTCAGCCCCGGGGGCCGAGCGCTAGTGAAGGGGCCGAAGAACGAAGATCCTTCGGCCTCCGCACAAGATGAGATGGAGGTGATTTTCAGGTTCAATGTCAATTTAAAGGTCGAGATGATCCTGACTGCAGTCGCTGCCGTAACCATTGCCGCCATGTTTCCGCTCCCAAGTGGTTCACCAAGAGATACGATGACCGTCGGAAGATCCGAGGATGCGGCGACGGCAGAGGGCATAGTCCCTATCGGCGTCACGCCATCCCTACTTCCGGTTCAGGATCAAGCGTCTCTCGAGCGTCAAGCCAAGCGCCTCGTCCTCGCCGTCGAGAAGGACGTACCCAGCTTCGGTCTTCGAGAAACGGCGGGTGCTGGATCGTCTGCGTTTTGCGACATCTCGAAACCGGACCTTCACGACGACCTCGCCTTTCAGTTCGTCGGGTATGATCAGCTCAATCTCGTCCTTGGGCGCCAGCATGTCCCGACGTACCGGCGTCCGCGCGTCACCTACGCTCGTCTCGACCTCCACGGCGACGTCCTGAGCGGCAGTGCCACCTACATTGACCAGGATCAGGTGCGTAACGCCCTCGGCATCGGGCCGGTCGAACACCGAGATGCGGGCCCGACTGCGCCAGAAGTCCTCTATCTTTCCGACCAGTCCGGCAATAGCGTTCAAGGCGGCGACGAGACCGAAGATAATGGTAACGAGTTGAAGGATGTAGGGCACGGCAAACCGTTCTTCGAGATTGAAAGAACTCGGGTCCATGAGAAGCAGAGATCAACGAACATACTTGCCTTCGCGATATTGGCCCTCGTTCCTGCTTGGGGCCTGTTGTTTCATATTGTCGTTCGGACAGGATCCTTCGAGAGGACGACCCGGGGGGTCTTGTTCGTCCTCTGGGCTGCCGCGACGCTCGGCATGGTCGCAATCGTCGCATGCACCATTCCATTGCTGAAAGACTAAGGCACTGACCCTCAACGGGGCGACGACCCAGCGCTGTGAAGTGCGGATGTCCCGTCAGAGAGGCCGCATACCTGAATACGCTAGCAGCCACCGTATGCGTGAAACCAGGCTTCACGCTGGGTGCCATCCAACCTCCCTGCTCTGACGCGACCATTCCTGCCCAAGGCAACGATCTCATGCACGTTCGGACAACGATGACTTCGAGGTGCGAGCAAGCCCTCGTCCGATGGCGACGAGATCAGGACGGTCCTCCACTTGACGTCGGAACGACCCGCGAGATCGGGCCTGACGCCGAGCTCCACCACCCTGGCTCCGGACCCCGCCGTCAAACGCCTTAGTTCGGCTACCGACGTCCGATACGCCAAGCCGGAACGATCGGCGGGACCGTCTCGAAACGTTGCGTAGATCTGCCCTCCTGGGCGAAGTGTGTCCATGAGTTCGTCTATAAGCGCCTGACGTCGGGCAGGTGGAACGTGGACTAGGGCAGCGTTCACGACGATCAGGTCGAAGCGGTCCGCGCCCCGGATGCCGGGCAGTTCGGGCAGCGGCGAGTAGAAGCTTCTGACCGTCACGCCGGATCGTCTAGTCACCTGGAGCAGTCTCGGCGAGGGCTGACCGACGACCACGTCATGACCGAGACGCTTCATCGCGATCGCGTCCCGGGCGGCGCCGGATCCGAGGTCAAGTATCGACAGGCGACGATGATCTTGCAAGAACTTCGCGAGGAAGGGATGAGCGAGTACGAAGTCGGGGACTTCGTACTCGTCTGCCAGCGCTGCTGCGTATCCATCGTAGACGTCGACCGATGTTCGTCCGACGGCTCGTCTGTCCTCGTGCCACTTCAATGCCGTCATCACGATCAATCCGAGACTTATCGCTGCTGTGATGCCAAGGACGATCTGGAATGTCGTTCTGACGGCATTCGTCCTTGCTGAGAACCCGGTGCCGGTCAGATCGATGCGCCCATCCGGCTCATGCTGATTGATCCAATCGAGGTATCCGCGCATGACGAAACGCAGCCTGGCGAGCACGATGATCAGGGCGACGTTCCCGATCAGGGCGAGGGACAGAAGGCCCATCTGGAAGACGGGAGAGTCCTTGACGCTTGACACGCCGAACCAAAGGCCGCCCGTTAGCGTCATCGCGATGATGGGGATTTGCCACATCTGCGTATTGAGCCCTCGAAAGTGCTCGCTGTTCTGATTGTACAACGCCAAACGGCGTTCTTCTGAAATCTGCTGCGTCATTGACGGACGAGTACCGGCATCGCCAGTCAAAGGGAACGAAGTGATCGGCCGATCCGGCTGTTGCCTCGACGCCTCGCATCCATGCCGCAGTGAGCAGCCAAGGTCACATATCCCCGGAGGGCCGGTTCTACGCGTCCATGTGGAACACAGCGTTCCCCTGAACGGGCCGAGCATGTAGTAGCCGACCATGCCGAACACATCCTGGATCAAAGCGGAGGCCGTGAGCGGAGGATTGCGTGACTGGATCATGGAATACTCGCGCAGACGCCCACCACGACAGTTCGCCGGGGAGTTCCTGGACGAGGAGGGGGCCGCGAATCAGCAGTTCGGCATCGGCGGGAGCTGTTTCCTCGCTTTCATCGAAGACGCCGAAGGTCTCGTGCCGCCGCAGTTCGACGTCGTCTGGAAGGCCCTGCGGGACGCGTTGGCCAAGCCGGAAGCGCAGAGGACGCCGGACGAGCGTCATTTGGTCAAGGACGTGCCGAGGATCGCGAACAAGGCGATCCTGCTGGCGCTCGGCCCAGCAGCAGCAATAGATCCGACCGACGTCGTCCGGTCGATCTTCGGAGCCCGTGGAGCCAACGGTCTGATAAAACTGGTCGCGGACGATCCGAATGCCGATGGCGATCCCGTCGTCACCGCCATGGTCATCCTGATCTTGCGATTCGGAAGGCGTGATGGCGGCTTCATGACGGAGATCCATTCGACGCTGAACGAACTCAAGCGGCAGGTGAGGCAGGGGGATCTGGACCTCATGGAACGGCTCCTAGTGAGCACCGCGATCTGCGTATTCGACCTAGCCGCCGCCCTCGATGAACATAGGCGCCTGCTGTCGGAATTGTACGCCTCGGACCAGGACTGGCACCGTGCCTACTCTTCGAACTCACCGTTCCTCGACCATCGTTTCGGAGATCCCGCAGCCGCTACGCGATCACGCAACCGATATGTGCGCATTCCCGCTGGCTTCGTGATCATGACGGCCATATACGTGACGATCGGCGACGAACGTCGGTTCTTCGCTTTCCCACCGGTACGCTCCCTCCTCGGCGAGATGAAACTGCCGTTCAAGGTGCATGTAGGCAGGGACAAGAACAAGGCTTCGGCCTACTTCGCATGGTTCACCTACGTCGCCATGCATCCCGACCGTTACCTCCGGACCGCTCGCAAGCACTGGCTGAGCGTCCAGGTCAGCCGTCTGGCCTACTACTGGAAGGATCTCACCGCGGTAGGCCTCGTCGTGCTCTTCGTATGCTTCGCGGGTACCGCCGGCGTCGTCTGGTTCTCCTTCGAGTTGATCGACAAGGGCGTCGAGACGCAGTTGGACAAGTGGCTAGGGTCCTTGGGAACTGCGCTCGGTGCGGTTCTCGGACTGTTCAAGACGAGGAAACGATGACGAACTTTAGAGAATCCGAGATCCTGAAGCTACTGGCTTCCGGCCGAGTGCGACGGCCGGGCGTCGTGGAAGGCGTAGATGACCAGGACGACTGCGCGGTGCTCGCGCTTCCTGCGGGTCGCGAACTATGTGCAACTACCGACTTCGTGCGGGGGACCGGCTTCACGCTGCACAAGCTCGGCCATCTGAGCTTCGCCGATCTTGGACGGTACGTCGTCGTGGCCAACGTCAGCGACCTAGCCGCCATGGGCGCTACGCCGATCGCATATCTTTCGGTCGTGCGATACGGTCCTGACCGCACCTTGGACGAAGTCAGCGAGATGCTGAAAGGCATAGATGCAGCCTGTCTCGAGTTCGATTGCCCACTGGTAGGGGGCGACAGCGGTTCCTACGGCGCCGACGTTCTCAGCGGCACGGCACTCGGCCTCGTGCCGACGGGCAGGAGGCTCAGCCGGAACACGATGCAGGAAGGAGACGCGGTGTACGTGTCGGGTCAGATCGGAGGAGCGGCAGCCGCACTCGCCGCAGGCCTCGGCGACGTCGCGGCCCGTGAACCGGCAGCGTTCAAGTCGGCACTTACTAGATGGAGTCAGCCGCAGCCGAGGACACATTTAGGGCGCGCACTTGTCGATCTCGGCTTCCGCGTATCGGCAATGGACGTATCGGACGGTCTCACTGCTTCACTTCAGCAACTGACGCGGATCACGGGCCTGGGTTTCATCATAGAAGCCGCCAAGCTGCCAATCAGTGAAGACGTGCGATCGATAGCGGATGCGCTCGGCACCGCGACCGTTCACCTTGCCTGCAGCGCATCGGTCGACTTCGAACTGCTCGTCGGCTGTCCGCCACAGCGCGAGACCGCTCTGCTTGAGGCTGCGAATGCGGCAGAGACGCCTCTGACCAGGATCGGTACCTGCGTAGGAGGTGGGGCCATTTCGATGACGAAGGCGTCCGGCGGACCATACGAGGAGATGCCGGGCGCGCCCTGGGATCACCAGACCCATGATGTGGCAAGGATGTTCGATGCACGACCCTGACTGTGTCCTTTGCGGGGATCTCGCGAGTCGCGGCGGACGCCTGGACCTGGGCGACGGGCTTGCACTCGCCGCGGATGCGGCTCCGCTGCTTCCGGGACACGCTCTGCTCTTCACGACCAGCCATCTGCCGAGCTTTGCGGCTTCCTCCCCCGCTCAAATGGTAGCCGCCGAAGAGGTGCTTCAGCGCCTCTGCGGGCTGGGACGCTATGCGGCGGGGGCCGTCCTCGTCTTCGAGCATGGAACCACCGAGGCGACCGGCGGCAGCGGCTGCGTGGATCACGCCCATATCCACATCCTTCCAATCCCCGATCCGTTGTCCGAACGGATCGAGCCGGAGCCGCGGGTGCCGGAAACGATAGCCACTCTAGGCCCCCGCCGACCGTTCGATCGCCTGCCGATGCTCGCCGGGCAGGCCTACTTTTGGGTCGCGGGTCGTCATCTGCAGATGCTCACTATCGTTCCCCGGTCGCCGGAACGACAAGTGCTCAGACGGATCGTAGCGACCCTGCTGGGGTTGCCACGACATCGCACCTGGGATCTGTACGACGTCGACGCCGCGAGTTCGACGACCGATGAGCTTCGGGCGCTCCTTCCAGACGTGCTGGCCCGTCGATGAGGCAGGGCGAGGCCTTATCAATATTCGACCCCCTTTACGGGCAGGTACGGCTGCCCAGATTCCTGGAGCCGTTCCTGCGGTCACCGGAGTTCGACCGGCTCTCGGGAGTGCGTCTGCTAAACTGCGACTCCCTCGAACTCTCTGGTCTGTCGGAGGCGCGCCGGCGTTCCCATACGCTTGGCGTGTTGCATCTGGCGACCAGACTGCCGTTGCTTGAATTCGGACCGGACGACGTCAAAGCGCTGCTGTACGCCATCGTGTTGCACGACATCGGAACTCCACCCTTCGGTCATACCGTGGAGTACGAGTACATACGGCTTCTCTCCATCGACCATGAGGAGTTCGTCACTCGCATTCTGAACGCCGACCATCACAGTCTGGGCAAAGATCATCAGATCGGACGCCGGGAGATCAAGCTTCCCGGTCTGATAGCCGAAACGGGTGTCGAGGAAGGGATCCGGGCATTGCTCGCCGGCCATCATCCTCTCTCCTGCGTCCTTGCGGCTGACATCGACATCGACAACATCGACAACGTCTTCAGGATGGCGTGGTACCTCGGCATGCGCTGCGACCCGCAAGATGCGGAACGCCTCGCGGGCGCGATCCGGGTGGATCGTCATGGGCGTAAGATTCTGGACGAGGCAAACCGTCCGCTCGTGGAGGAATGGGCAAGGTTGAGGGCGGCGGCCTACGGCGTGCTGTTCAATTCGGCACGGCATCGGCAATCGCAGGCCGTTCTTTCCAGCATCATGGCGGTCGCCATGAACCCGAGCAGGCATTCGAATCCTGCAGATGGACGGCCCGAAGAGCGGCCGCCACTTCTCGGCAAGGACGATTGGTTGACCACCGATGAAGAGCTGTTGCTCCGTCTTCGAGAAGAGGAGCTGCTCAAACCTTTGTTCGCGGACTACCACCGACCGACGCAACTTCCCGAGATCACATTCGAGTTCGACTGCAGGCAGCGAATGGATCGTCCTACACTCACGCGGCATCGCGATCGGATCTCGGCCTTCCTCGCCCCGCTGCAGCTGCGGATCTACGTGACGTTGATCCCCTACGGAGAAGCTCTCGCGCGTAAGGTGATTTTTCATGGTAGAGGCGGTGACCCCGACGCGACCTGGAGCGTGGGCAATCCGGAGCGGGTCTATCGCCTGCATGTGCACGTCGGTGGGGGAAGCGCCAAACGAAGAGGGATTACCGACCTGATGGCTCAGGTGGTAAGAAAGATTGACGAGTATGCTGACGGCGAAGAGTGGAACATCAGATCTCGATCGCAGACTTCAACGGCTTGAAGAAGTCTCGTGGAGCTTCGACGGAGCCCGGAGCAGGTCGCCGATGTCGGGCGTCCACTTTCATCCGGCAAAGTTCATATCCCAGCTACCCTCGATCCTGATCTCTCGGCTGTCGAATCCGGGCGATCTGGTCGTCGATCCGTATTGCGGCTCGGGTACGACGCTCATGGAAGCCCAGCGGCTGGGTCGCCGGTGCTTCGGTTCCGACATCAACCCGGTCAGCGTGCTCATATCAAGCGCTAAGACGCTCCCCATGACAGCCGCGGACGCTCGCCAGGTGTTGGACGTCTCAATACGAGCGGCGACGCATGCCGAACCGTCCGATCGACTGGCAATACCGTCGACCGTACAGGCAGCCAAATGGTACTCGCCCAGCGTGGCGATGTCGCTTGCGGCGATCCATGCGGACATTGAGGCAACCTCGAACGCTGACGCGCGCGTGCTGAAGACCTTCTGCTTCTCGTCCGTTCTGCTGAAGGTGTGCAGGGAGACCAGGCATTACGGCTACGTATGCGACAACACCGCGCCGAAGGACGACCCGGAACGGAGAGTGGTCGACATATTGGCACGTGCGGCGAACGAGATAGTCGAAGCCTTCGCCGAACGATCCAGTCCGAAAGCGTCGGCGACAATTCTGGAATGCCCCGCCAGCGAGATCACCGAGCATCTCGATGACCAAAGCGTGGACCTCGTCGTCACTTCCCCTCCATACGAGGGCGTCGTGGACTACATTAAGACGCAGCGACTAACACTAGAATGGCTCGGTATTGATCTCGAGCAGCTGAGGAAGCGCGAGACTGGCGCTAGGTCGAAACGGCATCGCATCAAAGCGGCGGCTGATTTCGCGTCCGAACTGAAGCAAAGCTTCTCAGCCATCCACCGCGTGCTGAAACCCGGCGCACCGTGCGCCGTCGTATTCGGCGTATCGCCTCACCGTACATTCACGTTCGACAACCTGCTGGACGTGTTGCGGCAGGCGGGTTTCGAGCTGAGAAGCGATCATCTGCGGGACGTTCCGGTTCAACGCCGGATGATGCCGAGCGTACTGAACGAGCGCCTATTTGTTCTTACCAAGCCGCTCGGCGATTAACTCGACCAGTCGATTGATCGCATCCTCCAGGGACCCATCGTTCCGGATCTCGATGTCGCAGGTGTTCGCCAGATATCCGTCGATGGCCTCTTCGTCGCAGGAGCTGCGTTCATAGATGTGAAGTCCCCTGTCGGCGATGCGAGAGCGCCGAAGGGTCTCGTCGCACGTCACCCGGACAAGAAAATCCGGCTTTCGAAGAGCCGAGTCGTCAAACGGCGGGGCGTCAAACGAATGGCCTGCGTCATGGTACGCGATTGTGGATGAGAGGTATCGATCCACGATTACGCATCCCCGCTCGGCGATGCCGAGTCCGATCCTGTTCTGGATCGCGTGCAGACCGGCGAGGTAAAAGTAGAAATTCACGTTCGCGTTGGCCGATGATGCGACGAAGGCACGAACCGAATTAAGCTCGGGAGGAGGGCTCTTGACATATTCAGCGCCCAAACGTGCAGCAGCCTTCAAACCCATCGTGGTCTTGCCGACGCCCTCCAAGCCCTCCAACACAACTAGCACGGCGTGTCTCCCTCAAACGTCCTTGCAGGTCGGCAGCAACGCCTGCAATCATCAGCACATGACGCAGCAGATTGAAAGCCTTGACCTAGCCGGCCTGAAATGTCCGCATTTGGCCATCGCCACGAAGCGTCGTCTGTCGCAGATGAACGAAGGTGAACTTCTGGCGATCACCACTACCGATCCGATGGCAGCCATCGACCTCGCCGCCATGACGACGGATCATGGGCATGTCGTCAAACACGTGATTGAGACCGAGGGCGGGCATCTGATCACCATCCGGGTAGGTGATGCCAAGGAGGGTGCTGGCAGATGGCCGTCTCTAGACGATCACCCCGATGATCCAATAGTGGACTGAGCCGAACCAAAATCGTCTGTGTGACGACGGCCCTTCCGTCTAAGGATCGACTGAAGCGCGGCGGATCACCCCCGGCGACGAGCGGCCCTCGGAATCGCAACAGAGCGGGCACGCCCGGAACAGTAGCTTGAAAAATGTCGATGGTCTCGGCGTCCAGGCGGCAGCTTCGACGCCGACCATGGTCATCCTCTGGGCGTCCATCATCGTCAGAGCTCGCATGATGCTCTCTGGCATCGCTACGTGCAACTGGCTGCAATACTTCAGCGGTATCCGTGACAACGAACAGGTCGATGATCGGGCTTCGCTCGTGGCGCAACAGTGACGCACTTGACGTCAAAATCGGGGACGGGCGACCTGTTGGAGAGGGCGCATTCCCTTCGGCGCGTTCGGTCGAGGCAGGACGTCGAAAGGGTCCCCAATTTCCCGACGTAGGGGCTATCGAACGTTCAGCGTGAGCGAAATGGCAGGTGCCTTCTCGTCGGCCTTCTGCGTCAGCCGAGTTCCAAGCACCAGCAGGAAGAGGGTTGCGGCCGCCAATGTCGCAAGAACACAGACGACTCCGCATTTGAAGCGGCGGTAGAACGGTTCGCCGGACTTCACGGTCTCCCAATGCATCTTGAGCGGCATGCGAGACTCGCCGGTCACTATGCTCGTCGCCTGCAGTATGTCGAACGCGTTCGGCACGCCGGCCGTCAGGATCTTCCCGAGCTTGTCCAATGCGATGAGCGTCTTGGTCCATTCCCCGCCAACCGGCTTGTCACGCAGCGCTATGCGAGTCCTGGCAGCGAAGAACTCATTGATGCAGGCCGCCTTCCTTTCGACGTCTCGGATGTGGAAGTACGCATTGGCGGTCGCGATCGCCACCGCCAAGTCGGCACGCTGACCGTCGATCCACGCCTGGCGGAACTCGCTTATCCGGTTCTCCTTCGTCACGATCAGCGTCACCGAAGCGATGACCGAAGTGATCACGCCGAGAACGAGTGTCACGAGGGTGGCGAAGGCAGCGTCGGTGAGCATTCCGTTCGTCCTTGATCAGGCGCCAGCGCGCCGGGGTCTACCCCATTCCGGGGTATGCTGGACGTGCTCGGACAACGCCTTCGCGAGCGCGAACCTCGTCCTGATGCCGGTCTTCTCACGTGCGTTTCGAAGGTGGGTCTTGACCGTTTCCGGGCTTATTGCCAGTTCGCGGGCAATCGCCTTCTGGTCCCGGTTGTGAAGGAGACTTTGAAGGACTGCCCGCTCGGTCGGCGTCAGCGAATCAAGTGAATTGGAGACCATGGCCTCCTGTAGTGGCTTCGGTGGGCAGCGTCAGCGACGACGGTTAACGGGGTTGGAGAGCCGCCGTCGCCGTCGTGAACTTCATGCACGAGGCCGGCGCCCACGCGCGTGGGCCTAAACACGGATCCGAGCGAAACGTCGACGATCATCGACGAGGACGTGGCCCGTTATACGTAACCAGCTCGAACCTACCTGCGATGACAATCCTGACCGCCGTTCGTGACGCTCGGTCGGCGCGGAGGCGCGTGTCGCCGGTCTGCAGTTAGCCGACCAAGAAGCGCGGTATCATGCCGAGACGCATCCTCCGACCAACGAACAGCCGCTGCGACGGTCCCGCTGCGATGCGCGCGCATCGGACCGCCGAGCGGCTGATGTGCGCATCGCGAGGTTCCAGCAGTCCTCGCGGAATGCATGGGCCGGGATCATCTCGTTCCGGCGCGGACTGGACCTTGCTCGGCAGGGCGCTCGGCTTCCTTCGGCACGGCGGCGGCGACGACCTCGAATGCGTCGGCAACGGCGTGGCCGTCCATCACCATGTGCTGGAGTCGGACCCGGTCGATCGCGAGGCTAGGGGGCAGTGTCGCCCTGTGAGCGTCGTAGAACTCCCAGATCAGGCGGATCGCCGCGTCCGGCTTAACCTTCCTGCGCTTCACCGGAACTTCAGCTCGAAGGTGGATGATGAAGTCCCCGAACTGACCGCCGACCGAGGACCAGTCGAATGCCGCGATCTCGGCTCGGCGAGCCACCGGATCGGTCCCGAACGCAGACCCGACCTCGCCCGTCGAAGCGTTCACGACCAGGCTCGTGATGTCTGGATATCCTCGTTGGTTCGTGAAGACCCGCACGGCTTCCAACCGCCGACCAGCCGAAACGGCGATCGCCCGCTGGACGAACTCGTTGTCGGGGTGGGCCGCCTTGGCGGCAGCGACCAGATCGCCGTAGGTCAGCATTCGTCCCGACCGAGCCCTGTCGATCAGTATGCCATAGTAGATCCGGCCGATCTCGATGTCCGCCGTAGTCAATTTCTGTTCCAGGGTCACCGTACGTTCCATTCGCCATGCAGGTCGATCGTGCGCCGGTCCGTCCGACGGCAACCTCGACCGCATCCGGGGTAAAGCTGCGCATGCCGTCTACTGGGCGGCACCTTAACGATTTGACGGCATCGATCCCTTTCTCTTCAATGCTGGAATGGTCCTAGCCGGCGACCTCGACGAGCGGCGCCAGTTGGCTGGCTTCGCCATGACGAACTGAGGTCCCACCGAGGCGCAGGTCCATATGTCGCGCTACGAGCAAGGGGTCGCGATCATCAACAGCCGCTTTCCGCGCTTCAGACAGACCGGCGTCACCTTCCGCTACAGGACTAACGCCGAGGTAGCGCGCTACGGCAGCAGGCCAGAACCTGGAACTAGCGACCGGACTCATGGGAACACCTTCATCGCAGAACACGAACACTGTACCGTCAGAGCATGGTGCTCCGCCCGAACGTTGTCATGAAGCCGGACCGCAGTTCGTCGATGGCGCTCGCACATCAAACCTGCGACAATATTCGGACGGTGATCGAGGACGGGCGGCTGGAGGTTGGCGCGCGCCTCTCATCGGTCTGCGATCTGGCAATCTAACTGGGTGTCGCTCGCGGAACCGTGTACCCCGCCTATGACGCACCGCCGGTTCGGCCGCATTCGCGTGATGGCCAAGCCTCCCTGTAGATATCAGCGCTGATTGGCACGCGCTCGCAGAGATAAATGTCACCCTGCGTCTGTTTCGTCCGCCCTCTCACTGGCCGGGAAGTGCCGGTAGAAGGTCGATAGGCCGTCTTGTAGAAGCCTCGCGACCTTGGCAGGCTTATCTCCTGCTGCGAGCAGCTTGCGTGCCGTATCTATCTTGTCGGGCGTCAGCGCCGATTTCCGGCCGCTGCCGATACCGCCACTCTTCCGGGCTGCGGGCAGCGCGGCGATCGTCCGTTCTCTTATTAACTCGCGGTCCATTTCAGCTACGGAGGCGAGGATTTGAAACAAGGGCCGTCCAGAGGCCGTGGACGTGTCGAAACCGTCTGTCAGCGATCGGAAATCGATCTTCCGTGCCGAGAGGTCCGGAGCAAGCGCAATAGGAAGCCGGCAGGCCGCTTGCGGTCGCGAACCAGAGTAAGCAGATCCCCTGACAGCCCTAATCAGAGGCTTTCGGTCGGCAGTGGTGATGAAGAGCAAATCTGCGTAATTTCGCGAATTGACTTTATGGTATAATATACCATAACACGACCCCTTTTGTGGGGTGGAGCTCCTTTAAATGCGAATGAACGGCTTGAACCGAAGCACGCTTGCGCTTCTGGCGACGACATCCATGGCGCTAGGGGTGCCAGGTTCGGGTTCGGCTTGGGCTGAGGAGGTTGTCGCAGGCGTGGGAGAGACAGAGGAAAGCAAGGGGAGAACAGGCGATATCGTCGTTACTGGTAGATCGTTGGACGCGGAGAAGGGCGCTCTGCCCGTCCATGTTCTTGCCGGTGATGAACTCGCGCATCGTCGGCAGGGCGGGCTGGGCGAAACGCTCGCCGGTCTGCCGGGTATACACCTCGACAATTTCGGAGGTGGCGCCTCGCGGCCCGTTATCCGAGGTCAGACATTACCCCGTATCGAGGTGCTGAGCGACGGATCAAACCTCTTCGACGTATCCTCGATCTCCCCGGATCACGCGATCTCAACGGATCCACTGTTGCTGGATGCCATCGAGATTCAGCGTGGCCCAGCCGTCCGTTATGGCGGCAGCGCTACGAACGGCGTCATCAATCTCATCGATAGCAAGGTGCCCAAGACCGTCCCCAGTGGTGGCATAAGCGGCGCTACTGAAGTGCGTTTCGGAACCGGTGACAAAGAGAAGACGGTCGTTGGTCGCATTACGGCGGGTGTCGGGCAGTTCGCCTTCCATGCCGAAGGCGCGCGGCGTCGTGCCGACGACTACGAGGTGCCCACCGCGTTTGGCACTGACACACTGCGTGACTCGTTCGCCGACAGCATCAGCTATGCCGTTGGCGGGTCGTGGATTACGCGCAAGGGCTATCTTGGCGCGGCCTATACCAGGGTAGAGAACGAATACGGACTGCCCGGTCACAGCCACGCCAATAGTGCGTGCCACGGTGATTACTATTTTGATCGGCTCGACTTTCACTGCCGGCCGCACGGCAGCATCGGAAACAATGTCACCACGCCGGATGACTTAACCGCCTTTATCCGTTTGAAGAGTGATAGGGTCGATGTGCGCGGCGACTATGACGACCTGCTGCCGGGCCTGGCGCACCTTCGCCTGCGCGGCTCCTACACCGATTATCGTCACGACGAGATCGATGGACCGACGCTGTTTTCTCGTTTTACCAACGAGGTGTGGGACGGCCGGGCAGAACTGACCCACCAGCCGCTGTTCGGCTTCACCGGCATGCTGGGCGTCCAGTATACCGATGCCACCTTCAGCGGTCTCGACGTCAACGCCATTCACCTTCCGCCGACCAGCAGTATCGGCTTTTCCGGGACCCTTGAGCGCTTAACGGAGAATACCGGGGTTTTCCTGAGCGAACGCCGCAGCTTCGGCAACCTCGATGTTGAGATTGCCGCCCGTAAGGATTGGCGCACGATCCGCACGCCTATCCCGGGCCCCTTCTTTGCCAATGTGTCAAAACAGACCGAGGCTTACTACATCAGCAGCTATGGCCAGAACTGGCGGACGGCGCTCGAACAAGAGCAACGGGAGTACTGGCCAGAAAGCAATCCAGATCTAGAGCACAATCCATTCTCGGCCTCGTTTGGCGCCACGTGGAACATGCGAGCGGGATATGCCGTAGCCCTGTCGCTCGCCCATACCGAACGAGGGCCTAGCGTGCGGGAGCTTTTCGCCAACGGCGTGAATTTGGCGACGAACAGCTTCGAACTCGGGCTGACGCAATCACCGGCCGATTTCCTCTTTGAAGACTTTCCGATTGACTTCGCGCCGAGCATGCCGGACTTGATGGAGAAGACGAACGCGGTCAACTTGACCTTCCGGAAGGCCAGCGGTCCGCTTGAGTTTGAGGTCGGCCTGTTCTATCAGGATATAAGCGACTACGTTTTTGCTCGCTTCATTCAAAGCAACTCCCAGAACGGCGTGCGCGCCAACATGCTCGTCTACAACGCTGCCGACGTAGAATTCAGCGGAATAGACGGACAGGTCAGCTACCAGCTCGATACGGCATCGCAACTCACAGTATTCGGTGACTATGTCGATACCAATATCAAGAACAACGACGATAATCTGCCCCGCATCTCACCAGGACGCCTTGGTGCGCGTTACGGGTATGCCGCGGGGCCTCTGTCCGGCGATGTGGAGTATTACCACACGTTTGAGCAGGACAAGGTCGCGTCCTATGAAATGCGAACGCCCGGTTATGACATGTTGAATGCTACGTTGAGCTACCGCTTCAATATCGGGCAGGCGAAAACGGTCGAGGTCTACATGCGAGGCACGAACCTGCTCAACGAGCTTGCATTCGTTCACACATCGTTCGTCAAAGACCAGGCACCGTTGCGAGGCCGGAGTGTGGCGATCGGCATGCGCCACGCATTCTAGCAGCCGGTTGCCGGATGTCATTGGCCGACGCCGCGACGCCGCGAGAACATTTATCCTGACAGGGTGGCGAAGGCCACTTCGATAGTGCGACGAGATTCACGACTTAGTCGTCTCGCAAACGAACGGTCAGCGAGACGCCACGGGTTCTCGGAATCGATCAATTCCGAGAACCCCGCACCGCTCCGCTACGTGCCATTTATCGCTAGCAGAACCGTGCCAATTAGCGCTGACAACTACACCTCCCGTCCATGCCTTCGCGCCGAACGTGCCGAAGGGCCGCCTGTGACGGTGATCCGGCCGGTCATGTGTGCAGTTCCGGTCTCACGTCCGTTTGTGTAAGGTCGGAACGGCCATGATTGCTATAGGGTAGGGTCTGTTCGGTCAGGGCGGCGGATCATCGCTCATCGTGATGCCATCCGAATCCAGAACGTCATCCGACACGACGGCATCGGTATCCTTCATTGCGAACAGCGCACGCAGATCGGCCGGCCGGCTGGATAGGTCAGCGATGGTGTAGCGGTCCAGCGTAGCGAGGAATGCCCGCGTTGCTTCCGCCAGGATGCGGGGCAGGCCACAAGCCGGCGCGATCACACAACCACCGCATTCCACCAGATCAAATCCGCCTTCGGTGTGTCGCACCAGATCGCCGACGTTGATCTCGGACGCCGGACGCGCGAGCCGCAGCCCGCCGTTCCGCCCACGGATCGTCTCCACGAACCCTGCACCTGCAAGGTCCTGCACCACCTTCATCAGATGGTTCTGCGAGATGACGTAGCGTGACGCGATCCGGCCGATCGAGGTCAGCTCGTTCTGATGCGCGGCGAGATGGATCAGCACGCGCAGCGAATAGTCGGTGTACCGGGTGAGCTTCATGTGATCGAGCTAATACCGGTATTTCGGTTGCATGTATATGGCGATGAGAATAGAGGCATTTGAAATACCTCTTTATGGAGTCGCCCATGTCCGCGTCGCTGTCGCCCCAAACCATTGCCATCGTGAAGGCCACCGTTCCGGCATTGGCCGAGCATGGCAGCGCCATCACAGGCGCGATGTATCGACGGCTCTTCGAGGACGCGGATGTCGCCGCGCTGTTCAACACGGCCAATCAGGAGAACGGTGCACAGGTCCACGCGCTGGCAACCGCCGTGCTCGCTTATGCCCGCAACATCGAGAACCTTGGCGCACTGGGACCTGCCGTCGAGCGGATCGCGCAGAAGCATATCGGCTACGCCATTCAGGCCGAGCACTACCCCTATGTCGCGACCGCGCTGCTTGGCGCGATCGAGG
>Ga0308164_10002015_pt1 | contig 21413 bp, 27 predicted proteins | sample PhyTR2_FD_201031 | JGI IMG/M metagenome (GOLD analysis project Ga0308164, IMG submission 201031) | Phyllosphere microbial communities from UC Gill Tract Community Farm, Albany, California, United States - DLSLT.R2 | ecosystem: Host-associated > Plants > Phyllosphere > Unclassified | place: USA... | reverse complement strand
ACCAGCTATCGAGAGGTCTGCAAAAGGCATGCCCAAACAGTACCGAGAGAATTGCGGCCAATTGCACGCTTGTCGAAACGGAGGGAGAGGGGAGGGGCCTCGACCAGGGTCAACGTTGCCGTCCTCGTTGTTCATTAACTCTGAGATTTGACGAGTACCTCAAAAATAGGCGGAACCCCATTGAACATCAGCTTGATGGGGTGCCTTTAAGCCGCCTGATAAAGGAACTGATCGGCCCTTTCGGAACCTTCAGTAATGGACTCTGCAGCTGACCAATACATGACGTCGCTGCGGCTAACTCGAGTCTTGTCTTAGCGTGACCATCGTCTCTCGATTTTAAAAATCGCATTAGCTCGATCGCTGTCGGCTGCGATTCCGGCATCGCAGGTATTTGTAGTTGATGAACCCTTACCGGATCCGAATGCCATGATTGTCCGGGTCCTGGCTCGGCTGTTAAATTCCAAGTAATATTGAAAGATGCGTAAAGTCGTCGAAGGTACTTTCGCTTCTCATTTGGGTAAGTGCCAATATTGTATCTGTGAACGTTTCTATCTGGGTGATAATGCTTTGCCCAACGCACCAGTCGTGCGAGAGCGATAGCCGCCACGCCTCGCTGGAACCAGTCTTCCTCTACGCGGAGCATCCCGTCTGAAAGGCTTACCTCGTTGTCGCCGAAGTTTGTATGTGCGCCAAATTCCGCAATAGCCGAAGGAAAGTCCTTAGCCGTGAGTATACTTCCTCGGACAGTGATGCCGGCACTTGGCCGTAACTTGTCCTTTGGCTCCGCCCAAACCACCATTAGGTGATCTGTGTCGAGGTCTTCTTCCGAAAAACCGGTATCAACGACCGGCGGGTCGTTTGGGCCACGAAGCCGGGGCGGGAGGCTATGGATACTGGTTTCCCAAACATCCGGAACGGCAGTAGGCATAGTGTCCGATCCCAAGGCGGCATCGTGATGATGCCCATCCTATGTAGGGTGATTCGGAGCTGTTCCCAAGGCACCGATCCGAGACGTCCCTGTTCCAATCACAGTGAGCTATTGCCAGCGAAGCGTTCTGCAGCCTAGCTGCGGAAAGTCTCATCATCTCCACATGCTTGGCGATCGTTGCGGTGGAGCGATGCCACGATGCTCTTGCAACTCGAAGAGTATCGCCCCTCATCTCCCTTTGTATGTGCGACCGACCATGTGAAAGCACCCCGTTTTGGGCGTACCCAAACGGTACCGACAGAATTGGGATCAATCGCACAATTGTCGAAGCCAAAGGGCAGGGGAGGGCGCTCGACCAGAATCGCGGATGTGGCGGGTTGGCGTTAGCAAGGATGTCGCATAGGCAGAGAAGGTAGGGGGCGCCGTGAAGACCGATACATCCGATGACTTCCAGTTCAGCCTGGCAGGACGCGTCCGCAATCTGGGCTTTGCGCCGTCGCCGTTGAACGCGTTGTTCCCGTTGTTCGAGGCGGTCGCCAACGCCTTCCATGCCATCGAAGCCCGCTGGGATCGCGAAGCGACCAGCAAGGGCGTCATCACTGTGACGATCCTGCGCAATCAGAGTGACGACGAAAACCCGCCCGTGATCGGTTTCCTGATTGAGGACAACGGCATCGGTCTGGACACCGCAAACTGGAAGGCCTTCCGAACGGCCGATACCGCGAGCAAGATCAGTCGCGGGGGTAAAGGCGTTGGCCGGCTCTCCTGGTTGAAGGTGTTCGAGAACACCCACGTCAACAGCGGCTTTGCCGAAGGTAGCGCGACACTTCACCGGTCGTTCGATTTCGCGGTGTCGCCCAATGACGCCAACCCGCTGATCGATCATATAATTCGGCCCGCCGGTGTCAGCGCAACGATCGGGACCAAAGTCCGCCTTGAGCCCTACGTTGCGGCGTACAGTGCCCATTGTCCCCGCAAAGCGGAAACGATCGCCGCCCATATCATCGGCCATTTCTTGCGCAACTTTGCGAGTTATGAGGTGCCGTCCTTCACGTTGGTGGATCGTGCCGATCGGACTAGCTTGCTGGACTTTTATAGCAGTAACGTCGAGTCTGACACACACGAGACATTGAAGGTGACGCTCGAACCCGGCGAAGAGCCGATCGACGTCGACATGTACCATATCCTGCTCAACAAGGGTCTGCGCCTGCATGAGGGCGGCAAGCACTGGAACCTGTATGTTGGCGACGGTCGTGTCGTCCGCGACGAAAAAATCGATAACCAACTAGGTTTGGGGTTCATCGGCGAGAATACGGATTCGGTCTATATCGGCCTCATTTCAGGCGACTATCTGAACGGGCACGTCAATCAGGAGCGCACGAACTTCACGTTTGGCGAAGACGATTACCGTGCCCTCCATCACGCTGCCGTCGAGGCGGCAAAGCGTCACCTTAGTCCGTACATAGCAAAGGTCCGCACTCGCCAAGCGGAGACGACGTTACGCATCATCCGCGAGAACCCACAGTTCCTCGCGGTTGCCAGCGACATACCTGCTTTTGTCGAAGACAACTTATCCCTGAACGCCAAATCCGAGGAGGACATTTACCTCGAGTTGGCGCGCCAGCGGCGTCGCAAGCAACGCGAGACGAAACGCGAAATCAAGGCACTATCCGCTGGCAGCGCTAGCGAGATCGTCGAGCGGGTACAGAAGGTCGCTAGCGCAATAAATTCTGATAAGAAGGCATCGCTGGCGGAGTATGTCGTCAAAAGGAAGGAGATTTTGGATCTTCTGGACAGCTCACTGGCCTATGTCGATCCTGAGAAACGCGATTATCTTCGCGAAGAGATCGTTCACGACTTAATCATCCCCATCCGATCGGACGGTGAAGCGCTCGACTATGAGGATCATAACCTTTGGATTCTCGACGATCGGCTAGCATTCTACTCGTATTTAAAATCCGACAAGCCGTTCAAGACGTTCTTGACCGACAGTAACAGCGCCAAAGAACCTGATGTTGCAGTTGTCTTTGACCGGTCGCTCGCCTTTGATCGCGAGGGTACTGACGAGCCTATTATCATTGTGGAGTTCAAGCGTCCTGGTCGGACAAGCTACAGCCATGCCGACAATCCGGTTACCCAAGTCCTGGAATACGTCAGCATTATGCGCAACGGCCAGGCGTTTAAGGATCGCACCGGCCGCTTCCGCAAGCCGATCCCGGCCAGCACCCGGTTCATCTGCTTTGTCATTGCGGACTTCACACCCAAGTTGGTCGAGGTCGTCTCCATGTCCGTTGCTCAGAACAAGAGCGCGGATGGGGAGGGTTATTATGGTTTCTCGCCTAACCAAAATGCGGTGGTGGAGGTATTGCCATATAACAAGCTTCTTCATGACGCCCGCCTTCGGAACGAAGCGTTCTTCTCGAAATTGGGTCTAAATTAATTTCGCTGCCATCGTTTCGCTGCTGCCTGTCTGCGAAGGTGGGCGACGTGGGGAGCCTGCCAACCGGGAAGGTATGGAACCGCAGCCTAGGTTGAGCTATATATCCAGTCGGGAGACTATGATGCAGCTGAACACCACGGAATCGATTGATCTGGGCCGACAGGTCCACCGTGCATTTGGTAGCTGGAAAAAGGCTCGCGAGGCCGCCACGAAGACCAACGACGGCGTCTATCGTCTCAACAAGGATCAGCTCCTAACGGCCGCGAAGAGCACCAAGCCGAAGGAATGACGTTCGGTTACGCACTGCTCGGCGCCTTACTACTCCTGCTGCCGGGATTCGCAGGCTACTACGGGACTAGGCTTGGCGAAGCAGGTGACTTGGTTTCACCGCGCCCCGACCGTCCGAATTCCAACCAGACGATCTTCCTCGTGGTCTTCATCGCTCTTCTCGCTCACACGGTAGGGGCATTAGTTTTTGGCGTGAACGAGGTGATCGCCAGCTTTGGAGGCAGGGTCGTCACCTTGCCTATCGAACCAAACCCTTATCGCATTTTGTGGAAAGCCAATGCGCCAGGTGGGCTGTCCGGTGCCGGCTTCGCGTGGGAGCTCATATATTCCTTGACACTCACTGTGGGCACCGGCCTCATCTTTCAGAAGCTTGCCCATCGAAATCCCGTCACGACGGTTACCGCGCCGCTGCGTTTCGGCTGGCTGCTGCCGATCGCTAGGCAGGTAGAAGCGGGAAGCCATGTCGTTATCGGCTACGTCCTGACAACAATGGGACATGATGGCGCCTGGATCGCGTACGAAGGGATCGTACGCCGGCTCGCTTTAAACGACGATGACGCCATCGAGATGATTGTGCTGGAGCAGTGCGACCGCTTTGTTGTGCGACTTGTCGACGGGAAGGTCGAACGGGTAGATACCGAAGGCCAAACAATCGAGCTAATCCAGCTTCGCAACGATCAGGTGGCAAACTACGCGCTTGAGGTGCTGGAGGTTGCCGCGACCTAAGCCCTACAAGCTCAACCGCTAGGTGTTTGATCCCACGATTTGATGGTGCGATCCTTTCGTTGGAATGGAAGGAAGCCGTATGGGGCAAGTACGTCACGGGAGCGCCACGACCACGCACGCCGTCAGAGCAGCAATACAGCGATCGCAAGCTTCGCTCTCGCCGCTACCAAAGCGCTGGTCGCGGCGCGGTGTTCGGATCAGCTTCCAGCTTCGACGCGAGATCACGATCAGATACACGACGCAATGCCTCAGCTGCTACAAACTGGGCGCGCATTGCGAGCACCATCAGTTCAGTACGGGTCATGCCGTGCGACGCATAGCGGGTACCGACATAGTCAGGGAAATGTGCCACGGCGCCGCGCAGGTGATCGTCGCGTGCAGTCGAGACCTCGCCGATCAACGCCTCGGCGAGCTTCTCAAGGTGGTGCGACAGTTTGCGGTATTTCGGCTCGGTCCAGCCGCGCGCGGCAAGTGCCCCTTTCAGGGCCAATTCGGCGGTCAGGCAGATTGTCTGTACGGCCGCGTCGATATCGACATCGCCGGCGAGGATACGAGCGGTCGCCGCGAGGGACGCGCGAGCGTTCGCGAGAAGCTGGGGTGCATTTCCAGTCCCATGGGACAGATCATCAACGCCGTAGGCGAAATCCCACAGATCGGCGACGCCATAAAACGCACGCCAGCCCTGCTCCGGATAGTGCTTGAAGATAAGCTCCAGCTCCTCTCGCGGAATCTCGATGCAGTCGATCGGATTCACGGCGACGGTGCCGTAGCCGACGGCAACTCGAACCGGGTACATCTGGTCACGCAGCGCCACGCCGCCCTTGAGCATCGCCGGCATTGAGAAATCACCCGCAGGATAGAGCGTATGGTAAATTGCCATCAGCGGGTCCCACATCGCCTTGTCGAACACATCGCCGGAAATGCCTTCGGCCCTCATCCAAGCCATCGCGACGTGGAACGGCCGCTGGTGCAGCTTGATGCCCTGCGCAATAAATTCGTCGTCGCGCAGACGCACGAACTCCTTGTCGATGGTTTTCGTCACAAGAACTTCTCCGCCAGTTCGCGCTTCCCGCGGGGATCGGAATGCGTAAGCTTGCGATCCTCAGGATAGTAGAAGCCGGTAATGTAAAGATCGAACTCGCGGATCTGCACCCGCACCGAAAGTTCGTGATTGTTATCCCAGGTATCTCGCACCGAAGCCTGACATGTTTCCCCGCGCATCTCAAACGCGAAGGATTCGCGCTTCTCCTTCTCCCATTCGGCAACGGCAGTGCGGATCAGCGTTTCGCTGATCGCGGCCCGCTTTTTCTGCGACAGCATATCGAGCGAGGACTCCTTGACCGGCCCGAACATCCCGCTGGCGTTCATCGCCTCAAGAATCTTACGCATGTGGTTGCCGGTATGCTGGTTCACGAACAGTGACGAGCGCGAGCCGTGTGGGCCGCCGAGCAGGTTCGAACGAATGTTCCACCAAGTTTCGGCCACCTGGGCGTTGCTCGCTTCTGCCGCTGCCTGCTGCACGAACCAAGCGAGGGCATCGCGGCTGCGGATCGTACCGTCGGCCTCGAGTTCGACGGCGTTAGCGACAACAACAACGGGATGCGCGCTTTCGGCGTATAGCGGCTGGTCGAGGCGATACGCGTAAAGGCCCGGCACCTGATTTACCGCCGCCACCAGCTTGTCCGCCCCATCATCCGAATAGGGGCAGGTGACGAACCCGCGTACGAACTCGGTCGTGTGATCGAGCTCCCGGTAGGTTCCCAGCTGCGACAGGCTACCGATGTGCTCAGTGCCATTGCGAGGCGGCGCGGTGAGAATCGGATGCCAGTCGGGAAAATAGTCAACCGCATTACCGAGTTCTTCGATGAGCTGCTCGACCAACGTACGGCCGACATCCGGATTGGTCAGGCTTTTGGTGAGGTAGGTCATCGCCTTAGCATTTTGCTGGAGCGCGACGGTGGGAGAGCGAAATTCCATAAAGAGAGCCTTACGTAAAAAACAATAAACACGTAAATATGCCTTGTTACGTAACTTGGCAATATATCGTGACCTAATGTTTCCGCGTCTCAGGGATTCGGACTACGGGACGCTACGCGATGTTAATTGGGGATGGTCGCCCGACTTTAAGAACAGGGAGTTCGAGGGCGTCGTGGTCATCTGGCCCTATCAGGTAGGCGGCGATGCCGAACACAAGCGTTGCCTGCTTTACAATGCGATCATGCGGGCGAAGCGATGGTGCAACTTTATCGTCCAAAGCCAGAAATTCTCGCTGCCGCGCCGTTTGCCTGAACGCTCGACCCCGATGAATGAGGGTCCGGTTGTCGGAACAGGCGGCAATGGATTGACGCCCAACGTTGGGTCGCCTCAGACATCCGTGCGTTCGGCCAGTTCCAAGGCGTCCTCCAAGTCGACTCCCAAGTTTCCCACCGTGCTGTAGATTTTGGCATGACCAAGGAGAATCAGAACGGCGCGGGAATTGCGAGTTGCCTCGTGATGATCGAGGACCACCTAGCCACCGGTCGCCGCGAGATGGCTCGAGCCGCATCTTCGGACTCACCACTCAAGATTTGGCGGGCTAAAACGGCGCGCGATTGCGCCGGAATGATCGATGGGCATCTCATCCGCTGCGGGTGCGTGAGCCGTATTCTCCCGTATTGGGGCTGGAGACGCCAGCCTGATGAAGTTTTTCTAGCTATCGCGAAGCGACTGCCCGAATGTCGCCGGCGCGGGAATGGTCCCGGGGGAAGTGGTCGTGCCGAGTTTCTCGCTAATCGTGAACGACGACGGTTCCGTCCACCAGCTGCTACGTGATGGCGAGCCCTACGACCGCGCCATTCGGCTTGAGCCCGCGTATGCGATAGTGGCTACATACTACCGCCTCTCGGCAAGCAACATCGCGGGTCTGGCAGGGGCGGGGGACGACGAGCTGCGCCGCTTCCACGGCATCCAGGCCTTCCTGATGGCCCTGACCGGGGTCGAGGCGTTCACGAACGTCTACTTCACGCTGCGGGCGCGGGAGACCGACGACGACGCCCTGAGGGCGATTGTCGATGCCGCACGTGGCTCGCTGCTGGCGCGACTCGAGCGGTGCATCGCGTGCGCGTTCGCGAGACCGATCGGCGGTCAGGAGGCCCTGATTGCGCGGCTGCGAGAGCTGTTCGCCATGCGCGCGCAGATCGTGCATCCACGCTGGGACCCGGCATCGGCTACCATCGGCGGTGTGTTCCCGCTGCACATCGACGGCCTGTCGATGAACTTCCAGTCAAACTTCGAGGACGAACGCCTGTGCCGCGAGGCGTTCTTGTGGTGCCTCCTCCTGGTGATCAGGATCGCCGTCGCGGCGGGCGCCGAGAACGTCACCGCGTTCTGCCGCTTCTGGACGGGGCAGGAAAACGTCACCGAGCGGGCCGTCATGCGGCAGCTCGGCCTTAACGAGGCCGGCGGTGCGGATGGTTGACGCCGCGCCGCCTCTTTGCCCCCACGGACGTGAAGGATGACGGCGATTGCGCCACGCATCGACCACCCGCGCGTAGCGGCATGGCTCACGAACTTCCCGCCGAATCGGCAGGAGGCCGCGGCGCTGCTGGTTGATGGCTTGAGGCTGGTCAGCGAGACGGACCTGCGCCGCGACCTCGGAGACCTGATCGAGCGCTTGCTCGGTCAGCTTCCTGGCCCGGTGGCGGCATTCCCTGCACGCGAAGTCCCACCAGGCGAGTCCGCACACTCTGACGGCCGCAAAGCGAAATACGACATCTTCCAACCCGGTCTGCCGGGAAGCGAGGCGATCGTCGCCAACGTTATTACCGGCTTGGTTCGGCAGCCCCGTCCGCCGGGCATCCTGCTGCCCGACCTCGGTCTCGATCCGCTGAGGGCGGCGAAGGTGCGCACAATCCTGCTGGTCGACGACTTCTCCGGCTCCGGCAAGCGGCTGGTGGACTTCGCGACCGCCCTGCAGCGGCACGCTACCGTCCGCAGTTGGGCCTCCGGTCGGCGGATTCAGTTCCACGTCGCCGCGTTCGCGGCCACCGCCCGCGCGATCCGCGTCCTGCATCTCCGCTTCGGCGAGGACCGGGTCCACTTGGCGCACGCGGCGCCGACGTTCGCTGGCGCCGGCTGGACGGCCGAGCAGCTCGGTGAGGTCGAGGGGATGTGCCTCGCGCAAGCCGGCAGGCGCCGAAAGGCGATGGCGCTCGGCTTCCGCGGGAGTCGCGCGCTAATTGCGTTCGAGCACACCGCGCCGAACAACCTGCCGTTCGTGCTCTGGAAGGTGGCGACCGGGTGGGACAGTCTGTTCGAAGGCAAGTCCGTTCCCCGTGACCTCCTGTCGCTGTTCGCGATGGTCCCGTCGCCACCGCGCGAGCCGCTGGCCGGCACCGCAGGCGCCGAGCGCCTTGGAAGGGTCATCGACCTGCTCGGGCACCGGGTCCGGCGGCCAGACCGAATCAGCGAGGTCACCGACATGACCCCGACCGAGGTCGCAAGACTCCTCGCACTTGTGCAGTCGCTGGGGCTGGCGGGCCCGACGCTACGGCTTACCGACACCGGGCTGGTCGAGCTAAGGCGGTGGAGGTCGGAGCATGCCCCCCGGGAGTTGCGCGATCACGACGAACCATACTATCCGTCGCAGCTGAGGGCGGAGCGGTGAGCATCCAGCCTCCCGCCGGCCGAAAGGCCGGTCCATGTCCCGGTCCGTCCGGGGCGGGCTGGCGCGTCGCGCTTCGCTTGGGAGAAGGTGTCGCCGTGATCGGCCATGGTGAAGCGAACTCCGACACCTACGGGGACTGGGCTCGTCCGCTCCACCATCGCCTCCTATCGGGTCAAAGTGGATGATCGCCGCTTCGCCTCACCGATACATGGCCGGCGGCCGGGCCGAGGGGCGGTCGGACGAGCTTCTTGCGAGCGCGATCGCGCAGGCTCGGGCGGTCGAGGTGAGCGGGGCGCCCGCCATCGTGACCCTGCGCCACCTCGCCGCACGAATGGACGTCGACTACAGGTATCTTAGGTCAGTGATCGCGAACCGGGCGGGCGATCGCTACCGCGACTTCAGCATCTCGAAGCGGGGCGGCGGGGGCAGGCGCATAGCCGTCCCCGAGGCGCGGCTCATGGCCGTGCAGCGCTGGATCGTCCGCGAGATCCTCCGCGGGCGCCCTGTACATCCTGACAGCCACGCCTACGCCGCTGGCAGCTCGATCGTCGCCTGTGCGCAGCGTCATTGTATGGCGGGGTGGCTGCTGAAGCTCGACATCCACGACTTCTTCGAGAGCGTACCTGAGCGCTCGGTCTACGACGTGTTCCGCGCGATCGGCTACCAGCCGCTCGTCTCGTTCGAGCTCGCACGCCTCTGCACCCGGCCGTGGGTCGTCCCGCCTGAGGACAGGCGCGACGCGCGGACCGTCCGGAACTACAGCTCGCGCGGCATCGAGCTGTACCGCCGCGAGCTGACCGGTCACCTTCCTCAGGGGGCGCCAACCAGCCCGATGCTGTCAAATCTCGCATGCGTCGGCCTCGACGGACGCCTTTCGGCCTTGGCGCACTCCGCCCGACTCACCTACACACGCTACTCCGACGATCTGACCTTCTCCGGTCCGCCGGGCACGTTCGACCGCGCGGGCGCCGTCGCGATGGTAGACGGCGTTCGCGACATTCTACGAAGCTATGGCTTCCGCATGCACGAGCGGAAGATTTCGATTGTCCCGCCAGGCGGTCGCAAGGTGGTGCTCGGCCTCCTCGTGGACCGGAAGCGGCCGCGGTTGCCGGGTGAACTGCGGCGTCGACTGTCGGACCATGTCCGCGGCATCGAGGGCTTCGGCATAGCCGGACATGCCGTGCAAAGGAACTTCGAGGCTCCGACGGGAATGGTAAATCACATAGGCGGGCTGCTCCGCTTCGCGCGAGACGTCGAACCCGCGTTCGCTGATCCGCTGCGGGCGCGCTTCGAGGCAGCGCTCGTGCGGCATGGGTGGGTCGCCTGACCGTGTCGCGGGCGCCGCATGCGAACGACCAAGCATTGGCGGCTACCCACGCCAGCCAGAGTCGATCGGTGTCCGCGTCGAAGTTGACATTGCCTCGTCACAGGAGATCCTCGCCCGCTGCCCCTTGGAGCCTGCCGGCGTGCAGGCGATGGGGAGTCTGGACTTGGCGAGCTATGCTCCCGCCGTCATAAAAGGGAATTTACGGATGAGCTACATCGAGAAATTGATCGAGCACGGCACGAACTTCAAGGTGAAGCGGGGACCAGGGATCGCGTCGTTCGGGCCGGTGAGCAGCAGCGACAGCGACATCGACGCGTTCCAGGGGGTCGTGGAGGAGCTTCGTCGGAACGAGGGCGACGGTTACTCGATCCACTTGGACCATCCGATGAGCGACCGCGGCGGAGCCTTCATCGATCTGGTGCTGGTCGTCGTCGATGCGGAGTGAGTTCCTTGCACGTTGGTTCGGGGATGGAGCCGGTCCGCAGGACCGCACGTTGCCCGCAGCATCTCGTCCGCAATGACCGGAACTTTCGCGATCGAGGCAGCGATCAGCACGCTCGCCAACAGTATGCGCCTATATGGCGAGGCGCAGATGCGTTTCGCCGACGTCTTCGGAGTCGATCGCGAGGAGGCGATCAACAACGTCGATCGCGCGTTCGAGGCGAAGCTCGAGGCCTTCCACACGGTTTATGACGTCTCCAAGGCCATCTTCCCCTACTTCAATCACGGAGACACCGCGCTGCTCATCGCGGTGAGGAACGCAATCCATCACCGAGACCACCCGCTGTTCCGCAGCCTTTACGCGCGCCTGCTCCTCGACGAGGATCCAGAACGCTGGCGCGGCGCGGCTCTGCTGCTTTCGACCTACCCAACGCTGCACGGGGCGCCGATACTAATGCAGCACTTCGTACGGTTGGACGACGTCGATGCTCGCCTGAACCCTGACGTGGCGTCTCCCTACCTTAACACGTCGATGAAGGCTCCGAAGGTCCGCCAGACGTTCGAGTTGATCGACCGGGAGCTTGCACTTGGCGCGATCCGCGCCGAGGCGGCGCGCGAACGCTATCCCGATGATCAGGTCTACCTGGACCTGATGCCGGTCTTCACGTCCGCGGTCGTTCGTGTCTTCAAGGCCATGAAGGCTATCGGCATCCGTTTCAGAGGGTTTGACGCTGACGCCTACAGCGTCCCGTTCACCAACGAGATCGAGGTCGATCTCGGGCGGCCGATTTTCAAGGCGTTCAGGGTGGACGGCTGACGCGGTTCGAGCTTGGGCTCGGCCGTCGGCGGTCGGACGCGTCGTTGTTGGCCCGATCGTCGACGTCTGACCTCATGCAGCGTGTTTTTGCGGAGATACCCGAAGAACCGGCGTCACCAGCTAACAACGCCGTCGATGCACCACCATGCCTGACCTTAGCGCAGGCCTTCGATCGTCCTCACCGAACCTCATCGAAACCTGGAAGCGTACCGGGCTGGCCCAGTTAGCCTCGCAACGCGGCGAAACGGATTTGCAGTCCACCGGCAAGGGCCTCCCGGCCCTCATTGTTGTTGAGATAGGTCAGATAGCGATGATGCTGCAGATCAAACGGGATGTCCCCCGCTGATTGTGTGATCGGCACGACGTGCTTGCCTAGAGTGTGCGCGATGCCGGCCTCATAGAAGACGTTCGGATTGCGCCCCGTGAAGTCGCATACGACGATATGGGCCTGGAAAATCAGCGCGAACACGTCTTGAATCACAGCCGAATGCTGCCAGATGTCCTTCGCGCGCAGCGTGCGATAGCCTACCAGGCCGGCCGCTTGGCCGATCGCCTGGAAGACGGGTTCGAACTCGGGCGCGAACGGCGTCATCACCGCTATCAAATCGGCCTCGACGCCGCCATCCGGGAGATCAAATACGCTGGGGGTAAACACCACAGCGCGCGACCGTCCGCCACTGGTCGAGACCAGCTCGCCGTCATCCCCGTATTTATCGGAGATGAAGGTCGCGATTGTCTTGAAATTGCGTGGGTCCCGCTCCGCCAGCGCGAAGAGGACGCCATGAGCGTTTCCAGAGTAGTCAGGGTCGGCGAAGCTAAGGCTGCGCAGCAGGCGATCGTGGCCGGTGACCACATCAAGCGCGCCGAGGTGCACGCCAAGTTCCTGCCAGTCACCGGCGTTAAAGTTAGCGACCGCGATCCGCGCTACGCGAATAAGATGCTGGCGGTCCTGATCGTTCATGGGCTTGTTGAACACGCGTGGAGGCCTCTTGAAGGTTGTGCTCAGTTCGAGCGCCGCGAGAGCGCGTCGACCGGCTGTGCGGAGGATCTCGCACCCGGCAGGATACGTTGGTGATAGGTATCAGAGACGAAGTCGATGAATGCAACGGCCGCCCCGACTGCAAGCCGCGCGTGGCGGGGCTCCAGCCCGCGGTGGCGACCGTCGCGGCCGTGGCCTGAGCCATAGAGGCCGCGGATCTCTGACAGGTATTGGGTAATGGTAGTTAGGTTGCGAAGCAGCATCCGTATAGCGTCGGCACCCTTCGCTTCGTCAGGGATGCCTTCTGGCACGAGCTTGAGCTCCTTGGTAAGCAGCTTGGTCAACTCGGGCAGCGTTACTTTCTTGGAAAAGTCGACACCCTGCCGCGTGAGGATCGACTTACAGCAGGTTTCGACCAGATCCTTGGCGGTGCCGATCGCGAGCGCGGGATCAGCCTCGACAGCGACCTCGAGCCGCTCGATCTCTTTCTGCATCCAGCCCGCATCAAGCGCGTCCGCGACCGTCCGCGCTCGCGAGACTGATCGGCCGCCAGCGAGCCCTGCGCGCCGGGCTACAAAGCGCGGACGTCCCGCAATCCGTTCTTCCTCGACCAGCTCCCAACCATCCTGGCGCAACTGATCATTATATTGTGCCGCGAGCCTGATCGCTTCGTCCTTGTCGGGACGGACAACTGGGTGGACGGTCTCGCAGAGGAACCGCAAAAAAACGTCATCCGACCCACTCGCCAGACCGAATCGGGTATCATCGTATACCCAGTGGTCGTCCCAATCGAAGTTATTGACGCGGTGCTGGTAGATGTCGCCGGCCGCATCTTTGTAGCGCGAGTCATAGGACGGCAGCACGTCGAGGCTATAGAGCCTGGCGAGAAAGTCGACGTCGTCTAGCTTGCCCGACCACGCGACGTTATCAATCCGCAGGCCGTCAATGATGTTTTGCCGGGTCTGCCGGCGAACGCGGTCATTGGGTTTGGCGGGCGTGCCTGGGGCGACTAGCCGTGGCACCAGCTTCGTACTGTACCAATCTTGTGTGAAGGGTTCGAGCACGGCTTTGAGGCGCTGAGTGATCTGCTCCTCAACGCCGTCCTTTGCGCCGCCAAGCAACGCGTACTCGGCAGGGTCGATTGAGAGGAATACGGTCCATTGCTCGGTGCCGCCGTTCCAATTGTCATAGCCGGTGCGCTCGACCCTCGGGGTGGCCGCCCGCACGACGTCCGCTGCCTGATTCATCCGTTCAGCAGTCAGCATCTCCTCGACCGTCGCCAGATAGCGCGACGGGTGCTCGACCAGGTCCTGCACGCCTGCTTCCTTTATATCGTAATCGAAAGCACAAAGCCGCCACCGGATTGTGACGACCTTGGCCGCGGTCTCGATCTCCTAACACAAGCTAGGCAGACATCAGTCATCGCGGTCAACAGGACGCCCGATACCAGCTGCAACGATCGCATCGCGAACCCGCCGGAAGAAGCTGGCCGGCAAATACCCGTAGCTCACCGCTGGCTCTCGACCCGCGATCGGACGGATGTCGTAGCCCGGCCACGCGAACCGGTTCCATTCGGTAATGATGATCCACGACCGGTCGCCGGACAGGCCGAGATCGCGCCGAACAGCCTCAGGCACCTCAATCGCCAACTGATCGCAGGTAGGGGCCTTGGTGGTCAGCGGCACGACGTGCACTTGATCGATCCCGTCCTTGGGACGGGTCACCAGCACGACCGCGACGGGCCGGTCCTTTATACCTTCATCGCGGCCTTTAACGTACTCGTATTCCCACAGGTAGCTGTAGTTGAGGACTTCACCCGGTTGCGGCAGCGTTGAGCCTTTTTTCGGCGTCTTGGGCGCCGCGGCCGGGTTCGACGCCGCGGATGGCTTCGAGGGTTTCGTCATCAAGATCCTCCACGCGGCCGGCGATCCGTTCACGACGGCGCAGGCGCTCATATTCATCGATGGGGACCATGACGAAGCGCACGCGGCCGTTCCGACTAACGCCGACCGGGCGGATCATCGCCTCGTCGGAATAGCGACCGAACTGCTTTTGCAATTCGCCCGAGGGTACGATTTCCATGCTCGTCGCCATGAGCGGGTGTTCCTGTGCTGGAAGCCTCGCAAGTTGCTATCTGCGCGGCGGGATCTCGATCGCATGCAGGCGGCTGCCGGTACGCGGGGGGCTCGGTCGCGCGTGCGGGCTCAGCCTGTACGCGCGGATCGTGGTAGAAGCACGACCGGCTTAAAGCCGAAATCGATGAAATAGGGAAGACACGGATAAGCGTCAAGACACGGGAAGGCTGGAAGACCGGTTGAGTCGGGAGAACTTAAATAAGGGTGTAAGCCCGAAGGACTTGGGAAACCATTCTAGCGATAAACCCCATTCCCGCTAGAAATATGCTGGCGTGAAATTGGACGTTCGCGTACCAATCGGGCGCTGCGAAACGTGGCATCGGGCGTATTTTGATGATCGAGCGAGCCGAAGTGTCACGCGATGCCGAAACTGACATGAGCCTGGCCGGCGACCTCGTCGTGGCCGATCAGGTCAGCGCACTCGCTGCATACCTACCCGATCTCGCACCAGACGATCGCGAGCGTGTCGATGGCTATGTGGCTCGTGCGTCGGCGGAAGCGACGTTGCGCGCCTATCAATCCGACTGGCGGTTGTTTTGTGCCTGGTGTGAGGAAAGCGGATATCGGTCGCTGCCCGCGACGCCGGCGATCGTCGCGGCCTTCCTGACCCTACTGGCCGAACGCGGCTTCGCACCACGGACGCCGCATCGGGCGCGGGGAGGGCGCGAAGCTTTGGCCAAGCCGTTAGGGCGCTCGACGATCGGTCGCCGGCTGTCGGCAATCGTCTTTGCGCACCGCGCAGCGGGGTTCGATCCGCCGACACAACAGCCAGACGGCGCGCGGTTGGAAAAAGCCATGCGTGCCATCCGCCGCGACAAGCGCGACGATCCATCGGGCAAGAAGCGCGCCGCGGATGGTGACGTGATGCGTGACATGTTGCGGACGATCGATGGCGAGGATCTGCGGTCGTATCGTGATCGGGCCTTATTGGCGATCGGGATGGCGGGGGCGTTTCGTCGCTCCGAACTGGTGGCGATTACCGTCGGCCGGGTGTCGGACGATACGCGTGGATTGCTGGTCCGCGTGCCGACGTCGAAGACCGACCAGGAGGGCAGGGGCCATAGCGTCGCTATTCCCAATGGTCGGCGCCTCGAGCCGGTGCGGCATTATCGTGCCTGGCTGGAGAAAGCCGCGATCGAGACCGGTCCCGTGTTTCGCAAGTTGACCCCGCAAGGGCGGCTCACCAATCATCCAATGAGCGCGCAGGGTGTCGCTCTTGTCGTGAAAGCAGCTGCCCGATCCGCCGGCTACCCGGAGGCTCTATTCTCCGGCCACTCGCTACGGGCAGGCTTCCTGACCGAAGCGGGCCGTCAAAATGCCAATTTATTCAAGATGCGAGAGCATAGTCGGCATGCATCGATCGACATGGTCGCGGAGTATGTGCGCGATCATGAGCGCTTCCGGGAACATGCGGGCGAGGGATTTTTGTGAATGCCTCAGCCCTGTGATAGGCGCGCAAGGGCGATAACCGACGGCATCTTCGTGCTTTCCACGGCGGCACCACAAATTCTTGGTGTCACATATTGTACAGGATTATTCGGTGAGTACGATGTCTTCACGTATAGACTTCAGGTGACGTCGAAGTTCGTTCATCACCTCGATGGCAGTCTCGTCAAGTGATGCTGATAATCGCGGCGACGTAAGGACTGTGCTAAGCCTATCGGAGAGAAGATAGATATCAGCTGGTAAACCGGAGAACGATTGTAGCCGCTCGATACGCCGTTCCGACCCGCGTATCGCCGTTTGAAACCGCATATAGTGTTCGTAATAGATATGATCGGCTTGCTCGATGTTAAACGCGCTCAGCGCTTCGGCCGTCGCTTCACCGGCATCATCCAGAATTTCGAAGAAATGGTTTGTAATGGAACGGCGGCGCTCGACCTCGGCCGTCGCCAGACTCAACTCCGCTTTCCGAGCACGAACGTGTGCGCTGCGCAGCAGCGTAAGCGCTATTACAAACACACCCAAGTTTGCAAAGGCCGAAACCCACTCCGGGAGGCTCCCCAAATTCATCGCTACGCTCTCTTGTTACCGAGCCGCTTCATAGCGGTCCTCGGCAATTAGCATAGGGCCACGCCCCGGAAGGTCGTGTCGCCGACTATGATCTTAGCTAACCCCGGGCCGACAATAGTATTTACCTTGCCGAGTGCCGTTTCGATGGCATCGCCTGGGAAATTGATTTCGACGACATGTGAATTCGGCACTGGACGATCGTCTGCGTCGATAACCATCGGCAGGGGCGTAAGCTTTACACGATAGATGGCCGACTCCGTCTGGTTACGTGCGGTCACAAGCTGATGTTCCGTTTCGCCATCTCGGCAGACGCCACTTCCTTCAACGGCGTTACCGTCTCGCCCGAGAATATATCCGCCAGATCGAGGAGGTCCTCGTCCTTAAGTACAGCAACCGCGGCTTCGATCTCAGCGAGACGATCGACAGCGCGGCCACCTACGGCAGCACGCCGCTTGATCCGTGATTTGAGCATACACGATTGATAGCAGAGTCAACGCAGGAATGGCAGTGAGATCAGCCATCGCGATCACGCAGCTTGGGATCGGACTCAGACGCAGCCGAACTGACTATGGCTGTGGGACGGCATCCTTCTGTGCAGGCGCTTCGGCCGCCTGCCGCCTAGTCATGCTCTCGACCTGCGCGGTCGTTTTAAAGTCCAAAAGCTCGACCTGAAACACAAGATCGGAGTTGGCCGGGATCGGGCCTGACGCTTGCGACCCATAGGCCATCGCCGCAGGAATACAGAACCGTGCGACGCCATTCTTGGCTAGCATCTGCAATCCTTGAGAGAAGCCCGCGATCACGCCGTTGACCGGCAATGGGGACCGCATCCCTTGATCGAACACTGCCCCAGTCGTTGCCAAATAGCCGATGTAGTTCACTAGCGAGACATCGCCTTGGGTGGGCTTCGCGCCAGATCCGGGACGCAGCATCGTATATCCCAACCCGGTAGGCGCGCGTGCCGAACACAAACGCTGCCCCTTTGGCACTATGGGGGTCAAAGGTAGTGCGATAATGGCACTGCTTGCCTTCACCGGCGCAGGTACTGAACCGCGCGGCTTCCCTTTTTGAAGCGCCGCCCCGTTGACAGGTAACGGGGCTGCCAACAAAGGCAGGACAACCGCGATAACGAGACGGCGCAAGGCACATGGGGATAAGCTCATTTCCGGGGCTATATCCAGGCCCCGGACGACGCGCCACCGGTTCCATCCCGATATCATCGTGCGCGTATTGGCGAGTGATCACCGGCAGGTACCGGGTATCGTCCGCCGGCTCGCAACTCAGCGGTCTGTTGGATCGTTTGATGTGATCAAGGAGAGCAACAATGGCGATTACCCCGCAAGACGAAGAACCCGGTTTTGAAACCGACGTCAACGAACTGTCGGACGGCAATAACGGGCCGGAAGATACCTTAGAGGATAAGTCAATCGCTGACGAACAAAAGCCAAGCGATCTTGAGGAAGCGCAGAAGGAAGGCGCTGAAGAGCGAGAAGAAGGCGGCTTATACTGAATAGGTATATGAAGGACGTGGGCCCGGAGCGTAACCCATTCCGGGCTATTGATCTGCCGGATTGCAGACGTGCCTCGGCGCTAAAGCGCTATATCTGCAGTCGTCAGCAGGATCGGTGGCTCACCACCTAAGCGTTTCACAAATTCGCGCTGGGCGATGCGGTGAATGTCGCTTTCGAACTCGATGAAGACCTCGACCGCAGTTTCCGGATCAATTCCTTTCAGCTCCGGGTTCAGCATTTCGGCCAACGCTTCGCTGGTAATCAGAAACTCGACGGGACCAAAGTCGGTCGTGCCGGTGAAGCCAATGCTATCACGCTCGGCCACCCAGTATCCGTCACCGCGTTCGAACTGGACGCTGGATTTCACCATAGTAATTACTCCTCTACGCTTGGAGTTGGCGACAGGTGTTTGGCGAGTGCTGCCATAGCTTCGCCGGTGAACGTCGTACTGGAAACCCCTTCGATCTGAACGGTATGATCCGCGGTCAAGGTCGCCGCTTCTCTTCGTTCAGGGTTCAACCTGACCCAATCCCGCACGGCTCGCTCAAGGTTCGTCACTTCGGCGATATCGGTGTCACCGCGGGGCACGTTTTCCAACGACGCGCTCATTCGCCAGTTGATGCCCGGGGTCTTGGCGCTTTCGCCCCATGTCGCTTCTGTCATTGTCAGTCACCTTTCGGGGTTCAACGGCTAGAATAGCACAGGTGATCGGGCATATTCCGCGTCCGCGTCCGCCGATGCCATGCCCTCAACGCGCATCAACTGCGATGGGTAGGGCGCGACCAAGTCCTTCAGATCGTCCCAGGGCGCTGTCAGCCAACGATCGTAATCCTCGTCGTGCAGAATGACCGGCATGGCCTTAGGGTGGATCGGCGCCACGATCGTGTTCGGCTCCGTCGTCAGGAAGCCGTAGGCGTTGGCGCGCTCGGTTGGTCGCCAGATCCCGGCGAAAGCGAAGACCGGACGGCTGGGCATGTCAAACCAATGCAACGGCTTCTTGCCGTCTTCACCAGGCACCAACCCGTATTCCGAGAAGGCGGTGACCGGGACGAGGCAGCGCCGCGCCGGTGTCGTCAGCATCGATCGCCAGAAGCTGGAGTTCAGGTTGCGCACGTTTGTCACGTACTTGGTAAGCTTAACCGAGGGGTCGCGAGCGCTGGGCACGTGCGTCGGCACCCCCCATTCCATCCGCTCGAGCTTACGCTCATCGCCGTCCTGCACGATCACCTTGCCGTAGAACGGGGTCTTTTTGCCGGTCGGGAAGATGTCACCGACGGGTATTCCTCGTCCTTTTCATAAGGAGGTCGGATACCGAAGGTGACCGCAAGGTCGACTTCCTTTGCCGTCATACGATACCGGTTGCACACGAAGCCTATTCTTTGGGTGGCGCCGACGGGATCATTCGCCGGCGCGCGCTTTTACAGCTTGTCCTTCAGCCCCTTGGCGGCCGTGAACGCAACCTTCTTTGAAGCGGCGATCTTAAGTGCTTCGCCGGTCGCGGGGTTGCGGCCGTCGCGCTCTGGACGGTCCTTGACGGTAAACTTGCCGAACCCTGGGATCGAGACTTCCTCGCCCTTCACGGCTGCGGCCGCGATCTGGTCGAATACAGCGGTGATCGCCTTCTTTGCATCGGCTTCGTTCGAACTGGTCGCTTCTGCGACGCCCTTGGCCAGTTCACTTACGTTCATGCTATTCGTTCTCCGTTGGAAACACCGGCGGGACCTTAGCCATGGCGGACGACGAGACAAAGACCGTACTGGACGAGACGAGCGTTACGGCGGTGCGCCTGATGCTCGATAGCTAACGGCCAGCGATGCGTTCGCGCGTTACGCGAGGATCCTCGTAGAGATCACGGATCGCCCGAAGCCGAAAGACATTCCACCAGCGTTGCCAGCGATGTTCAGCCGCATCGTGGATCATGTGGCAGCGCTGACAGAGCGCCTTGAGGTTCGAAGACGCGCTATTGCCCGGATCATGATCGAGGTGCGCGCAGGCCAGGACGACATAGGTCACCCGGACCGACGCCAGGACGAACCCGGCTTTCATCGAAATACGCTTGCCCCGATCCGACCGCCAGCAGCGGACATCGGCATCCCACCAACGTCCGTCGCCGAGATGGACCACACGGCGCAGATGTGGCCTGCTGCATCCCTCGCACCGAGCACCCGCACGGTCGAACCGGACCGTCTGGGACAGCTGCTCCCAGTCGATCGGGTAGAGCCAGCGGTTCTCGGGGCGGATCGGCATGACGATTCTATGAGTCAGTCGCGTTCAGAACGAAAGCGATTCGTTCCGTCCTGTTTACGGTTCGTTGCGCAACCGTTCCGTACCGCTATGAGCCGTGGTCAAGAGCAAAGAGTCCGATCTGCGAGACATAAAACCAGTTGACCAACCCCATCAGGTAACGGAACATAAAGGGAACAGGTAGAGTCTAGACATCATGATCACCGCCCTTGAGTCCCTGACGACCATCATCGCCCACCTGCGGACAATCGCAACGCCGGCGGTGGATCACCGCATCATGCCATTCGGTATTCCTGCGCTCGACGATCGTCTCGCAAGCAGAGGCCTTCGCGCTGGAGCACTGCACGAGGTCGCCGCGCAGAGCTGTTCGATGGTCGACGATGCTGCAGCAACGCTGTTCCTCGCAGGCATCGCCGCGCGAGAAGCAGCGCATACAGGCGGACCGGTGCTGTGGGTGAGCTGTCGCAACGATCTCTATGCGCCGGGCTTGGAGCAGGCGGGGCTATCATCTGCCGACTTGATTCACGCACAACCCCGTGACGATGCAGACTTGCTGGCCGTCGTCGAAGACGCGGTGCGCGATGGAACGCCGTCAGCGGTGATCGCCGAGGTTAGCCGGATGTCAATGGTGGCGACCCGGCGCCTGCAACTGGTCGCGGCCGACGCCGACATTCCCGTTCTCATCCTGCGACGCAGACGTAATCGCGACCAGGATCCGCTCGCCGAGCCGTCTGCGGCTTGGACGCGCTGGCGGATCGCCAGTGCGTCCTCCGAGCGCCTGGGCGTCGCCTGTGTCGGCCGATCGCGGTGGCAGGTCGAGGTCGCACGGCAGCGTGGCGGCGAAGCATTTTCGATGATTTTGGAGGGCTGCGATGAGACGGGTTGTCTCGCTGTTCCTGCCGCACTTGGCCATCGAGCG
>Ga0308164_10002012_pt1 | contig 21426 bp, 18 predicted proteins | sample PhyTR2_FD_201031 | JGI IMG/M metagenome (GOLD analysis project Ga0308164, IMG submission 201031) | Phyllosphere microbial communities from UC Gill Tract Community Farm, Albany, California, United States - DLSLT.R2 | ecosystem: Host-associated > Plants > Phyllosphere > Unclassified | place: USA... | reverse complement strand
ACCTGCGCCTGGCTGTGGAAAACCTGCTGTTCATCTTGATCAGCAACTTCTACCACCACCAACGCGCTGCGATGGGCGGCAAGCCCTTCGAGACGCCGAGCGATGGCGGGAAGGGCGGTTTCGTCGCCGATCAGCAGGTAGCTGTCGAAGATATCCGGCACGATCATCGATCCACGTGGGCCGGCGATATGCAGGAACTGACCTGGCTCGACCTGTTCGGCCCAGCTCGCGGCAGGGCCTTCGCCGTGCAGCACGAAATCAATGTCCAGTTCGCCGCTGGCGGGGTCATATCGACGCGGCGTGTAATCACGCATGACCGGTTTCGGGCCGTCATTGGGCGACCCCGGCGTGAAGTTTTCCAGTGCGGCTTGCTCTTCTGGCGTGGTGGCGAATATCAGCTTCACGTGGTCGTCAGTGCCCAGGCTGATGAAACCCGCCAGGTCCGGGCCATGTAGGGTAACCCTGCGCATTTTTGGGGTGATGTCGGTCACGCGCAGGACTTCAAGCTTGCGACGTTTGATCTCATGGCTGACGCGATGGATGGACTGCTGTGAGTTCATACCGACTTCTCCGAAATAAACTGGGGGCCATCGACGATGGCTTTGGCGGTGTTATTGAGCAGGTCGCGAACTCGCAGAATTTCTTCCGGGCTCCAGCGACCGTGGTGCAGTTGCAAGGCATGCCGCAAGTTATGCACAGCCTCATGGATTTCTGCCGGACGATCATGGCCGCGCAACGAGCGCTTGCTGACGTCGATGCGCATGCGCACGCCATCCAGAGCAATCGCCTGCTCGACCAGCGAGGCTCGACCGGCCTCCGTGACCGCATAGTGTTTTTTCCCGCCTTGAGCATCGCCTTCGATCAGCTCGCTTTCTTCCAGGAAGGTCAGGGTCGGGTAGATCACGCCGGGGCTTGGACTGTAAGCGCCGTCGAACATGCCTTCGATCTGGCGGATCAGGTCGTAGCCATGGCACGGCTGTTCAGCGATCAGTGCCAGCAGCAGTAATTTCAAATCCCCCGGGGCAAACACCCGAGGCCCACGCCCGCCGCGTTCGCGACCTGGACGTTTCTCAAAACCATCCCGCCCATCGCCATGTTCGCGGTGGTGTGGACGGTGATCATTGTGGTGATGGTCATCACGCATTTTCTTCATCTCCTGTTACACGTTAGATATACCTTAAGATATATCTTATTGTGTGTGCAAGAGATAAAGACGAATGGTTCTTGTTTGGCGCCAGGATGACAAAACGCTGTCCACCATCAAACACCGGGCATGTAGGAGCTGCCGAAGGCTGCGAACTGCGATCTGTCTGACACTCCGCCTTCGCAGCCCTCGTAACCTCGGTCAGCTCCTACAGGCCCGTGTTGTGCCTAATAGACGCATAACCTGTAGGAGCGAGCTTGCTCGCGATAGCGTCGGGTCAGACGATTTTATGTACCGACAAAAAAACCGCATCGCGAGCAAGCTCGCTCCTACAGGTTTGTTGTGTTCACTTCACACCGCGTATGACTTCCCGGCTCCAGGTAAGGATTAAGGATCGGCGCCATCCCCTTGAGCACCTGGACCGGTAATGCCGAGGTGAAGCGAAAGCCTTCTGCGTTGCGGCCAGGTACGAAGGCGGTCAGGGTGCCGAAGTGGTTGTCGCCCAGGTAGAACACAAAGGTGGCGGTGCGGTTGATCGCTCGGGAACTGAGGATGCGCCCACCGGAGCCGATGCTTTCGATGCGGTTATCGCCGGTCCCGGTCTTGCCGCCCATCGCCAGCGCCGTGCCGTCCTTCAGTTTGAAGCTGCCAGACACGCGCTTGGCAGTCCCGCCATCCACCACTTGCGACAGCGCCTCGCGCATGGCGGCCGCCACTTCAGGCGGCAAAACCCTTTTGCCCAGTTCCGGGTTATTGGCCAGCCGGGTTTCGTAGGGGGTATCGGCGGCAAAATGCAGGCTGTCGATGCGCAGTGTTGGCAGGCGTATGCCGTCGTTCTGGATGATGCCAATCAGTTCGGCCAGCGCTGCAGGACGGTCGCCGGAGCTACCGATGGCGGTCGCCAGCGAAGGCACCAGATGATCAAACGGATAGCCGACTCGCTGCCAGCGCTGATGGATGTCGAGAAACGCTTCAATCTCCATCATGGTGCGGATGCGACTGTCCCGTGCGCCTTTGTGTCGGCTCTTGAATAACCAGCCATACACTTCCTGGCGCTCGTACTGGCTGGCCGCCACGGCATCCTTGAACTGAGCATCCGGATGTTGAAGCAGGTAACCCACCAACCACAGATCCAGCGGGTGAGCCTTGGCGATATAGCCCTGGTCCGGCAGATCGTATTTGCCGGGGCCGTAACCCTCATACAAGTCAGCAAGGCGTTTTTCGCTGAGTTTCGGGCCGACTTTTGCCTCGGCCAGATGCGCCCGAATGAATGCATTGAAAGCCGTCTGATCCGCGTTCGGCAACAGATAGCGATGCACCGCTGCCAGCCTGATGGCGGTGGGATGGATGCCGTCGAGAAACGTGTCCAGGCGTTCCTGAGTGGTTTTGTCCTTGTAGCGTTTCCAGAAACGCAGCAGGAATACCGTGCCTTCGCGATCAGCGAAGCGGCTCAGGTATTCCTGACGGCGGGGATCGTTGTCATCCTTGAGCAACTCGGCGCTATTGCTCGGCGCTTGATAGGTGCTGTAGCGCACGACGTCGCGCATCAGACGGATGAACGGCAGGTTGATCGACTCGCGCAACGCTTCGCGCAAGGTCGGCAGACGACCGTCGTCTTCCTTGCGGAAATTGTTGAAGTGATGCATGCCGCCACCGGTAAAAAAGCTTTCTCCGGGGCTGGCCGAGTAGCGCCTATCCAGAGCTGCCGAGAGCATTTTCGACAGGTCGCGATCCTTGTTTTGCAGTAAGTAATCCACAGCCCAGCGAGTCAGCCGATCCTGCTCCACCACCGGTGTCTTGTTCAGCACTGCGTTGCTTGAGGCGGCGTAGCGATCATGCAGCTCTGCGATGATTTCCAGGTAGGTGGTCAGCACCCGCATCTTTGCAGTGGAGCCCAGCTCAAGCTTGCTGCCCTCGTTGATATCGAAAGGCTGATCCGTGCTGTCAGTTTGCACCCTGACCCGCGCCCCATCCGGTCCGCGCTCGAACAGGGTAAAGCTGTAGCGCACCTGGCTGGTGCTTGTCGGGGTCAACAGCCGTTCGCCCAGTAACCCAACCTGAGCCGCAAATGCCGGGTCGGCCAGATCCCGCAGGTACTGGCTGACCTGACTCTGCAAGTCGCTTTGCAGAGTGGTGGTCGCGGACAGATCCAGCCGATCCAGATCGTACAGCGGCCGATTGAGCAGCGCTGACAGTCGGCTGCGGGCCACGCTGATACCCTTATTGGTCTCGATGGGCTGCAGGGTTGGTTGTTCGACCCAATTGCGATAGCTCACCGAGCTGTTCAAGGCTGCGTCAGCGAGCGCCCGGTCAATCACCTGGTTCTGCGCCAGTAAACGGATATGGCTGTCCGTCAGGTCGGCCAATTCCTCACGGCCCTTGGCCAGGTAATACGAAGGCCGCCGCTGAGCGATCACCAGTGACAGCACCTCGCGCAAGGCCAGGCCTCGCGCCGCAAGGCTTTTTGCATCCGTGGCGCTGGACGCCAGGATTTCGTTGGTTTTGACGAAGTCCGCGCCATACCAGACCCGCAAACCCTCGGCCATGCCATGCACTTCACCATGCCCCGGCACCGCCGATAACGGCACGCTGTTCAAGTAATCGCGCACCACTCGTTGACGAGCTTGCAGCGTTTGCTGCCCTGGCTGATAAGCCCGCACGCTAGCGGAAATCATCTGCCGCAGCTTTTCCGAGCCAGATTGAGTCAGGCCGTCAGGTGAATGGCGATACTTTTCCAATTGGGTTGCCAAGGTACTGCCGCCCGCTGATTGACCCGGCAGGCCAACCATTTTCGACACTTGGGAGATCGCCGCTTTGACGAATCGTGGCCAGTCAACGGCGGGGTTGGCCAGTGGTTGCTCGGGGTCGAGCAAATCGCGGTTCTCGATGAACAACAGGCTGTGCACGATCAGCGGCGGGATGGCGGCGAAGTTGGGATAGAACTGTTGCGGATAACGGAACTGGTACAGGTCCGTACCTCGGCAATCGGTGATCGACAGGCCGGCCTGAGTCTTTTCCTGATAAGGAACGAACAGGCCACGCTTGCTGTAGGCCAAAAGGTCCGGGGAAAACCGCACTTGCTCGGTAATCAGGTAATCACGCTTGAGTAAACGCGGCAGAAACTCACCCAGCGACGAATAACCCAGACGCTTGTCGAAAGGCCCATCGCCGGGGTACCGCATCGAATCACTGGGTCCGGGCTGCATCGAGTAGCTCAGCTTTGCCGCAAAGCGACTGAACTCCAGGGCCTGCAACCGCGAACTGCGAGACTCCAGCATGGCCGCAGCCGCCAAGGCTACGACGCCCATGACCATCACCACCCAGAACACACGCCACACGTACCGCTTGCGGCGCGGGCTTTTCGGCATTGGATCGGGGTCGTGACTGTCAGCTGGAATCACAGTCTGTTTCGTATCTGAATGCCGTAATACGCCCATTTCATTGGCCCGGTTAAACCTGTTAATCGCACCTGACTCAAGCTTAGACGCTGGCGGGAGCCGTCGAAGAATTTATCGGCTCAAGGGGCGAAAACTCGACGCGCTTCGTCAGGTGCCGCTCGATGGGCGGAAAGGGTGCCTGAATACAAAAGCTAAAGCGTCGAGTTAGTCGTGCTGTTTTCGATATTGGACGTAAGAACTTATGGCGATTGGTTGTGGGAAATGTATTACAAATAAACGCATAAGTAGGACGCTTCTGATTTTTAAACGCAATTGTTGACTCAGGATTTAAGTAGTGATTACTTCCGAATTGTCAGAGCTTCAAGCTAGTTGGCATAAACGAATTAAAAAACTATTGAATCTATTTAGAGGTTTACGATGCGTAAGAATAAAAAATTGCTGTTGGGTATTGCTGTATCCGTCGCTATTTCTGCGGGTACTCATGCTACATGGGCACAAACTGTTCCAGAGGGCAGTGCCCCACAAACTGCCACCGCGCCAGTGATGGAAGAGCCTGTATTTAATGTGTTGACGGATAAGGTTCACGACATTAGTGCGCGATTGAATAGCGCTGCTTCCGAGCACTACCACGGGTTTACTTCAGTTAGAGGGCAGGATGTCATATTGGACCTTCGGGGACAGCAACATATCAAGGTCGAACGACACGTCGGTGGAGCATGGACGTTGGTCACCGATAAAGGTCTCAATATCCTCAAAAACCTGACGCCGGGGGAGGAGATCATCCTCAAGGTGACACACAATCAGGCTACGGCTTTTGGGGGTGGGCAATATTCGATGGTGTTTGGCTCTTATCCGGTTTTGAAGGAATTCGAGGTTAAGGGTGAGGAGAATGTGCTGCGTATTCCGTATGGCTATTCCGAACCCGAATGGCTACCTGGGCAAGCTCATAAAGAGGTGACCGTGACAGCGGAATTTACGGATACAACGGGTGCGCCATTGGAAGGAGGTAAAGCTAATTTTTCACTCGAGTTTGACGGAGGTTACAGAGCGACCATTAACGATTCACTGTTTTCGGGCAGCGAAGGCAAGGTGTCGAAGGTCTTGGAGATTGGGTCATGCCAAGGCGGAGCTCAAGCAAGGGACTTTGTTGATTTTCGTCAGGGTTACAATAATAAATGGAGGACTAACTATCGGACAGGTTACTATGTTTTTGTAAATTCGCTGACAAGAGGTTCCGTTTCTGCGGAGTATAATTTTGGACATATCTGTCATCAGCGTTTAATTAGCAGCACACGCTCGTAACGGAGGCTTGCGGCGACCCGTCAGGATTTTCCGGCGGGTCGCCTTTTTTATTAAGCGTGGGTGTCAATCAGGGACTCAGACTTTCTTGGCGAGTAGTCATACACCATTTTTATGAATTTCTCATGTTGGTTTTCCCATGTCATATTAAGAATTTCCCCGTAGTCAATAACCGATTGAAAGTTATGTCTGTTCAAGTTGTACTTGCCACCAAAATCCTCACGGTGATCCACCAGTGTCATTAACGCCTTGGCGTGAGCATGTATTGTAGTTCTGAAATCCTTGAATGTATTTATTTCATCGGTGAGCCACAATTTGTCGGCTTCGCTCAATTTGTTGCGTCCATCAAGTATCTTGATTTTAGCGTTCTCGTCCAAGGTGAAACCATAGTTTGTATTCGCGATATCGGGTCGAAGATCTTTAAGTCGCTCAGAGAACTCTTTAAATGTAAATCTAATGTCTCTTAGTCGTCCGATCGATTCCACGGTCATATCAAACAAATACATTTGTTTCTTATCGGATTCATGAAGCGATGGCCATTTAGATTCGTGCGTTAACCATGGCTTCTTCTCACGACTTTCATGTTTAAACTCTTCAGTCTGTTCGGAAACTGATACATAGACTTGATCTGTATTTTTTATTTCACTGTCCGCCAAGGATTTTATCCCTATGGTGGGCTTTTCTACTTCTTTAGCTTTGTCAGGTACCCCTGGATAAAGTTTGCTGGCGTTTACTGCGGAACTTATATTCAAGATTGTTTCTCCCTCAATTGTCTTACCCTTTTATTAACGGCCAAGTGACCAAAAACTTGGCCTGATAACGTTGTAGGAAACTTCTGAGAATGCATTGGTTTGAGACGCCGTTCTCACATGTTTATTTTGATTCGGCATGCCATTCCGTGCGAGCGGCATTTTTATGCTGAGAAGAGACGTGCGGCCCACCAAGCTTCATCCGAGAGACCGCTTTGTAAGGCTAAACGTACGTACTGATTCGCGGTTCTGTCCTCATTGGTGTATAGCTGCGTACCATTTTTAAAGATCTTTCATAAAAATCATGCTGTGAAGTATTAAGAATGTCTCTGTAGTCAATGACCGATTGAAAGTTATGCCTGTTCAAGTTGTACTTGCCTTCGAAATTTTTGGCATGATCTACAAACCCCATCAGCGCTTTGGAGTGAGCGTGGACCGTATTTCTGAAGTCTTTGAATCTATTGATTTCATCTGTCAGCCACAGTTTGTCCGCTTCGGTAAGCGGCTGACGGCCGTCAAGTATTTTTATATTGGCGTTCTCGTCGAGCGTAAATCCATAGTTTGATGATGCGATGTCGGGGCGGAGATCTTTGAGCCGGTCGGAGAATTCGGTGAATGTCGAGTTTATCTTCTTGAGATTGCTAGATGATTCACCTGCCATCTCGAGTATGTACAATCCTTCTTTGCACATTTCACGAATAGGATCATCGTATTTGCGCTTCAGCCATGGTGCCTCTTCATATTCGTAATGTTCAATGTCTTTAACCACGTCGGGGGATTCTGCAGGGGAATCTATCGCGTTTTTTTCTACGATTTTTATTTTGTTTTTCACCGAGCTGTCTGCTTCTGTGGTGGGCCCTTCTATATTTTTTACTTTGCCAGGTATCACTGAGTAGAGGTTGTTGTGGTTGGCTGAAGAACTAATATTCATGGGTGCTTCCTCTCAATTGACTTACCCTTTTCTTAACGGCCAGGTGACAAAAAACTTGGCCTGATAAGGTTGTAGGAAACTTCCGAGGCGTGGTGTTTTGAGGCGCCGTTCTCATACAATTGTTTTTTTGGAATCGTGGTTCCTCTCCCTGTGAGGAATTTTCAGTGAGAGAGCACGTAGCCTGTGGAGCTTTCCCGGCAGACTACCTCGTCTGATCAGGCGTAAGTATTGATTAACGGCTCTGATCGCCCAGGAACGTAGCTATGCACCATTTTGATAAAAGAGTCGTGCAGGCGATCACTCTGGATGTTTAGAATTTCTCCGTAGTCAACTGTTGACTGGAAATTATATCTGTTTAGGCTGTACTTCCCTCCAAAACTCTCGCAGTGATCCACAAAGGTCATCAGCGTCTTAGAGTGGGCATGCATCGTTTTTTTTAATTTATCGAGTCTATTGATTTGTTCCGTTAGCCACAGTTCATCGGCATCGCTGAGCTGCTTACGTCCATTAAGTATTTTTATTTTAGCGTTTTCATCCAGCGTGAACCCAAACTCCTTTGAGGAAATATCCGGTCGAACATCTCTGATGTAGTCACTGAACTCCTTGAATTCACGTTTTATTGTATAGAGCGCCGATTCTGACTCTAAGCGTTGCATAGCCATATAAAACGCTTTTCTATGGTCGTCATAGTCTAAGTTTTCCATATACCATTTGTCCGCCTGCCACGGCTTCTCTTCATATTTATAGTGTTCGACTTCTTCACTTTTCTTCGGGGTAACTTCAACTTCTGTTGCCGATTTTCCTACGTCGATCTTTTTGCTTGATCCTGAAGCTGCGGCGTCCAAGGCCGATATCTCAACGGCATTTTTTTTATTTGGTATCATCGGATAAATGGTACCTGTGCTTGCTGCAGAGTTGATATTCAAGATTGCTTCCTCTCAATTTTTCCTACCCTTTTCTTAACGGCCAAGTGACAAAAAACTTGGCCTGATAAAGTTGTAGGAAACTTCCGAGAGGAAGGCTTATTGCGACGCTGTTCTCAAACTGCGACTGCGCGGGTGGGTTTGGGGTTGCTCAGGCGTTTGCTGAAGTCCAGCCAGGCGGCCATGAGCATCATCAAGCCGAGGCCGAGCAGGGCGGTGACTATTTGCATGGGCCAGGTATCGCCCGCCAGTGCGTTGACCATGTCGGCCATAGGTGCCAGCAGCACGCCGAGGCAGAAGATTTCCAGCGAGTAACGGCCCATGCGGCAGGCTTGCCGGGCTGGCCAGCTTTTAACCCAAGCTTTGCCGGCGGGAAGCAGTTTGGCGACGCAGTAAGCCAGGGCCAGGAAGTGCAGCAAGCGCAGTGGCCCCAGGTCAGTCTTGTTAATTGGGTACAAACCATCAGCCACGAACTGTGGCCTCAACGCTTCGTGCAGTTCCGGGAATTTCCAGCTGAACGTGCAGACAGCGGCCACCAGTACGTAAGTCGCTGACAGCATGAACAGTGGCTGCTGGCTTAGGGGCCGCTGTTCATGCTGGGTAGTGGGCATGGATTCAGACCGCAGCGCGCAGGCACCACCGAGGACGAACAGCAGTTGCCAGGCCACGGGGTTGAAATACCAGACGCCACCGCCTTCGTAAGCGGGCATGTTCCAGCCGAATAACGGCACCATCATGTACAGGGCAATGGATAAACCCACCGTCAGGGGTGCGTTGCGCTGGATCAGCGGCAGGATCAACGGCAGTGCCAATAACAGCAGGATATACAGCGGCAATGGGTCGGTCAGGTTGGGTTTGAAGCGCAACAGCAGTTGATCGGCCAGTGCTTGCTGTGGGTCGGCGACGAAGTGCTGCAGGCCCATTTCCTGAATCATGTCTCGGGTTTCGACGTAGTGATTGGCGACGAACACAATGCCCATCAACAGCGTCAGCAGGAAGATATGCACCACATACAGCACCCATGTACGGCGCAGGATGCGCACGCAGGCGACCATGTAACCGTCGCGTTGTGAAATACGGCCGTAGGCAAGAATGGCGGCATAGCCTGCCAGAAAGACAAAGATCTCCGCCGCGTCGCTGAAACCGAAATTCCGCACGGTCAGTTGGGCGAGGGGATTGTCGGGGACGTGATCCCAAAAAATGAAGATCAGCGCCAGGCCCCGAAAGAAGTCGATGCGCAGGTCGCGTCCGTTAGTCATAACGGTGGGCTCTTAGATGTCGTAGGTATAAAGATCAGCCGCGAGGGCTCTAGGTTCAACGCCGCCGGTCATCCAGATGTATTCAGGTGTGTCCTGTCTAGGGCGGCGGCGCGGCAGGGTGGAGGAATTCTCGGGCAAAAGCAAAAGCGGGCTATTACAGAATGTCTCGGTAGTTCAGGGGGGCATCAGGCGATGGCATTCGGCTCAAAACTATCGGCCCGTGCCATCTGCCACATGTTCGAATAAAAACTGCCATCCACTTCGCCGTTCAACAATTGCCCCGGTGTCAGAAATACATGGGACTGTGAGAACAGTTTGATTTCGGTGGCGGACATGCGCCGCACCAGGTGCCTGGCTTCCAGTTGTGCGGGATGATCCAGGCCCGCAGCTGCAAGCATCTCCGCCAGGGCTTTCAGGGTGTTGCGATGAAAGTTGAACACCCGTTGAGCTTTGTCCGGCACAACCAGTGCGCGCTGACGAAGCGTGTCCTGAGTGGCGACACCGGTCGGGCATTTGTTGGTGTGGCAGCTCTGGGATTGAATGCAGCCGATGGCGAACATGAAGCCCCGCGCTGAGTTGGCCCAGTCGGCGCCGATGGCCAGGACGCTGGCGATATCGAATGCGCTGACGATTTTGCCGCTGGCACCCAGTTTGATTTTGTCCCGCAGGTTCAGACCCACCAGGGTGTTATGCACGAACAGCAAGCCCTCGCGCATCGGTACGCCCATGTGATCAGTGAATTCCACTGGCGCTGCACCGGTGCCGCCTTCAGTGCCATCGATCACGATGAAGTCCGGCAATATTCCGGTTTCCAGCATGGCCTTGGCGATGCCCATGAATTCCCAGGGGTGGCCCAGGCAGAACTTGAAGCCCACCGGTTTGCCACCGGACAGCTCACGCAACTGGGCTATGAACTGCATCAGCTCGACGGGGGTGGAGAAGGCGCTGTGCCGGGAGGGCGATACGCAATCTTCGCCCATCATGATGCCGCGGGTCTCAGCGATCTCTTTGGTGACCTTGTGCTTGGGCAAGATGCCGCCGTGGCCGGGTTTGGCGCCTTGGCTCAATTTGATTTCGATCATGCGCACTTGTGGATCTTTGGCCTGTGCGGCGAATCGTTCAGGGTCGAATCGACCGTCGGCGGCGCGGCAGCCGAAGTATCCGCTGCCCAACTCCCAAGTCAGGTCGCCGCCGTTTTCCCGGTGATAGGGACTGATGCTGCCTTCGCCGGTGTCGTGAGCAAAGTTGCCGAGTTTGGCGCCCTGGTTCAAGGCGCGGATTGCATTGGCGCTTAGTGACCCGAAGCTCATGGCCGAGATATTGAAGATCGACGCCGAGTACGGCTGGCTGCATTGCGGGCCGCCGACGATCACGCGAAAGGCATTGGGATCGCTTAAAGGAGCTGGGCGCATGGAATGGCTGATGAACTCGAAGCCGGTGCCATATACGTCCAGTAGCGTGCCGAAAGGTTTTTCTGCGGACTCGTTCTTCGCTCGGGAATACACCAGCGAACGTTGCGCCCGGGAGAAGGGCAGGGCGTCACTGTCGGACTCCAGCAAGTACTGGCGGATCTCCGGGCGGATGGCTTCAACCGCATAACGGATGTTGCCCAGAATCGGATAGTTACGCCGTACCGAATGCGGCGATTGCAGCAAGTCGATAACGCCTATCAGAGATAAAACCCCGGTGACCAAAGTAAAAGGCCACAGCCATTCGTGATGCCAGAACGGCAAACTGCACAGGGTGAAAAGCACACAACCAACGAAGAAGGCGTAACGACTGAGAAGGGACAGACTCATACGGATTCCTGGGGCTAATGACGGTGGTTTTACCGGCTGCGCTCTCTCTTTATCCTGCTGTGTTGCAGCAAGTCGGAGGGCTAAGCCCGTGAGGCGGGAGTTGCATCTATAGCACTAGCGGCAGAAACCAGCATAGCTGAACGATAGGGATAGAGCCTTCGGCGCTCAGCTTTCGAGGACCCACGGCTTGATGGAGCGGACCCGCTGGGCTAGCGCGTATACATCCTCGCGGCCTTCGAGGCTGGTCCAGCGCAGCTGTTCGATGAGCGCCTGTTCCTTGGGATTGAGGGCCACGAAACCCAGTTCGTCGGCCTTACGCATGAAAGCATCGCGGGGTTCAGCAGGCGTGCTGGCGTTGATCACGTCCTGCAGGGCGTTTTGCAGCATGGAAACGTAGCCCACCAGCATGGACGGGTTGCACAGAACATCAGTCTTGTTGACGTAGCCATCGAGCAGGCGCAGTGAGTCCCGGGCTTCAATCAGGCGGTTCCAGGCGTGGGGGGAGAGTTGAAAGTGATCGGGTTCAGACATGGCTTGCTTCCATCCGGGCAATACGCCAGGAGATCAGTCCCGGCCCGTTGATCGAGCAACGGCGGTCGAACCTTAGCGGCTCACGTTGGCCTAATCAAGTTCACCAATGATGCAAGTCATCACAATCGATTGTGGCCGGTTCGTGGTGATATGTTATTGTGTAACACATCAATCGCGCACACATTTGGAGGCAACATGAAACCTGATATCCATCCTGAGTACCGTACCGTGCTGTTTCACGACACTGCTGCCGACGCCTATTTCCTGATTGGCTCTACGGTTGATACCGACCGGACCCAAGAGCACAGCGATGGCAAGACTTACCCCTACGTCGCACTGGACGTATCCAGCGCCTCGCACCCGATGTACACCGGGCAGCAGCGTAAGACCACCACTGAAGGCCGAATTGCCGGCTTCAACAAGCGCTTTGCCACCTTTGGCTCGGGCGGCAAGAAAGACGCAGAATCGGCTGAATGATGCTGTGCAGGTCTCATGGCAGGGACGATCAGACACGATCTTCCCTGGCATGAGATTTTTTTTGTCTTTTTTTCGCCTCTGACGACCACTGGAGCTCATCACCACTGGACGGGTAAGCAAAATTGCTTTTGACTCTGCGGCCTGAAAATCCAGGAGTTGTCGCTTTGAAAACATCAGTCGCCATCCTCTTCGGCGGACAATCCAGCGAGCATGAAGTCTCGCTGCAGTCAGCCAGGAACGTGATCAACGCGATCGACCGCGGCACTTACGACCTCACGATGATCGGCATCGACAAGCAAGGCCGCTGGCTGCGCTTTGACGAGAGCGATTACCTGGTCAATGGCAATGACCCGGCCAAAATCAGACTCAGTGCATCAGGACGACTGGTATCGCTGTTGCCTGGCTCTGCGGGCGGGCAGTTTGTCGATGTAGCATCGGGCGTCGAGTTACCCCGCATTGATGTCGTGTTCCCGCTGATTCATGGTGCGTTCGGTGAAGACGGTTCCCTGCAAGGCTTGCTGCGATTACTGGCGATCCCGTTTGTCGGACCGGATGTGCTCAGTTCGGCGGCGTGCATGGACAAAGATGTGACCAAACGCCTGCTGCGAGATGCGGGCATTGCTGTTGCCCCGTTTGTGGTGGTTTGCCGTGGCGAGTCGGTGGACTTCGCAACGGTAGTCGCTGAGCTGGGCCTGCCGATGTTCGTCAAACCTGCCAGCCAAGGCTCGTCAGTGGGGGTTAGTAAAGTCACTGACGAGGCCGGTTATCTGACGGCGTTGAATCTGGCGTTCGAGTTTGATCATAAAGTGCTGATCGAGACTGGCATCGTGGGGCGTGAAGTAGAATGCGCAGTGCTGGGCAATCGTCAGCCGCAAGTCAGCGTCTGTGGCGAAGTGATCGCCAACGACGAGTTTTATGCGTACGACACCAAGTACCTGAATGGCGACCAGGCACGTATCGCGATTCCCGCCGAGCTGGCGGACGATCTCAGTAACGAAGTACGTGAAGTTGCCCTGCGTGCTTATCAGGTGCTGGGCTGTGCCGGGTTGGCACGGGTCGACTTTTTCGTAACCGAGGCACAGGGCATCATCATCAATGAGGTGAACACCATTCCTGGCTTCACCTCCATCAGCATGTATCCCAAGTTGTGGCAGGCCAGCGGTGTGTCTTACCCCGAACTGATCCACCGGCTGATCTGCTTTGGGCTGGAGCGGGCCGTAGAGGCGCGGCAACTCAAGACCGAGATCTTTTCATGAAGTTGATTCACATCGCGGCCGCGCTGCTGATCGGTGCCGACGGCCGGACCTTGCTGGTGCGTAAGCGCGGTACGCAGGCGTTCATGCAGCCGGGCGGCAAGATCGAGGCGGGTGAGCCAGCAGTCGCAGCGTTGAGCCGCGAGCTGGAAGAAGAATTGGGGTTGATTGTTGATCCGGCTCAGGCGCGTTATCTGGGTTCGTTCGCGGCACTGGCTGCCAACGAACCGGGTTTTGAGGTGCGCTGCGAATTGTTCGAGGTGCGTATCGAGGTGGACGTCCAGCCCGCGGCGGAAATCGAGGAGGTGCTGTGGATCAGCGCGAACAGCCATCCACAGCTGAATCTTGCGCCACTGACCCGGGATTCGATATTGCCGATTTATCGGGAGATGTCCGTCGAAGCCTGACGCACTCAGCTTTTAACGCCGATCCCGTATTTGCGCAGTCGATGGGCGATGGCGGTGTGCGACGTTTGCAAGCGCGCCGCCAGTTGCCGGGTCGACGGATAGTCGGCGTAGAGCTTTTCCAGCAAGGCCTTTTCAAAGGTCTCGACGGCCTGCTCGAGGCTGCCGACTTCGCCATCGCTTTCCCCGGCGACAGCAGTGCCTGCGATATCCAGATCACCAATGTCGACCAGATTGCTCTCGCTGATGGCGGCAGCGCGGAAAATCACATTCTGCAGCTGACGTACGTTGCCGGGCCAACGATTGCCCAGCAATGCCGGATAAGTGCCAGTGGCCAGACGACAAACCGGGCGCTGAATCTGCGCGCAGGCCTGCTCCATGAAATAGCGCGCCAGCAGCAGGATGTCCTGGCCGCGATCACGTAGCGGCGGGACTTCCAGATTGAGCACGTTCAGGCGGTAGAACAGGTCCTCGCGAAAGGTGCCTTCAGCGACCATCTTCTCCAGGTTGCGATGGGTGGCACTGAGAATGCGCACATTGACCTTCACTTCCCGATCACCGCCGACCCGGCGAAAGCTGCCATCGTTGAGGAAACGCAGCAGCTTGGCTTGCAGATAAGGCGACATCTCACCGATCTCGTCGAGGAACACCGTGCCCTGGTTGGCCAGTTCCATCAGCCCAGGTTTGCCGCCTCGCTGGGCACCGGTGAAGGCGCCGGGGGCGTAACCAAACAGTTCGCTTTCAGCGAGGTTCTCAGGCAATGCCGCACAGTTGAGGGCCAGAAACGGCGCACTGTGTCTGGCACTGGTGGCGTGGCATGCACGGGCGACCAGCTCCTTGCCGGTACCGGTTTCGCCCTGGATCAACAGCGGCGCATCCAGCGCCGCGACCCGTTGGGCGCGGGCTTTCAAGGTGCGGATGGCGGTGGACTCGCCCAACAGTGCGTCGAAACCCTCGGCATGGTCGTGGTGCAGTGCCGACAAACGCTCACCAATGCGGCTCGGTTGATACAACGTCAACAGCGCACCTGCGTCGGTGATGGGAGTCGCGTCCAGTAAAAACGCTTCGCCGTTGAGCGTGACTTCACGCAGCGGCAGGCGAAAGCCGTTTTCCAGCAAGGCGTTCTGTAACCCGTCATCAGCAAACAACTCGGCCACCGGCTCGCCCGCAGGTTCGCGACCGATCAGGGCAATCAACGCTGGGTTGGCCAGCAACACATGGCCAGCACTGTCCAACGCCAATACCGGATCGGTCATGGCGGCCAGCAGAGCGTCCAGCTGCAAGTGGCGACGTTGGCCGGGGAGGATGTCGACCACCGTGATGGCCTCGACCCCTCGTACCCGGAACAGCGCGTCCTTGAGTTCTTCGAGCACTTGATGACTCAAGGTCGGCGCGTCGATATAGACGTTGGGCGGGACCATCTCCACCGCATCCAGATTCAGATTTCGCCCACCCAGAATCGCCAGCACTTCCTGGGTGATACCGACGCGGTCGATGAAACTGACGTGGATGCGCATGGGGGATTAGCGGTTGTGGCCGAAGAGGTTGGGGATTATGCCAGTAATGGCAGCCTCTTGTAGGAGCGCGCTTGCCGCGAGGAACGATGGTGCTGTGGACCTGACAGACCGCGGCGTCCTAATCGCGGGCAAGTAGGGATGCCGCCCACTCCAACGAACACCGCCTATTTCTGTAGGAGCTGCCGAAGGCTGCGAACACATGCGAGCAAGATTTCACTGCCAGGCAGCGGTTCGCAGCCTTCGGCAGCTCCTACAAAAGCACAGCGAAGATCAGGTCAAATGCTCCGGCTTCACCGGTTCGCCCGGCTGAATGCCGAGTTTGTCGTGAATGTCCTTGAACATGCGGTCGTAGTCGTCATGCACGGCGATTGGCAGCACGGCAATCGGTGGCATGCCATGCTTGACCGCGATCTGGTTGGCGCTATGGGCGAAGTTGAACGCCATATCGCGGGTCAGCTCAAACTCGTCCTGAAACGCATTGCCCGCGATTTCACCTTCCATGGTGAAGTGCATTGAAGTGCCTTGCGTGGGGTTCTCAGAAACTTCGTAGCGGATATGAATCTCGTAGCCGAAATCCGATGGATGCATCGGCGCGCGGCTGATGTGCAGATGGCCTGGTTCGAACATGACGTTGCCCCTTGGCGGGTCGAAGAGTGTAGCGGTTGACCTTCGCAGTCACCGGGCGTTCAGCAGTGGCACGGTTTCCACCATAGCCGAGTGCCGGTGACAGAGGCATGACATGAGTCAGCGAACGGGGGCTGAGCGCGGAGGTTCTGGCCGGGACCAGATCCACAGGTTGCCCAGCACCATGCCACCGATGGCGGCGTAAACCGGCCAGCCATGCATCAGGTACAGCATCAGCAAGGCGCAGAGCAGCATGCTGACGGTGGCGCTGATCTTGGCGCTACGGGTAACCAGGCGGCCATTGCGCCAGTTGCTGAGGATCGGGCCGAAGACCTTGTGGTTTTCCAGCCAGGCACTCAGGCGCGGTGAGCTCTTTGTCGCCGCCCATGCCGCCAGCAGAACAAACTCGGTAGTGGGCAGGCCGGGAATGAAAATCGCGACCAGGCCTATCCCGAGGCTGACATAAGCCAGTGCGGCGAACAGCAGGCGAGAGATTCTGGACCTTGGAGGTTTGCTGGTCATTATCTCGTCAGTAATCGTCAGGTGGTTCGATCCCATGATCGAAAAGCCCGGCCAGTCTAACAGGCCGGGCCGACAATCATGACTCGGCCATTTGCGATGCAGTCGAGGAGCGCGAGCATTTTGGGGAACGGCCTATGGGACGCAGAATTTCGTCTGACCGCGACTGATTCTCGCAAAGCCGTGCTCCTGCTGGAGCGATGATTGTCTGTAGGAGCCGAGCTTGCTCGCGAAGAACGATGGCGCGGTATGGCTGATGAACCGAGGCGTCTATATCGTCGGAATGCCGCCCAGACCAAGCCGCTCCCAAAGGGTGGGTGCCATTCTTGGGACCGCACAGGTTGGGTGATCTCTGTTGGCGCTGGGCTTGCCCGCGAAGAACGATGAAGCAGTGTATCTGACAAACCGCAGCGACTGGTTCGCGGGCAAGCCTCGCTCCAACAAATGACAATGATCCCCGTGGGAGCGGAGCTTGCTCGCGAAGAACGATGACGCGGTTTGTCTGACAGACCGCGGTGCCCTTATCGCGGGCAAGCACCGCTCCCACAGATATCGCGTTTCAACGCCCGGTGAGTGTTACTCCGCGTTATGCAGCGCCAGGCAGTTGTCCAGCATGCGGTTGGAGAATGCCCATTCGTTGTCGTACCAAGCCAGGACCTTGAGCAGTTTGCCGCTGGATTTGGTGTGGTTGGCGTCGAAGATCGACGACAGCGGGTTGTGGTTGAAGTCGTGGGACACCAACGGCAGGGTGTTATAGCCAAGTACCTTGGAGTGCTGGCTGGCTTCTTTCATCAATGCGTTGACTTCATCGGCGCTGACCTCGCGGGTCACTTGCACGGTCAGGTCCACCAAGGAGACGTTGATCACCGGAACCCGCACCGCCATGCCGGTCAGTTTGCCTGCCAGTTCAGGCAGCACTAGGCCTACGGCTTCGGCAGCGCCGGTCTTGCTCGGGATCATCGATTGGGTGGCCGAGCGCGCGCGATACGGGTCGGTGTGATAGACGTCGATCAGATTCTGATCATTGGTGTAGGCGTGAATCGTGGTCATCAGGCCGCTTTCGATACCCAGTTCACGGTGCAGTACCTGGGCGACAGGTGCCAGGCAGTTGGTGGTGCATGATGCGCTGGAAATGATTTGATGCGATTGGCGCAGAGTATCGTGGTTCACGCCGTAGACGATGGTCGCGTCTGCGCCCTTGGCCGGAGCCGAAATAATGACCTTGCGGGCACCGGCAGTGAGGTGCGCAGCAGCCTTGTCGCGACTGGTGAACAGCCCGGTGCATTCGAACACCACGTCGACGTCCTGGGCTTTCCAGGGCAGTTCGGCAGGGTTGCGAATGGCGCTGACCGCAATACGGTCACCATTGACCGTCAGGCTCTCGCTGTCACACTCGACGGTGCCGGAAAAAGGCCCGTGAACGGTGTCGAAGCGCAGCAGGTGAGCGTTCATCTCGCTGTCGCCCAGATCATTGATGGCGACGACCTGCAGGTCTTGGCGGTAGCCTTGGGTATAGAGTGCGCGCAGGACGTTGCGGCCGATGCGGCCAAAACCATTGATTGCAATACGAAGAGTCATACAGCCGTCCTTTCTGAATTTGTTGTTGGAATTACAAGATTATTCGCATAGAAATAGAAAACAAGCCTTTTTAGTGGCAATATTTTGTTTTATCTACAACGAGAAGCCTGTAAGGCCAAAACAGTTGATCGAGATCAAGCTTTTACAGACAAGGCATTTGCCTCGATATCTGACGCGGTCTTAAACGGGTGACCACATACGCTAGCCTGGAGTTCAGCACATGCATCCCCGCATTCTTGAGGTAACCGAACGGCTGATAGCCCGTAGTCGCGAAACGCGTGAGCGCTATCTTCAACTGATTCGAGGCGCCGCGAGCGACGGCCCGATGCGTGGCAAACTGCAATGCGCCAATTTCGCACATGGCGTTGCCGCTTGTGGTCCCGAAGACAAAAACAGCCTGCGGATGATGAACGCGGCCAACGTGGCAATCATTTCCTCCTACAACGACATGCTCTCGGCGCATCAGCCCTACGAGCATTTCCCGAATCAGATCAAACAGGCTTTACGTGACATTGGTTCGGTCGGTCAGTTTGCGGGCGGCGTGCCCGCCATGTGTGACGGCGTGACCCAGGGTGAGCCGGGCATGGAGCTGGGCATCGCCAGCCGCGAAATCATCGCCATGTCCACGGCCATTGCCTTGTCCCACAACATGTTCGATGCCGCGCTGATGCTGGGGATCTGCGACAAGATCGTGCCGGGTCTGATGATGGGCTCGTTGCGTTTCGGCCATCTGCCGACGATTTTCATTCCTGGCGGGCCGATGGTGTCAGGCATTTCCAACAAGGAAAAAGCCGACGTACGGCAGCGTTACGCCGAGGGCAAGGCGACCCGCGAAGAGTTGCTGGACTCGGAAATGAAGTCCTACCATGGCCCGGGCACCTGCACGTTCTACGGCACCGCCAACACCAACCAGTTGCTGATGGAAGTCATGGGGCTGCATTTGCCCGGCTCTTCGTTCATCAACCCCTATACCCCGCTGCGCGATGCGCTGACTGTCGAGGCCGCACATCAGGTCACGCGCATGACCAAACAGAGTGGCAACTTCATGCCCATCGGCGAAATCGTCGACGAGCGGGCGCTGGTCAATTCCATCGTTGCGCTGCATGCCACTGGCGGTTCGACCAATCACACGTTGCACATGCCAGCCATCGCCCAGGCCGCCGGTATTCAACTGACCTGGCAGGACATGGCTGACCTTTCCGAAGTGGTGCCGACCCTGACCCACGTCTACCCGAACGGCAAAGCCGACATCAACCACTTCCAGGCGGCGGGAGGCATGTCGTTCCTGATTCGCGAGTTGCTGGAAGCCGGTTACCTCCATGAGGACGTCAATACCGTGATGGGCCGTGGCCTGAGCCGTTACACCAAGGAGCCATTCCTCGAAGACGGCAAGCTGGTGTGGCGCGAAGGGCCAATCGAAAGTCTGGATGAAAATATTTTGCGGCCTGTGGCCAATCCGTTCTCCCTGGAGGGCGGTCTGCGGGTCATGGAAGGCAACCTCGGCCGTGGCGTGATGAAAGTCTCCGCCGTGGCCCTTGAGCATCAAGTGGTGCAGGCCCCGGCCAAGGTCTTCCAAGATCAGCAGGATCTGGCCGACGCCTTCAAGGCGGGCGAACTGGAGTGCGACTTTGTGGCGGTGATGCGCTTCCAGGGGCCGCGTTCCAATGGCATGCCTGAACTACACAAAATGACACCATTTCTCGGGGTCCTGCAGGATCGTGGGTTCAAGGTCGCGTTGGTAACGGACGGACGCATGTCAGGCGCGTCAGGCAAGATCCCGGCGGCGATTCACGTCTGTCCGGAAGCATTCGATGGTGGCCCTTTGGCACTTGTGCAGGATGGAGACATCATCCGCGTTGATGGGGTAAAAGGAACGTTGCAAGTTCTCGTCGAACCGGCAGAATTGGCCGCCAGAGAACCTGCAGTCGGGCATTTGGATAACGGCGTTGGCTGTGGTCGCGAATTGTTCGGTTTCATGCGCATGGCCTTCAGCTCCGCCGAGCAGGGCGCCAGCGCCTTTACCTCGAATCTGGAGACGCTCAAGTGAAGTTGGCCCTGGTCGGTGATATTGGCGGTACCAATGCACGGTTTGCCATTTGGGAAGATGACAAGCTGCATTCGATCCGGGTATTCCCGACCATCGATTACGTCAGTCCCGAAAAAGCCGTCGAGGTCTACATGCAAGACCTCGAATTACAGCGTGGCGATATCGGCCTGGTGTGTCTGGCGGTGGCTGGACCTGTGGACGGCGATGAATTTCATTTCACCAACAGCAATTGGCGGCTGAGCAAGTCGGCGTTCTGCGCCAATCTGAAAGTCGATGAGCTGCTGCTGATCAACGATTTCAGCGCCATGGCCCTGGGCATGACACGTCTGGGCGACGACGAGTACCTGACCGTATGCCACGGGATCGGTGAAGCAGATCGACCACGCGTGGTGATCGGCCCCGGGACCGGGCTGGGCGTGGGCACCTTGCTCAGCGTTGGCGTCAATCACTGGATGGCTCTGCCCGGTGAAGGCGGGCATGTGGACTTGCCCATCGGCAACGCCCGGGAAGCCATGTTGTGGATGCGCATGATGGCCGACATTGAGCATGTCAGCGCCGAAACCGTGCTCAGCGGCGCTGGCCTGTTGCGGCTGTATCAGGTCAGCTGTGCGCTTGATGATGTCGAACCGGTGCATAAGTCGCCGGCGGCCATTACCTCGGCAGCCGAGGCCGGTGAGCCGGTGGCGGCTGCGGTGCTGGAGCAGTTCTGTGTGTTTCTCGGGCGAGTGGCGGGCAACAACGTCCTCACCGTCGGTGGGCGTGGCGGTGTATACATCGTCGGCGGCGTAGTGCCTCGGTTTATCGACTTCTTCATGAACAGCGGCTTCAAGCGTGCCTTCGCCGAGAAAGGCGTGATGAGTGATTATTTCAAAGGCATTCCGGTCTGGGTGGTGACAGCCGAATATCCAGGGCTGGTCGGCGCCGGCGTGGCGTTGCAGCAGGTGTTTGGTGAAGAGCGGGCGATAGAAATCTAG
>Ga0308164_10002011_pt1 | contig 21432 bp, 15 predicted proteins | sample PhyTR2_FD_201031 | JGI IMG/M metagenome (GOLD analysis project Ga0308164, IMG submission 201031) | Phyllosphere microbial communities from UC Gill Tract Community Farm, Albany, California, United States - DLSLT.R2 | ecosystem: Host-associated > Plants > Phyllosphere > Unclassified | place: USA... | reverse complement strand
GCCCACGGTGATGACGTATATGTCCTGGCCAGGCGCCAACAGTCCGGACAGCACCTTGGCCACGATGGCCACCACCGCAATCCGCGCTGCCAGCCAGAACTTCGGCCTCAACCTTGCCCAGGCGCGTGCGCTGCACCCGGTGCAGGCGACGTATGGGGTGCTGAGCGGCTACCAGGCGGCGTTCGATGGCAGCGGCCAGGGCCAGGCGCTGGACGTGATGATGTTCGTGGGCCAGGCGCCGGGAAAGTTCCCGGTCGTGCTCAACATCTATACCTTGCGCGGCAAGATGGGCAGCCTGGTCGAGCATCGGCGCCGCGCCTGGACCAGTCTCAAGTACCTGTGAGCGCCACGCCATGCAAACGCCGAGACGCTTGCGCGCCGCCTGGCTGCCGGCCCTGATGTCCGTGGCGGTGGCCGCGCATGGCAGCGAGGCAGTACGCTATCGCGATGAGCGCGGTATCGAAATCATCGGCGGCCGCACGACCGCGATGCCGGCGCCAGTGCAGGCGCCGGCATCAGTGCCGTCTGCCGAGCGGGCCGCGCTGGCGCGCTGGCAGATTGCGCCGCACCAGCAACAGGCGCGCGACCGCGAGCGGCTGGCCATCCTGCGCCAGGAGCTGGCGACCGAGGTGGCGGCCATGGACGCCCAGGTGCGCCACGCGCGCGGCCTCGAAGCGGAACCGCAACAGCGTGCGCGCGAACAACTGCGCCGGCACCAACTGAACATCGACGCCCTCCATGCGGAAATCCGGCGCATGACAGGCCCATAAACAAACTATCGAAATTTTCGACAATAGACCGCAATTTTTTCCGTTTTAATATTTGATGGCATTCGCGCATACTTCGTTTCAGCAGCGCAGAACACCGCGCAGTAAAGCAAACCAACCATCGAATTTATTGAAAATCTCAGGAGAAAATATTATGCCAACCGCCATCGCCCAACCTGGTCAAACCCTGCTGAACCCAAGCAACCACACCCTGATCATGATCGATCACCAGTCGCAAATGGCGTTTGCCACCAAGTCGATCGATATGGTGCAACTGCGTAACAACGTGGCGCTGGTCGCCAAGGCCGCCAAGGAATTCGCCGTGCCCACCATCCTGACCACGGTGGCGGAAAAATCGTTCTCCGGTCCGATCTTCAACGAGATCAAGGAAGTGTTCCCGAACGAGGTTGCCATCGACCGCACCAGCATGAACACCTGGGAAGATCCGCGCATCGCCGAACGGGTGAACGCCATCGGTAAATCGAAAATCGTGTTGGCCGGCCTGTGGACGTCGGTATGCATCGTCGGCCCCGCACTCTCGGCGCTGGACCAGGGTTTCGAGGTGTACGTCATTACCGACGCCAGCGGTGACGTGTCGGACGAAGCGCATGAGCGCGCCGTGCAGCGGATGGTGCAACTGGGCGCCCGCCCCATGACCTCGCTGCAATACCTGCTGGAACTGCAACGCGACTGGGCCCGTGGCGAGACCTACGACGAAACCGTCAAAACCTCGATCGCCAACGGCGGCGGCTACGGTCTGGGCCTGATCTACGCGAAAACCATGTTCAACGCGTCGGAAGGCCACTGATCCACCGACCGGACTGCCACATCACGAGCGCATCTGCGCCTCGATGCGGCGGTCCGGCAGGAACCAGACCAGGGCGCAGACGATGTACAGCACATACGAAGCGCTCACATGCACGTAGGCCAGCGGTATCGCCACCAGGTACAGCACCACCGAGATCGCCCCCTTGTATTCCTTGCCCACCGCGTTGGCCAGGATATGGTCGTTGGGGTTGCAGGAAATCAGGCACTTTTCCAGGATGTAGTAGGCCACCGCGGCAAAGAACAGCACCACGCCATACAGCGCGACCGGCAGCGGCGCCAACAGGTTCTCGCCCATCCAGCCAGTGGTAAACGGCACCAGCGACAGCCAGAACAGCAAATGCAGATTGGCCCACAACACCTTGCCATTCACCCGCGCCGAGGCGTTGAGCATGTGATGATGGTTATTCCAGTAAATACCCACGTAAATAAAACTCAGCACGTAGCCAAGCAGCACCGGCGTCAGCGCTTCCAGCGCCGCCAGGCTGGGGCCGTGCGGCACTTTCAATTCCAGCACCATGATGGTGATGATGATGGCGATCACGCCATCGCTGAATGCTTCCAGTCGGTTCTTGCCCATGTACTTCCCTGCGCTACGCCGCGTTGCTGAGTTGTGAGTGAATTGGACACAATGCGGCATTGTAGCGCCGAAGGTGGCGGTTCACCCTCTGTGTAAAGGCAGAGCCTTGATTCGGGCAACGGCTTAACGGGAATTGTCGAGCGTCACCCCCATCACTCCGATCACCACGTCATTGGCCAGCGTGCGCAGGGTCAGCGATTGCAGCTGGCGCGCGGTGTCCAGCGGCACTTCGATCACGGTGGCGGCGCCGCCTTCGATGCTGCGGCCGTTGGCCGGCTGTTTTCCCGTGGCGGGAATCTGCCCCTGCGCAGTTTTCAGGTCCACGCGCAGCGGCAATTCGCCGCAGAACGGGAACTGGTAATCGTCGATCAAATAATCCTGTTCGATCGGCCACCAGTTGTCGGGATTGCGCAGCGCCAGGCGGGTGCTGGTGCCGTCCGTGTACATCACTTCGATGGCGCCGTTGTCGAAGCGGCTTTGCATGTAGTTGGTGGAGCCGGCCATGAGCAGAAAGGCGCGGCGCGCCTGGCCTTGCAACGGTATCGTGACCTGGCGCGGGTAGTTGTCCCATTGCGAAGTGAAGACGATGTTGGCGCCGGCGGGCGGCGTGAAAAAATTCAAGCCATTCGGCAGCGCCAGCGTGCCCTGCAGCGCGCGCAGGCCGGCGTCGTCAATCGCCGGCATTTCATTCACATGGCCGGCCCACGCGCCGGCGCCTTGCGCGGGCAAGGCCAGCGTGGCGTGCGGTGAACGCGGCGCCACGTACTTGCCCTGTTTGAACAGCGCCGTTACCTGGTCGTTGAACCACGGCGCCAGGTCCACCGGGTGCGATTGCACCGGTGCGCCGTCGATCCAGCGCGGACTGCTTGCCACGCACTGCGCTGACAGTTCTGCGGCTGGCAATGGCGCCGGGGTACTTGGTGCGAGCTGCCACCACGTGAAGTCGCCCTGGCGGTGGTGCGTAAAACCTGTGCGCGCGCCAGCGCCAGCTTGTGCTAGGCGCGCATCGATGGCGGCGCCACGCCACACGATCTCGACGTCGGCGCGGCGGCCCAGCGGCACATCGATGCGCAGGCGCGGCGCACCTACCGCGTCGTCCACATTGCGCCAGCGCGCCCGCTTGCCGTTTACGCGCACGGCGCCCACCGTGGCCGCGCGGGCGGGCAGGTCCAGCACCAGCGTGGAAAAGCGCTGGCCGCTTTGCGCCACCGTCCAGCGGTCGCGCTGTCCGGTGCGGCGGTACGTCAGTGTTATGTCGGGATGGGCGAGGCTGGCATGGTCCCAGGCGCGCGGCAAGCCGGGGCGCACCGTGAGCACGCCGGCCAGCGCGTCGGGCTGCACGCCAAACAGGCCTTCGACCAGCGTGCGCGCCATCACGCCGGCGCCGTCGGCAAAGTCGCGCTGCGCTTCGCGCCGGTATACGTCGAGATAATTCATGGTGCCGACGTTGCCGGGGCTGATACCCATGTACAGGCTGGCCAGCAGCGCGCCCTTGGTCAGCTCGTACGCGGTGTCGCCGCGGCCGGCCTGCCAGTAGGCCAGCGCCGTGTGCAGGTTCTCCCCCATCACCACGTTATTGATCGACCACGAATACGGCATCCAGTCGGTGGTGGGCAGCACGCGGTAGGGCCGGTCCGATGGCACGCCCGGGCCGCGCACGGCAATCGCGCGGCGGTCGCGGTCCAGCGCCGCCGCCATGCGCGCTGCCTCGAACGGCGACGGCACGTGCGAATCGATGGTGTGATAAAAACTCCACAGCGCATAGCTCGGGTGCAGCAGCTGGCCGCCCAGCGCGTCGCGGTATTCGGCAAACGCGCCCTGGTCCGGCATCCACAATTGCTGGCGCATGGCGCGGCCGATGGCTTGCGCTTCGGCCTGGTATGGCGTGGGGTCCTTGCCCAGCATGGTGGCGATGCGCGCGGCCATGGCGTTGTGCCAGGCGTTGTAGGCAGACGTATGGGTGGCGCCGCCACCGTTGTAATACAGGTCGTCGCTGGCCCAGATGGCGGCATAGGCGTCGTACAGCGGCAGCCGGTCCGGCCCGAATTCGCGGCGGAACAGGCGCCGCTCCCAGGCAAGGTGCCGCTCCAGTACCGGCCACACCGCTGTGGCGAGCGCTTTGTCGCCAGTCCACAGCAGGTGGCGCAGCATGGCGTCGATGAACACCAGGTTCATGTCGTAGTGCGATTTGCTCAGATCCCCATTGGAATGCAGCGCCGCTTCGTTGCGCGCCAGGTTGGTGGCGGTGTCGGGGCCCGGTATTTGCGCCGGTGGCGGCGACGTGTTCTGGCGGCTGGTCCACGCGTCGATATTGCTGCGGGCGCGATCGTGCCAGCCCAGCGCATCGAGCGCGTACGGGCCGCGCCAGCCCAGCAGCTTGGTGCGCCAGGCAACAGCGCCATGCATGATGGCGCCCTGTTCGTCATCCCACACGGCGTCGGCGGCGACATTCAGTGCCCCCATGGCGGCGTTCAGGTACGGGTCGGGCGTGTCGATGCGGACGCGGTGGCGCAATCGCGCGAAGTGCTGGCGGGCCGCGTCGATACGCGCGGCCAGTTGCGCCGGTGCGAACGCGGGCAGCAGCTGCCCGGCGGCGTGGTCCGCCGCCTGCGTGGCGCCCACCTCGCGATATGCATCCTGCTCCCTCGCCCTGGCGCGTGCGGTGACCTGCAGCGCCAGGTGCACCGGCGTGGCCGTCAGCGGCAGGCGCGCCACGGCGATGCCGGCATCGTTATCGGCAGCACCGGCGCTCAGCAGCGCATCGAGGCGCGGCCATTGCGCCGCCGCGTGGCGCGTGACGTGTGGAGGCGTATCGAACGTGGCGCTGATGGTGGCGTGCGACGCCACCGCGCGAAAGCCGTTGGTGGCAGTTTCGATGCGGCTGCCGCGCACATGGTCCGGCATCAACTGGAAATACTCGCCGATGGGTACTGCCTCGGTGCCGATGTCGCCATCGCGCCGTCCGCGCTTGCCGTCGCCGGCGCCAAAAGCGGCCACCAGTTGCGCATCGGCCGGCAGACCGGTGGCGCGCACTTGCACTCCGAGTCCTTCGGTAGCGGCATACGCCAGTGCCACGACCGTTACGCGGGCGCCAGCGCCCAGGCGCGCATCGCGGATGTCGTAATGGAGTTCGCCGGGCCGGTAGCGGGTGGTGATGGCGGCGGCATCGTGCAGCCAGATGCAATCGGCAGCGACGCATACACCGAGCCGCAGGTTGCCGCCACGGCCCGGCAGATACAGCGAAAACTCGGGCTTGTCGCCGCCATCGACGCGGAACGCGCTGTTGCCGCCGTAAAGCGGACGGTTGAAGAATTCGGCGCCATTGTCGATGACGAAGTCGTCGCCGTCGGGCCGGTAGCGCAGCGGGTGGTCGGTACCACCGGCCAGGTTGGGAAAGCGCGCCGGGGCTTCAAACTTGATGGCTTCGGCGGCGCACACCGGTGCCACATGCAGACCGCACACGACAACCGACAGCAGCAGCGCCAACACAGGACGGGTAATCATGCACCGCACGTTACCGCAGATTGCCCGCCGCGCGTTCACTGCCCGTTCAAACAATCAGCCGTGTGATTGAACGCGTTACTCGCGGACGTCAGGCTCCACCAGTTGCGCCAGTTGCACCAGCGATTCCTGCCAGCCCAGGTAGCACGACTCGGCGGGAATCACTGCCGGTATGCCCTCCTGTACCACGGTGAGTTCCACGCCGCACGACACCGGGCGCAAGGTGACGGTGGTTTGCATCTGGCCCGGCAGATTCGGGTCGTCGAAGCGGGCCGTGTAGCGTACGCACTCGCCGGGCACCAGTTCCAGGTAGTCGCCGCCGAACGAATGGGCGCCGCCGGTGCTGAAATGAATGAACGACATGCGGTAGCTGCCGCCCACGCGTGCATCGTGGTGATGCACCTCGCCCACGAAGCCGAACGGCGGCAGCCATTTGGCCCAGGCGGCAGGATCGAGAAAAGCGCGGTACACGCGGTCGGGCGTGGAACGCAGCACCCGGTGCAGTTGAACGGTATTGGTAGACATCATCGATTCCCCCGTGCGTGATCAAAGGACAGTGCCGCCCATTCTACGACGAAGGAGCCGGAAATTTTCAGACATCCGCGCGGTAAAAAACTCAGCTGGCCGCGCGCAGGTCGCCGCTAAGTGTCACCCCGCGTCCCTGCTGCTTGGCGATGTACATGGCGCTGTCGGCGCGTTGCAGCATCGTCTCGATGGTGTCGTGGTCGGACTGGCGCATGGCGATGCCGGCGCTGTACGACAATCCAAAGCCCAGCTTGGTCTTGGCGTTTTGCTTGAGCCAGGTACGCAGGCGCTGATCATAGGCTTGTACCGAGGCCAGATCGGCGCGGTTGAGCAGCACGCAGAATTCCTCGCCGCCGTAGCGGCAGCACAGGTCGCCGGCGCGACTCACGGCGCGCATGCCCTTGACGAATTTCTGCAGCGCCAGGTCACCGGCCGCATGACCACGGGTATCGTTGATTTGCTTGAAGTGGTCGAGGTCGAGCATCAGCAAGCCCATCGGCTGTCGATAACGCTTGCTCATGGCCAGATCGATGCCTGCCTGTTCCAGCCACGCGCGGCGATTGAGGGCGCCGGTCAGGCCATCGACCGTGGCCAGCCGCTCGAGCTCGCGCGCGGCTTCGTCGCGGTGGGCCAGCAGCAGCGCCGCCAGCGACAGCATCACCGTGATGTTCGAGACCAGCGCAAACCCCACGTTGATCGGGGTGGCCGCAAAAAAATGGGGAAATTCGTCGGTGTAAAACGCGCCCAGCACGCCGCGCCAGCCGGTCACGATCATCTGCGCCACCAGCGAGATCACCAGCAACCAGCGCCAGCGCCCCACGCGCACCTGCGGCCGGCGGCATAGCGATACGACCACCATGGCAATCTGCAGCGCCAGCAAGCCATTGGCCCAGCCCACCCGGAACGGGTAGTCGGCGTAGCCGATGCCGTAGCCGACCACGATCAGCACAGCTACGAATACCGAAGCGCGCACCCTGGGCGCCCTGCCGCACCACAGTTCGAGCGCGGCGGCATTGAACGAGATGCCGGCAGCGATGGCCGCCATCGACAGGACCGACAGTGTGCGGTCAAGGACGCTAAATGGCGTGACCACGCAGGCAATCAGCAACAAAACCCAACCTGCCGTGTGCAATCCCATGCCGGCCTGGGCGCAGCGCGCTGCCAGGTTCACCTGTCCCATAAAATAAGGCAACGCCACTGCCATGATGGTCAGGTTGAGCGTCATGGCGACGAGCAATGAAGGAACGTCAATATGCATTAAATATCGGGAAAGATAGGCTGGCTGCGGGATGCGGGCAGCAGTATAACGCACAACCGGCGGCCTGCAGCATGGGGCGTGGACAGTTACAAAGTTTAACCCTATGCTAAGATTTTTAATCTTGTGACATTAGGGGCAACATCGATGGAGAACTTTGCGGAACAGCTCGAAACCCTCACGCGCCAGGAGCAGGAACTGCAATTTGGCGCCTTCACCAGCGATACGGCATTGGCGTTGGGCCTGAAAGTGGTGGAGATCGTACGCCAGCGCGGCAAGATCGTCACGGTCAACGTGACGGTCAATGGCAAGGTGCTGTTCCACCACGCGATGCAGGGCGCCGCTGCCGACCAGGCCGACTGGATCCGGCGCAAGAACAACGTGGTGGAGCGCTTCGGCCGCTCCTCGTATTTCGTCGGCATCGACCACAAGCACCGCGGCGTGGCCTTCGACGAAATCAAGTACCTGGCGCCGCAGGACTATGCCGCCCACGGCGGCGCGTTCCCGATCAACGTCAAAAACGTGGGCCTGATCGGCACCGTCACGGTATCGGGCCTGCGCCAGGCCGAGGACCACGCGATTGCAGTCGAAGCGTTGCGGGCAGTGCTGGCGTAATTCGGGGTCAGTGCCGACATTCAGACACGTACTCAGCCGCTTGAAGTTGAGCTCGTGTCCGAATGTCGGCACTGACCCTGAAGTTTTGTTAGTAATGCGGGGGTGGTTCGTGGGGCAGCTGGCCGCCGCCGTTTTGCGGTTGGGTGCGCACGTGCTGGATCAGGGCGGCGCACAGTTGTTCGAGCTTGTCGATTTGCTGCTGTTGCTCGTAGATGCGCTGGCCCAGCGATTCCACCAGGTGTTCCTGGTTGGCGATCTTGATTTCGAGGTCGATGAAGCGGTCTTCGGTGTTGCTCACGGCGGTACTCCTGGCGGGAAAGCGGGCATTCTACAGCGCGGTTACGGCTGCGGCGTGGGTTTCGGCGTCGCCAGCAATTCTTTCATGCGTGCCAGCCGTTCCTTCGGCGTGATCACTTCCGACTCCTGCGGTGCGGCCGTGCCTTCGTCGAGCGCCATTTCCTTGATGAAGCGCGACGGGTCGCAATGCACCTGCTCGCCGGCGCGCTTGCGCTTTTTGCACCAGGTGATTTGCAGCGTGCGCTGGGCGCGCGTGATGCCCACGTACATCAGCCGGCGTTCCTCTTGTACACGGGCGGCAATGGTTTCGGCCGGGGCATCGGGGTCGCCCTTGTGCGGCAGGATGCCTTCTTCCACGCCCACCAGGAACACGTGCGGATATTCCAGTCCTTTCGAGGCGTGCAGGGTGGACATGCGCACCGCGTCCGGGTCTTCGTCCTGGCCCTCCAGCATCGACATCAGCGCCACCATCTGCGTCAGTTCCAGCACGTTCTTTTCGTCGCCGTCGCGGTCCTTGCCGCCGCGGCCCCGTTCCTTGAGCCAGTTGACGAATTCCATCACATTCTGCCACTTCGATTGCGCGGCGCGCTCGTCGAACATGTCGTACAGGAAGGACTCGTAGTTGATCGCTTCCAGCATGTCGTCGAGCACTTGGGCGGCGTTGTCGCCGCTGCCGCTCGGGCCGGGGCGGCTGGCGCGCGATTCCAGGTTGTTGATGAAATTGCAGAAGTCGCGCAGCGGCTTGAGCTGCTTATCGGCCAATAAACCTTCGATGCCGCCCTTGAACACGGCTTCGAACAGCGAACACTGCCACTGGCCCGAGAACGTGCCCAGCGTTTCCAGCGTCGACTGGCCCACGCCGCGCCGGGGCGTGGTCACGGCGCGGATGAACGCCGGGTCGTCGTCGGTATTGGCCAGCAGGCGCAGGTAGCTGATGATGTCCTTGATTTCGGCCTTGTCGAAAAAGCTCTGGCCGCCCGAAATCGTGTACGGTATGCGCTCCTTGCGCAGCGCCTGCTCGATCACGCGCGCCTGGTGGTTGCCGCGATACAGGATCGCGTAATCGGACCATTTATTTTTGCGCTGGAAATGGTCGGCCGAAATCATGATGGCGATCTGGTCCGCCTCCTGGTCGTCGTTGGCCATGCCCAGCACGTTGATCGGCTCGCCCAGGCCGTGCTCCGACCACAGCGATTTTTCGAACAGTTTCGGGTTGTTGCCGATCACCGCGTTGGCGGCCTGCAGGATGCGCGTGGTGGAGCGGTAATTCTGCTCGAGCTTGATCACCTCCAGGTCCGGGAAATCGGTCTGCAGGGTTTTCAGGTTTTCCACCGAGGCGCCGCGCCACGCGTAAATCGCCTGGTCGTCGTCGCCCACGGCCGTAAACATCGGCTTTTTGTTGATGCCGGTGACCAGCAGCTTGACCAGCTCGTACTGGCAGGTGTTGGTGTCCTGGTATTCATCCATCAGCAGGTAGCGCAGACGGCGCTGCCACTTGTCGCGGATCGGCTCGTTATTCCGGAACAGTTCCACCGGCAAGCGGATCAAGTCGTCGAAATCGACAGCCTGGTACGCCGACAGCGTGGCCACGTAGCTGGCGTAGATGCGCGCCGACTGCGCTTCGTCCTCGTCCTTGGCGTTTTGCAGCGCGACCATCGGCTCGATCAGGCCGTTTTTCCACAGCGAGATATCGGTCTGGATGCGGCGCACGATCTGCTTGTCGGTGGTAATAGCCAGGTCCTGCACCAGCGAGCCGCAGTCGTCGCTGTCCATGATGGAAAACCGGTCCTTCAGCCCCACGCCATTGGCTTCCTGGCGCAGGATCTTCACGCCCAGCGAGTGGAACGTCGATACCGTCAGCTGCTTGGCCTGCTTTGGCTGCTTGAGCAGCTTGGCGATCCGTTCCTGCATCTCGAGCGCGGCCTTGTTGGTGAAGGTCAGCGCGGCAATCGTGCGCGGGTCATAGCCGCGGTCCTCGATCAGGTGGGCGATTTTCTGGGTAATCACCCGCGTCTTGCCCGACCCGGCGCCGGCCAGCACCAGGCAGGGGCCGTCCAGATAGGCAACGGCCGCACTTTGCGGGACGTTGAGACCGAATGAGGGTTTGGACATGGGACGCTAACAGGAGGGAAAAGGACAGCCGCCTATTGTAGCAGCGCCCGTCTCTTCCCATCGGCAGGGCGGTTGAAATTGCCGATTGCGTTACCATCTGGGGCTGAACGCGCACGGGCGCCAACCGCTACAGGCTTACCATGAAATTTGAACATCTTATAGAAATTAACGACCCGCTCAACCCGCTGATCGACGCCTTGACGGTCGAACAACTGTGGAGCGGCCTGGTGCTGCGCGCCGAATCGCCCAAGCTGTTCGTGCCGCAGCTCGACGAAGCGATCATCGACGAGCGCACGGAAAACAGTTTCCGCCGCCGCCTGCGCTACGGCCAGCTGGTCATCGAAGACCGCGTGCGGCTGGAACCTTTGCGGCGCGTGGTGTACGACGTGCCCGCGCAAGGCGAGATCACCGCGTCCACGCTCACCATGACCATCGAGCAACCGACGCCCGACACGCTGTTCGTACGCTTCCAGTACGACGACGGCCACGACGCCGAAACCGATGCGGCCAACGCCATGTACGACGAATTCAAGCGCTCGGCCTACAAGGAAGCCGATGTCGATACGGTAGGCATGATCCGCGAGCTGGCCACGCAAGGCCGCCTGGGCGCAACGCTGAACTAACCCCCTCACCGGCAGCGATACGCATCCCATAAGCTTGCGGTCCCACCCGGCCCCTGCCGTGGGGTCTGACCCCGGCGGCCCCTGCCGTGGGGTCTGACCCCGGCAGACCCTGCTGTGGGGTCTGACCCCGGCGGACCCTGCCGTGGGGTCTGACCCCGGCAGACCCTGCCGTGGGGTCTGACCCCAGCGGACCCAGCTGTGGGGTCTGACCCCGGCGGCCCCTGCTGTGGGGTCTGACCCCGGCGGACCCGGCTGTGGGGTCTGACCCCGGCGGACCTGGCCGTGCGGGTTTGCAGCCGCTACGGTGCTGGCGTGCAGTCGACGCAGGGGTCGTCGTGCTTGGGTTCGTTGGCCAGTTCGTGCGCCAGGCGGCGCAGCGCGGTGCGCACGCCCTCTTCCACTACCGGGTGATAAAACGGCATGTCCAGCATCGCCGCCACGCTTAGCCCTGCCTGCGCGGCCCACGCGAGCAGGTGGCCGATGTGCTCGGCGCGGGGGCCGATCATTTCTGCGCCCAGGAAGCGGCCGCTGCGGAACTCGGCGTACACGCGCAACAATCCCTTGTTTTGCAACATCACCCGGCTGCGGCCCTGGTTATCGAACGATACCTGGCCCACGGCAAAGCGGCCCGGGTGGGTGTCGCACAGTTCCTGGTAGCTGGCGCCGGCCGTGGCAATTTGCGGGTCGGTAAACGCGATGCCCAGCGGCGTGCGGCGCAGGCCGGGACGCACGTCCGGGTAGCGCGCGGCGTTGTCGCCGGCGATACGGCCCTGGTCGGCCGCTTCGGGCAGCAACGGCCGCTCGTTGTCGGCATCGCCACCGATGAAAATCGCGCTGTCGCCGCACTGCATGGTGTACTTGTTATAGACCGGCACGCCGCGATGGTCGCGCACCAGCCCCGTGTGTTCCAGCCCCAACTGCTGCAAATTGGGCTTGCGGCCCACCGCGCACAATAAATAGTCAAACTGTTCGGTGCACTGTGCCCCATCCTTGTGCTCGCTGGTGATGGTCACTTGCTCGCCCTGCTGCTCCACTTTCGCCACCTTGGTGTCGAAGCGCAGGTCGAGCTCATCCTTGAGCACGCGCTGCGCCACGCCCAGCACTTCGGGGTCGCCCAGTTGCGCCACGCTGCCGCCACGGCCAAAGATGGTCACGCGCACGCCCAGCCGGTGCAGCGCCTGGCCCAGTTCCAGGCCGATCACGCCGGCGCCGGCAATGGCCACCGACTGCGGCAGGTCGTCCCAGTAAAACACATCGTCGCTGGTGATCACGCGTGATCCGGCGCGCCACTCATCGGGCACGATGGCGCTGGAACCGGTGGCAATCACCACCCTTTCGGTTTCCACGATCGTGTGTTCATCCACTTGCAGTTTGGTCGGGCTGAGGAAGCGGGCGTGGCCGTACAGCTTGTCCTCGGCCGGATAATTGTCGACAGCTTCGTTGACGAAGCCGACAAAGCGGTCGCGTTCGCTGCGCACGCGCGCCATCACGGCGCGGCCGTCGATGCGCAGTTCGCCGACGTGGACGCCGAACGGCGCCGCCTCGCGCGCGGCATGGGCGGCGTCGGCAGCGGAAATGAGCAGCTTGCTGGGCATGCAGCCCACGCGCGCGCACGTGGTGCCGAACGCGTTGCCCTCGATGAGCAAGGTTTTCTTGCCGCCGCTGGCGGCAGCGCGGTAAGCAGTCATGCCGGCAGTGCCGCCACCAATGACGGCGACTTCGGTTTTGATAGTTTTAATGGTCGTCATGTTCATGGGGCCTGGTTCGATTGAAACACAAAAGTTTTGCCGTAGAGCAAAATAGATTAGTATTGCTTATCGTTACTAATTTTTATAAGTACAGCTTATGGGCTCACTCGATTATCGCGCGCTGACTGTCCTTGACGCTGTCGTCAGCCAGGGCAGCTTTGAAAAAGCCGCCCTGGCGCTGGGCATCAGCCAGTCGGCCGTGTCGCAGCGCATCAAGGCGCTGGAAGACGCGGCCGGCCGGCTGCTGGTGGTGCGCGGCCAGCCGGCCGTGCCCACCGGGCTCGGCCAACGGCTGGTCTCGCACCACCGCAGCGTGAAATTGATGGAAGCGGCGCTCGATATCGATCTCGGCAACAAGATTAGCATGCCCGAGATCGGATTGGCGGTCGACGCGGCCAGCCTGGCAACCTGGGTGCCGCTCGGTTTGCAGCCATTGCTGTCGCCGCCCCGCTTCCAGCTCCATCTCGAACCGGCCGACCGTGCCAGGGCCCTGCATCTGGTGCGGGAGGGTAGCGTATTTGGCGCCGTTGCCGCGCAAGGTGCGGACGACCAGCACGCGGGCGGCCCCACCGTCACGCCGCTGGGCGTGATGCGTTACGTGTGCGTGGCCACCCCGGTATTTGCGGGCCACTGGTTCGGCGACGGCTTCGTGCCGGAGGCGGCGCAGCTGGCGCCGGCCATGGCGCTCGATCCGGACATGATGGCCGGCTTCCTGCGCGAGGTGCTGGAACTGAAGGGCTCATACCCGCACCACACCATGCCGCATTCGGCGGCCAGCCTCGAATGCATCTACGGCAGCCTGGCCTACGGGCTGATGCCGCTGCCGCAGGTGGCGCGCGCGCTGGCCGAGGGCAGGTTGACCGACCTGGCGCCGGGCCGCCATGTCGATGTGGCGCTCAACTGGCATGCGTGGAAGCTCGATACGCCGTTAACGCGCATCCTGAGCGAGCAGCTGGTGGCGACGGCGCGCCGGGTGCTGCTGCAAACCTAGATATCAAGCGGATCCACTTCCAGCGACCACTTCACCCGGCTGCCCTTCATCGAGCGCAGCATCTCCATCCACTCCTTCAAAAACGCCTGCAACTGCGGGCGTGACGGCGACTCGATCAGCAGCTGCGCGCGGTCGACATTATGCACCCGCGTCATGGTCATCGGGATCGGGTCGTTGATCGTGATATTGGGGTGCGCCAGGCAGTCGCGCGCGATGGTCAGAAATTCCAGCGCCGTGGCCAGCTCGCGCGCCTCGGCGCGCAGCAGCGCCTGAAACAGGTACGGCGGCAGCGCCGCCTGCTCGCGCTCTTCCAGCAGCGACGTGGCGAAATGGTCGTAATCGTGATTGACCACCGCCCCGTACAACGGGTGCTGCGGATACCGGGTTTGAATCAGCACCTCGCTCTCGCTGCCTCCCTCGGCGCGGCCGGCCCGCCCCGCCCGTCCCGCCACCTGCATCAGTTGCGCAAACAGCCGCTCGCTGGCGCGGTAGTCCTGCGAGAACAGCGCCGTATCGGGATTCAAAATACCGACCAGCGTGAGCTTCTTGAAGTCGTGGCCCTTGGCCACCATCTGGGTGCCGATCAAAATATCGACTTCGCCCCGGTGCACTGTGTCGAACGCTTCCTGCGCACTGCCCTTCTTGCGGGTGGAGTCGGCATCGATGCGCAGCACGCGCGCCTCCGGGAACAAGGCCTGCAAGCCCTCTTCCACGCGCTGGGTGCCGCGCCCCAGCGGTTGCAGATCGACGTTGCCGCAGGTGGGGCAGTGGCGCGGAATACGCAGCTCCAGGCTGCAATGGTGACAGCGCAGCCGGTGCTCGGGACGATGCAGCACCATGAACGACGTGCAGCGCGTGCATTCGCTGATCCAGCCGCACGACTCGCAGCAGATCACCGGCGCGTAGCCGCGGCGATTCAGGAACAGCAGCGACTGTTCGCCGCGTTCCATGCGCAGGCGCAGCGCGGCGATCAACTGCGCCGTCAGGCCGTCCTTGGGCTTGTCGCGCTCCATGTCCAGCAGTTTGACCTGCGGCAGCACGGCGTTTTTCACGGCCCGTTCGCGCAGTTCCAGCTTGCGGTAGCGGCCCGACTGCGCGTGGTGCCAGCTCTCCAGCGACGGTGTGGCCGATCCCAGCACGATGGGGATTTGCAGCTGCCAGGCGCGCCACACGGCCAGGTCGCGCGCCGAATAGCGCAAGCCCTCCTGCTGCTTGTACGAGGGGTCGTGCTCCTCGTCGATCACGATCAGCTTCAAATGGGGCAGCGAGGCCAGGATCGCCAGCCTTGTGCCCAGCACGATGCGCGCGCGGCCTTCGTGCGCGGCCAGCCAGTGCAGCATGCGCTCGCCCTCGGACAGGCTGCTGTGCAGCGTGGCCAGCATCACGCCGGGGAAGCGCGCCCGGATATTGCCTTCCAGCTGAGGCGTGAGGTTGATCTCGGGCACCAGGATCAGGATCTGGCCATCGGGCTCGCGCGTCAGGACCTGGTCGCATGCCTGCAAGTACACCTCGGTCTTGCCGCTGCCCGTCACGCCGTACAGCAAGGTGGGCGTAAAGCCGGCGGCGCCGCCGATGAAATCGGCAGCCTGCTGCTGCGACGCATTGAGCGGCGGCGGATTGGCGGGCGTAGCATCGTGCAGCGCCGGGTTCTTCGCCAGTTTCTTGATGGCGCGGTCGAGCGCTACCGTGGTGCTAACGCGCAAATTTTTGGGCAACCCCGGCAGCGCCACCTCGCCCAGCGGGCGCTGGTAATAGTCGGCCGCAAAGCCCGCCAGCGCCAGCCATTGTGGCGACAACGGCGACAGCTGGCTGCGTACCGCCAGCGCATCCTTGAGCTTGGCATCCGGCACGTCGGTATGGTCCGCCACTTCCACGATCAGCCCGGTTACCTCGCGCGAACCGAACTGCACCAGCGCCAATTGCCCCACCTGCGGCCGCGTCTCGGCCTCGCAATGCCAGCGATAGTCGAACACCGCGTTGAGCGGCGTATCGAGCGCCATGCGGAGTATGCAATGGGGGAAAAGTGCGGTCATGGAGCGGGCGTGACTTTATGTGGATAACTTTGTGGACAAGGGAATCTTAACTCACAGAAAGTGGTGACATCACCCATGCTACCGTCCAAAAACAGGTGAAAAGTCAAAATTTTTTCCCTTTAAAATCAATCACTTGAAAAAATCATCATAGTGAGGGCCGGAATGCGGCTTTTTATGCGCCGCTGTGCATAAGTGAAGTATTTAGCATGCAAAGCCGTACATAAACAGTCCCGAATAACGCCATTATCCCCAAGCCGGCGCTAAGTCCCGGTTTACTAAGACCTTTTATTTTTTATCCACAGTTTATGTGGATAACTTTGTGGAGAATGGCAAAATAAGGTGGTGGACGATTGTGAGCAACATAGATCACTTGCTCAACCATGCCTTTCATGACACATATTTTCACCTTCAAAATCAACGACTTGGAACTACCGCCCCAGGGCACTCCGGGGCACTGCCTTTTATTTTTGCAGTGAAAAAAATTGTGCATAAGTCGGTTTGCTTGCCAGCATGCACCAATGAAAAAGGGCACGTCCCCCAGCGGGAACGTGCCCTGGTTTCATGCCTGCGTATCAGCCGGCGCGCTGGGCGCGGCTGTAGCTGTGCACGGCCTCGACCATCACTGCCACGTTTTCCGGCGGCGTGAATTGTGAAATACCGTGGCCCAGGTTGAAGACGTGACCATGGCCGTCCTGCGGCTTGCCGAACGCGTCGAGCACCTTGTGCACTTCGGCCACGATCTGCTCGGGGTTGGCAAACAGGATGGCGGGATCGAGGTTGCCCTGCAGCGCCACCTTGTGGCCCACGGCAGCGCGCACGCGCGTCAGGTTCGCGGTCCAGTCCAGACCCACGGCGTCGGCGCCGGTGTCGGCGATCTGCTCGATCCACTGGCCGCCGCCCTTGGTGAACACGATGGCCGGAATCTTGACCCCATCTTTTTCGCGCTTGAGCAGGGACACCACCTGGCGCATGTAATCAAGCGAGAAGGTCTGGTACGCGCCATCGGCCAGCGCACCGCCCCACGAATCGAAAATCATCACAGCCTGGGCGCCGGCGTCGATCTGGGCGTTCAGGTACTCGGCCACCGCCCGCGCATTGGTGGACAGGATGTGGTGCATCAGGTCCGGGCGGCTGTACAACATCTTTTTGATGGTGTGGAACTCGCGCGAGCCCTGGCCTTCCACCATGTAGCACGCCAGCGTCCACGGGCTGCCCGAGAAGCCGATCAGCGGCACGCGGCCGTTCAACTCGGTGCGGATCTGGGTAACGGCGTTGAATACATAGTCGAGCGAACCGAGTTCCGGCGCGCGCAACGCCAGCACGTCGGCCTCGGTTTTCAACGGACGCTCGAACTTCGGGCCCTCGCCTTCCACGAAGTACAGGCCCAGGCCCATGGCATCGGGCACGGTGAGGATGTCCGAGAACAGGATGGCCGCATCGAGCGGGAAGCGGTCCAGCGGCTGCAGCGTCACTTCGGTGGCGTAGTCGGGATTGGTGGCCAGACCCATGAAGGAACCGGCCTTCTGACGCGTGGCGCGGTACTCCGGCAGGTAGCGCCCCGCCTGGCGCATCAGCCACACGGGGGTGTGGTCGGTGGGCTGGCGCAGCAACGCGCGCAGGAAAGTATCATTCTGGAGCGGGGCAAATTGTGGCATGGGAGGTCATCAAATAGCGGCGAAAGGATTATTATCGCACTCCGGGTCCGCTTTCGCTGGAAGCTTGCCTCTTTGATCACACATTATCTTCCCTGGAGACGCCATGACCGCACCGACCACCATTGCCCCCTACGGCACCTGGCCATCGACGATTTCCGCCGCGCGCGTGGCGGCGGGCGCCACGCCCATGTCCGGCCTGCAGGTGGGCGGCGCGGACGGTAACGACATCTTCTGGCTGGCCGGCCGCGCTGCGGAAAGTGGCCGCAACACGCTGCTGCGCCACCATGGCGCCCACACCGACGAACTCACGCCCGCACCGTTCAACGTGCGCACCCGCGTGCACGAATACGGCGGCGGCGCGTACCTGGTCGACGGCGACACTGCGTATTTTTCGCATTTTGCAGACAACCGCCTGTACCGGCTCGACTTCAGCGTGGAAGGTGCGGCACCGGTGCCGCTGTCCCGGGGCGGCCAGCACCGCTTTGCCGACTTCGTGCTCGATCGCGCTAATTCCCGCCTGATCGGCGTGCGCGAGCTGCACGGCGACGACCAGCACGTACAGCCGGTGAACACCATCAGCGCGGTGACACTCGACGGGGTGGAAACGGTGCTGGCGCACGGCGCCGACTTTTATTCGTCGCCACGCCTCGCGCCCGACGGCCGCACGCTGGCGTGGCTTACCTGGGACCATCCGCGCCTGCCATGGCAGGGCACCACGCTGTGGCGCGCGGACCTGCAAGCCGATGGCACGCTGGGCGTACCGGTGCAGGTGGCGGGCGGTGCAGAAGAATCGATCTGCCAGCCGGAATGGTCGCCGGACGGCCGGCTGCACTTCGTCTCCGACCGCAGTGGCTGGTGGAACCTGTACCGCCAGGATGCCGATCAAGCCATCGTGGCGCTGTGCCCGATGGAGGCGGAGTTCGCCGCGCCCCACTGGACCTTCGGTAACAGCATGTACGGCTTCCGCTCGGCGGGCGAAATCATCTGCACCTATATCGACAAGGGTGTGAGCCGCCTGGCGCGCCTGCTGCCGGCCAGCGGCAAGCTGGAAGCCATCGCCAATCCGTACGAAGAAATCCGCGAACTGCGGGTGGCGGCCGGCATGGTCGTCATGCTGGCCGGCAGTCCCACCATTGCCCTGGAACTGGCGCGCATCGACTTTACCGAAGAAGGCGTGGAAATCCTGGCGCAGTCGATCGAAGACCTGCCCGACGAAGCCAACCTGTCGGTGCCGGTCAACCTGAGCTACCCGAGCGCCAACGGCCGCACGTCGCACGCGTTTTTCTACCCGCCGCGTAACCGCGACGTGCGCGCGCCCGATGGCGAGAAACCACCGGTGATCGTGATCGGCCACGGCGGTCCCACCAGCATGACCGTCAACACCCTCAAACTGGCCACGCAGTTCTGGACCAGCCGCGGCTTCGGCGTGCTCGATGTGAACTACGGCGGCAGCACCGGCTTCGGGCGCGCCTACCGCGACCTGCTCAAGGGACAATGGGGCATCGTCGACGTGGAAGACTGCGTGGCCGGCGCCCGCGCGCTGGTGGACCGCGGCCTGGCCGATGGCGACCGCCTGATTATCCGGGGCGGCAGTGCCGGCGGCCTCACCACCCTGTGTGCGCTGACGTTCCACGACGTGTTCAAGCTGGGCGCCAGCTACTACGGCGTATCGGATCTGAAAGGGCTGGACCAGGATTCGCACAAGTTCGAATCCCACTACAATGCTTACCTGATCGCGCCGCAACCGGCAGCCGAGGCGCTGTACCAGGCCCGCTCACCGATCAACCACACCGACAAGCTCAAACGCCCGATGATATTTTTCCAGGGCCTGGACGACAAGGTGGTGCCGCCGCAGCAGTCGGAAACCATGGTGGATGCACTGCGTTCACGCGGCGTGCCGGTAGCCTATGTGCCCCTGGAAGGCGAAGGCCACGGCTTCCGCAAGGGCGAGAACATTGTCCGTACCCTGGAGGCGGAACTGTATTTCTACCAGCGCATGTTCGGCCTGCACGACGCGGCCGCGCCGGCGCCGGTACACATCGACAATTTGCAGGACTGAACCTGAATGACCGACACCACCTTGCAGGCAGAATTCGACGCATTGGAATTCAATGAAAAAATGATCCTGGCGCTGCTCGCGCTGATCGGCGAACCGGTGGGCCGCACCGCCATTCTCGATCTGCTCAAGCACGCGCGCATCGAAAACGCCGAGGGCAAGCGCTTTACCGTGCTCACCCTCGACGACGCCCTGCAAAAGCTCGACCGCCTGGCCTTCACCAGCGTGGTGGTGGGGCGCGGCCATGTCTGCAACCCCAAGCTGCGCTGGCCGGCGATCCGCGCCGCCATCGGCACCCATGCGCTCGACGATTTGTGCGCGGCCTACATGGAACTGGTGCCGCTGCGCCAGACCTGGGGCGGTTACGAGCCGCGCAGCTACCGCGCCGGCATGGCGCTCTTGCGCATGGGCCTCCTGCGCGGCCAGGCGCCGCAGCAGCTGGCGCCGGTGCTGGCGTTTTGCCTGAACAGCTACGAGGCGGCGCAGCTGCACCCGGTCGTGGAGATTTTCGGCCGGCCGTTCGAGCCGGGCATGCTGGCGCGCGTGCATCCGCTGCTGCAGGACGAGATCCTGGCCACGCTGCTGCACAACGCCCAGTACGAACCGCAGAGTGCACCGGCCATTCGCGAATTTTGCGAACAGCACCTTCAACGCCGGCAGGCTGCCAAGGACGATATCGATCCGGCGCTGCGCCTGGCGCTGGCCGGCGACGCGATCCTGAGCGGCCGGCTGGAAGACGCCAAACGCTACCTGGAACGCACGGCCGGTCCCAACAGCCAGTTCCTGGCCAGCACCGTGGTGCTGCTGCAGGGCGCGGGCAGTGCGGCCATCGCCGGCTTCGACGCGGCATTAAAAACGCTGCGCCGCGATACCGGCAAGCGCAAGGCATTGTTCGAAGGGTTCGGCAGCTACCTGTACCTGGCCGCGCTGCTGCGCAGTCCCGATCCCAAGCACCAGAAAACTGCGCAAACCTACCTCGAGACTGCGGTACGCCTGCCACAAAACCGTGGCACCGCGATCCACCAGCAGCTCGACCTGCTGCGCCAGATCCGCGCCGGCACCATGACAGCAGACGCGGTGGGCGCGCTGGCCTGGGACCCCGACCTGCAAACGCAGCTGTTCCAGTGCCTGCTGTTCTACTGGCTGTCGGTGCCGCAGCTGGGCGAACGCAAGCTGCAACTGCAGGAACTGTTCGAGCAAGCCGACCGCGCCGGCTACGGGTTCATCGCGGCGCAGGCAGCCACGCTGCTGGGCCACATGGGCCATGCCGACATGGCGCAGCGGGGCAGCACGCTGCGCGCGCGCCTGGCCCTGCCCGACCTGTCCACCTGGTACGAACGGCAGGAAGGCTGGCAGCGCCAGCTCGCTGCGCTGATCAACCTGCAGCAGCCGGAAGGCGCCGCCGTTGCCGCCACCGGCAAGGCATCACGGCTGGTGTGGCTGCTGGAATACCAGCCGCGCTGGGGCGTGACCGAGGTAACGCCCGTCGAGCAGAAGCGCGACGCGCGCGGCATCTGGAGCAAGGGCCGCGCGGCCAGCCTGAAACGGCTGCGCTTCGAGACCGAGACATTCGACTTCCTCACGCCGCAGGACGTGCGCGCCACCGAGGCGATCACGGTGGCCCATCGCGGCTACACGTCGAGCGGCATGGCCTATGAAGTCCATCCGCAGCGCGCAGTGGCGGCGCTGGTGGGGCACCCGCTGCTGTTCTGGAGCGACGCACCCGACATGCGGGTGGAAATGCTGGCCGGCGAACCGGAACTGCTGATCAAGAAAAGCGCGGGCAACCTGGAAATCCGCCTGAACCCGCCCATCCCCGACGATAATGCCACCGTGATCGTCACCCGCG
>Ga0308164_10002010_pt1 | contig 21449 bp, 14 predicted proteins | sample PhyTR2_FD_201031 | JGI IMG/M metagenome (GOLD analysis project Ga0308164, IMG submission 201031) | Phyllosphere microbial communities from UC Gill Tract Community Farm, Albany, California, United States - DLSLT.R2 | ecosystem: Host-associated > Plants > Phyllosphere > Unclassified | place: USA... | reverse complement strand
TAACCTAGGGTCGGCACATATGGTCGCACCACGCGCGGTACGATCACAGGAAGGACTGCCACTTGGCACTGAACGGACAACTACCGGCGCTCGCACGGACCGGTATCGACGGGCTCGACGACATTCTCAATGGGGGGCTGACACCGGACCGGATGTACCTTGTCGAGGGTACGCCCGGCACGGGCAAGACGACGCTCGGGCTTGGCTTCCTGCTCGCCGGCGCTTCGGTCGGCGAGGCGGGTCTGTACATCACGCTGGCCGAGACCGAAGTCGAGCTTCGCGCGGTGGCGCAGACGCATGGCTGGTCGCTGGACCCGCTGACGCTGTTCGAGATGGTGCCGGCCGACGGCCTCGGCGAAGACCATGAACAGACGTTGCTGCATCCAAGCGAGGTCGAGCTCGGCGAGACGATCCGCGACGTGATGGCGAAGGTCGACGAGCTTCGCCCGAAGCGCGTGGTGATCGACAGCCTGTCCGAACTGCGCCTGCTCGCGCAGAGCCCGATCCGCTATCGCCGCCAGATCCTCGCGCTCAAGCACTTCTTCTCGACGCGCGCCTGCACCGTGCTGTTCCTCGACGACAAGAGCGGGTCGGGCAGTGATCTACAGCTTCACAGCATCGCGCACGGCGTCATCTCGCTCGAACAGACCTTGTCCGGGTTCGGCGCGCAACGTCGACGCCTGCACGTCGTCAAGATGCGCGGCGTTCGGTATCGCGGCGGCTATCACGACTTCGAGATCGAACGCGGTGGGCTGTGCGTCTACCCGCGCCTCGTCGCGTCCGAGCACGTCATGAAATATTCGGACGAGGCCGTTTCGACCGGCTCGACCGAACTCGATACGTTGCTGGGTGGTGGCCTGATCCCGGGCACCGCGACGTTGCTGACGGGGCCGGCCGGTGTCGGCAAGACGACCGCCTCGGTCCAGTCGGTGATCGCGGCGCTGGAGCGGGGCGAGCGCGCCGCGTACTTCCTGTTCGACGAGCGGTTACCAACGTTGCTGAAGCGCAGCGCGTCGCTCGGCATGGACCTGATGCCGTTCGTAGAGAACGGGCAGCTCGAGCTGCGGGCGATCGATCCGGCCGAAATGTCGCCAGGCGAATTCTCGGGTGCGGTGCGAAATGCGGTCGAGCAACACAAGGCGAAGATCGTCGTGATCGACAGCCTCAACGCGTATCTGCAGGCGATGCCGAACGAGCAGTTCCTGATCCTGCAGATGCACGAGATGCTGACGTATCTCGGTCAGAAGGGGATCGTCAGCCTGCTGATCCTTGGCCTGCACGGGATCACCGGGGACGTTCGATCCGATGTCGACCTCAGCTATCTGTCCGATACGATCGTCCAGCTCCGCTATTTCGAGGCGCATGGCGAGGTGCGGCAGGCGATTTCGGTGATCAAGACGCGTACCGCACGGCACGAACGCACGATCCGGGAGTTTCAGATTGGTAGCAACGGATTGCTGGTCGGCGAGCCCCTTCGCGAATTCCAGGGGGTGCTGACGGGTGTTCCGACATTCTCGGGCGAAGGAAAGACGTTGATGGCCAGCCGGATGGGGATCCAGGATATTCGCAGCTGATATGGACGATCGCGTCCTGATCCTGGCGCCGCGCGGGCGCGATGCGGCGATCGCGTCGGACCTGCTTGGTCGCAACGACATCGTAGCCTTCGTCTGTCGCGACCAGGCCGAGCTGCTCGTCGAACTGGCAAAGGGGGCCGGGGCGGTCATGTTGACCGAGGAAGCCCTGATCACGGAGGAGGTCGCGTCGCTCGCGGGATGGGTGGCGGCGCAACCCAATTGGGCCGATATCCAGTTCGTCGTACTTGCGAACGGGACCCGCACGCCGCGCAGTGCACGCGCCACGCAGCGGCTTGCCGATCTCGGCAATGTCCTGTTGCTCGAACGACCGCTGCACGCCGAGGCGATGCTGGGCGCGATCCGGTCGGCGCTGACGGCGCGGCGGCGGCAGTATGAGTTGCGCGATGTCGCGGTGACGCTTGAACGGGCGGTGCTCGACCGGACCAGCGAGTTGCGATCGGCCCGCGAGAGCCTGGAGATCGCGCTCGAAGCTGCCGGCATGGGAAGCTGGGACATCGATCTGACGACCGGCGAGTCCCGACGGACGCTGCGGCACGATGCGATCTATGGCTATCCGGAAGGCCGGCCCGACTGGACCATGGAAACGTTCCTGAGCCATATCGACGTGAAGCAACGCGGTATCGTCACGCGCGCGATGACCGAGGCGACCCGAACCGGCGTTATCGACGTCGAGTACCGCATCGATGCGGCCGACGGTGCGTCACGGTGGCTCGTCGCCAAGGGGCGCGTCCAGTATGACGATGCCGGCAAGGCCGCGCGGATGACCGGCGTGGTTTCCGACGTCACCGATCGCAAGGAAGCCGACGCGCAACTCGCGCAGGCGCAGAAGATGGACGCGATCGGCCAGCTGACCGGCGGTGTCGCGCACGATTTCAACAATCTGCTGACGCCGATCGTCGGCAGCCTCGACCTGCTCCGCCGGCGGCACAAGGACGACGAGCGTACGCAGCGGATGATCGGCGGCGCGTTGCAGGCGGCGGAGCGGGCCGCGACGTTGACGCAGCGGTTGTTGGCATTCGCCCGGCGTCAGGCTCTGCAACCGCGCGCGGTCGATATCGGCGCACTGATCGACGGGCTGGTCGACCTGATGCGGCGGTCGCTGGGGCCGTCGATCGCAGTGACGCTTGAGATTCCGCGGCACCTCTCGTCGGCACGCGTCGATCCCAATCAACTCGAACTCGCACTGCTCAACCTCGCGATCAACGCGCGCGATGCTATGCCCGGTGGCGGCAAGCTCACCCTGACGGTAAGCGAAGTCGTCGTCGACGATCGCAACGTGGTCGGCCTTGCGCCGGACCGCTACGTCCGGATCGCTGCGATCGATACCGGCGTGGGCATGGACCGCGCCACGCTCGCACGCGCGACCGAGCCGTTTTTCTCCACCAAGGGCGTCGGCAAGGGCACCGGACTGGGGCTGTCGATGGTCCACGGCCTCGCTGCGCAGTCGGGCGGCACGCTCCGCCTGACCAGCGAACCCGGCTCAGGCACGACCGTCGAGCTCTGGCTGCCGGCAACCGAGGAAGCGGCGACCGAGACGGTCGAGAACACCGCCGAGCCGGTCATCGCGCGGCGTGCGGCCAAGGTGTTGCTTGTCGACGACGAGGATCTGGTACGCGCGGCGACCGCCGACATGCTGCGCGACATTGGCTATGTCGTGGTCGAGGTGCCCTCCGCCAGCCAGGCCTTGTCGGCAATCCGATCCGGCGTGGATGCGGACATCCTCGTCAGCGATTATCTTATGCCGGGCATGACAGGTGGGCAGCTCATCACCGAACTCTGGTCGTCGGGCAATCGCATCCCGGCGCTGCTGGTGACCGGCTATGCCGCGGCGGGCGAGGACGTGCCCGAGGGGGTCACCCGTTTGTCGAAGCCGTTCCGCCAGACCGATCTCGCCGCGCGGGTCGACGAACTGCTGCGCCAGTCGCCGCCGGGCCGCCCGAAGCTGCGCGCGGTCGAGTGAGATCGGACCGGGCGAATGCCGCCCGGTCAGATCTCCTTCCGAGTTTTAGAAGCCCTTCTTCAACGACACGAAGAACTGCCGCGGCGCGCCGGCCAGCAACGTCTGGTTGTCGCCGCTGGCCGTAAAGCCGTTCGACCCGATCGTCGAAATATACTTCTTGTTGGTAAGGTTGGTCACGTTGCCCTCGATCGCGACCCCGTGGAGCGCGCCATCGCCTTCGAAGCGGTAGCCGATGCTGGCGTCGACCAGCACGCGGCTCGGCACCGACTGGTCGTTGAGGTAGGTGAAGTAGCGCTTGCTCATGTAATCCGCGCCGACCCGGCCGGTGAAGCCCGACTGTTCGAGCACGATCTCGCCCTTGACCATGTGCTTGGGGGTATCGACGACGGTGTCGCCCTTGCGGACCTGGACCGAACCGGACGCGTCGGTGACCGTGTCCTGATATTCCGCGTTGGTGTAGGAATAGCTCGCGAACAGCGAGAGCGGGCGGAACACGCGGTAGTTGGCCGACACTTCGGCGCCGTACGTGCGCACGCTGCCCGCGTTGTTGAGCGTCGGGGCGTTGCCGAGGATGCCGACACCGTTCGCAAACGCGAGCAGGCGGTTCGAGAAGTCGACATAATAGCCGACCGCCGACGCCTGGAACGGTCCGCTATGCAAACGGACGCCGCCTTCCGCGGTCTTCGATCGCTCCGGCTTCAGGCGCCCGCGGACGGCGTTGAAGCCGGCCTGCGTCGCCGCGAACGGTCCGGTCGTCGCCGACGACACGAACGCGCGCATGTTCTCGGTATAATCCGCGAACACTTCCGCCGCCGGGGTCAGCTTAAACAGGATGCCGGCCTGCGGCTGGAACCAGTCCTTGGCCGAGATACGACCGACCGAGAGCGGCGCGGTCGTATCGGGCAACATCGTCGCGCTGTTGACGACATAGGCGCCCTTCCACCCGGCGTTGACGATCAGGCGGTCGTTCATGAGCTTCAGCGTGTCTTCGACATGATACTGCATCGTGTCGGTGCCGTATTTGCCGTCCCACTGCGTCGCGTAGGAATTCTTCTGGAACTTCAGCACGTCGCGGTTGGGCTCCGCGCTGTCCGTCATCCCGTAGAAGCGCCGTGCCTGCGTGAAAGTGTTGGTCTCCAGCCAGCCGCCGATCTCGAAGGTGTTCGCGCCGGTCTCATACGCGATGTTGCTGAGCGCACCGCCGCGCTTAATGCTGTATTCGGTCGTCCGGAAGCCCAGCGGGCTGGGCGCAGTGATGGCGCTGCCGTCCTGGTTCAGCGCACCTGCCGGGGTCGGCGAATAGGGCGTGATCCAAGACCCTTGCCCCTTGTTGTTGTGATAATAGCCGGTCGTGGTCATCGTCAGTTCGGGCGTGAGGTTTGCGTTCAGCGTGACCCCGCCAAGATAATCCTGCCGGACGCCGCCTGCATCGAAATACGCATCGTCGACCGTCCCGAACCCGGTCGGGAAGGTCGTGCCGGTGCCGGCCCATGGCGCGACGAAGCCGACCGACGACCCGTTGTTCGCCTTCGTATACGTCGCGAGCGCACCCTGGTTCTGGTAGGTCTTCGCGATCTGCAGCGCGAGCGGGTAGTTGTCCGCGATGTTGTCGTTACGCAGGCCACGGCGGCGAATGATGTCGTAGCTGAGATCCTGGTAATCCTGCTCGCGACGATCGGAGAAGTTTACGAACGCGGACAGGCTGCCGAAGCTGCCGAGATCCTTGACGATCTTGCCGTTCGCCTGATGCTGACGCTGGACGCCGTCGCCCTTCCACTTGTCAGTGGTGAGGTAGCCGTAGCTCAGATAGCCCTTCAGCCCGCCGCCGAGATCGCCGCTATCGATGCGCGCATAGCCACGGTACGTATTGTCCGACCCATAGGTGCCGCCACCGGTGACGTTCGCGGTGTCGCGCGGCTTGTCGCTGAAGAACTGGATCGTGCCGCCGAGATTGCTGGTCGATGCGGTGCCGAGCGCGCCGGCGCCCTGCGCGACTTCGGTGCGGGCGACGTTCTCGGAGATGATCGCGCGGCTGATGTGCAGGCCGTTGACGTTGCCGTAGCTCATGTCGCCGAGCGGCACGCCGTCGAGCGTGAAGCCGAGCTGATTCTGATTGAACCCGCGCAGCGAAATCCGGACCGCCCATTCATACGCGCCGAACGGGTCGGATGCCTGGAAATTGACGCCGGGAAGCTTCTCGATCGCCTTCAACGGGCTCGAACCCGGGGTGAGGCGCGCGAGATCGACGGCGCTGACGCTCTGCACCTGGCGGCTCTGGCCGAAGCCGAGCACGACGATGTCGGACGACGCCTCGGGTACCGGATCGGCTTGGACTTCTGCCGGCGCAGCTACCGGGGTTTCCGGTGCGGCCTGGGCAAACGCGGCAGGCGTGGCGAGCGCCGCGAGTGCGACACCGGCGAAAAGCGACGATATGGTCTGCATGATGTCCCCTGAAGCGCGACGGCGCTCAGCGGCCCTTTGCCGATCGACGTGACGCGTCGGCGACAGATCGAAGACGATTTCGAGACGGTCGGCGATATTGTTACGGTAGTGACCCGAATGCCTCGCTTACGGCACGACCGACCTTCCCTCTCTCGACGCGGAGAGGGAAGGGGCGGCTACTTGGCCGCGGCAAAGGTGAGGGCACGTGTGCCAGTCACGATAGCCATCACCCCCGCATCATACGCGCGATCGTCTTCGCCGCCGCCGCACCATAAGGCGGCTTGAGCCCGGCAAGCTTGGCCACATCGAGCTTCGATTGCTTGTAGACAGCCCGCGCATGGCTGAACGTCCGGAAGCCGTCGATGCCATGATACGCACCCATCCCCGACGGTCCGCTGCCGCCGAAGGGAAGGTCCTCCATCGAGACGTGGAAGATCACGTCGTCGAGCGTCACGCCGCCCGAAATCGTCCGATCCATCACCCGCCGGCGCTCGGTGTCGTCGGTGCCGAAATAATACAGCGCGAGCGGCCGGTCGCGGCGGTTCACCTGCGCGATCGCGTCGTCGATGCCGTCGTAGCGGCGGATCGGCAGGACCGGGCCGAAGATTTCCTCCTGCATCACGATCATGTCGTCGGTCGCGTCGCGGACGATGTGCAGCGGCATTTTCCGCGAATTGGCAGCGCCGAAATCCTCGTTGGTGGGGTTCACGACCTCGACCGTCGCGCCCTTCGCACGGGCGTCGGCGATCCAGTCGGTAAGCCGCTGGTGGTGACGATCATTCACGACCGACGTGTAGTCCGCGTTGGCGAGCAGCGTCGGGTACATCGCGCTCGCCGCCGCCCTGATGCCGTCGACCACCTTCGCCTCGTCGGCGGACGGCACGAGCATGTAATCGGGCGCGAGGCAGATCTGCCCTGCGTTCATCATCTTGCCGAGCGTCACGCGCTCGGTCGCCCGCGCGATATCCGCCGATGCACCAAGAATGACGGGCGACTTGCCGCCGAGTTCGAGCGTGACGGGTGTCAGGTTATCGGCGGCGGCGTGAAGGATGTGGCGACCGATTGCGGTCGCGCCGGTGAAGATCAGGTGATCGAACGGCAGCGCTGCGAACGCCTTCCCGACATCCGCGCCGCCCGACATGACGGCGAATTCGTCCTGCGCGAAATATTTTGGTACGAGGTCGTCGAACAGAGCGGCCGTCGCGGGCGTGTACTCGCTCGTCTTCGCCATCGCGCGATTGCCCGCGGCGAGCACGCCTGCGAGCGGCGCCATCAGGAGGTTCACCGGGAAATTCCACGGCGCGATGATGCCGATGACACCCTTGGGCTGGTACTCGACCCACGCCCTCGCCCCGAGCAGCCCGAGCGGAAACTGAACCGCGCGCCGCTCCCGCCGCATCCAGCGATCGAGATGCTTCGCGGCATGCGCGATCGGCGCGAGCGAGGCGCCGATATCGGTGATCATCGTCTGCTCGCGGCTACGGTGCCCGAAATCCTCCGACACCGCGTCGCAGAACCGCGCCGCATTGTCCCGCACCATCGCCGCCGCGCGCTTGAGCCGGTCGAGGCGCACCGCCTTGGTGACGGGGAGCTCGGCCATGAACGCATCACGCTGCGTGGTGAGGATGGTTTGCATGTCGGTCATCGAAGCGTCCTTTAGAGCTACGGGCTCGAATAGATCGGGCTATCAGTTTACTGCCGAAGGTTCGGGCGGTGCATATTGGTGGACGAACCTGAGCGAGAAGCCGGTTTCTCCCGCTGCCCGTCGCTTCGGATCGGTGATCCTTTGCTCGAACAAGAACAAAGATTCGCTCGTCCTATCTGGAAGCGTGCGCGTCTCGCCGACGGCGTGAATGTGAATGTCGCCCTGATCATCGTCCCAAGGTTTGATCGGGACAAAACCCCCAATCGCGTCTTCGTAGGTTTTGGCGATAGCCCGATACGCATCCATGTTGCCGATGTCTGGCGCGCTCCAGCGGACGGAGCAGGCATGGAAGGGCGGATACTCGATCCACAACGTGGCGCCCTCATCCTTCAGATCCCAAGCACGTGCAGGATCATCACGCATCGTAACCTTTACGTCGGACTTGGACAGTTCTCGTGCTCCTCGTGCTATCATCATGGCCTCGACACCCTTGTCGTCCGGAAAGCGATGGAGACAGATATCCTCGTACAATTTGGTCAGTCGTGAGAGACGTTCCTCCGCGGCTGGTGTGGTGGTTATCGTCAATAAAGCCAGCAAGAGCGACATAGCTTTCCCCCGTTCACCCCGACAGTGTCCGCCGGGTAGGCCATAGTATCGCAGCTAACCTACACGTTCTCGGGTGCGAGACATCACGCTCCGACAGGCAAATCCCGGAACGGCTGGTCCTTGTCGACGCGGATTTCGCCGGGAAGGCCTAGGACGCGTTCGGCGATGATGTTCTTGAGGATCTCGTCGGTGCCGCCGGCGATGCGCAACCCCGGCGCCCACATCGTCGCGGCGTGGAACGCGCCTTTCAGCGGGGTCAGCGCGGGGTCAGAGATGATGCCGTATTGATCGGCCGCCTCGACCGCGGTTTTGCCGATCGCCTGTAGCTGGTTGGCGGCGACGATCTTGCCGATCGAGCTTTCGGGACCGGGCACCTGGCCCTTCGACAGCGCGGTGATCGTCCGCATCCGGGTGTTGCGCAGGCCCTCCGATTGCACCCACCAGTCGGCCAGCGTCTGGCGGAACGCGGTGTCCTTCAGCAGTGGGCCGTCTGCGCTGTTGGCCTGGGCGGCAAAGGCGAGGATGTCCTCGGGGCCGACGCCGCCGCTCGTACCGATCGCGAGGCGTTCGTTCATCAGCGTGAACAGCGCGACCTTCCAGCCTCCGTCGATGGGGCCGAGGCGTTGCGCGTCGGATATGCGGACGTCCTCGAACCAGACTTCGTTGAAGCTCGACCCGCCGGACATCTGGTGGATCGGGCGAATATCGATCCCCGGCGCCTTCAGGTCGAGCCAGAACATCGTCAGGCCTTGGTGCTTGGGGACGTCGGGATTGGTGCGGACAAGGACGATGCCGTAGTCGCTGTAGTGCGCCCCCGAGGTCCAGACCTTCTGGCCGTTGATCACCCAGTCGTCGCTCCCCTTCTCGTTTTTGGCGCGCACGGCACGGGTGCGGATCGCGGCGACGTCGGAGCCGCCGGCGGGTTCGGAGAACAACTGCGACCAGATCTCGTCGCCGCGCACCGCGGGGCCGACGAAGCGGTGCTTGGTCGCGTCGCCGGCATAGGCCATCACGGTCGGCACGCACATGCCGAGGCCGATCGTGAAATAGCTGCCGTCGACCGCGTGGCGCGCTTCTTCCTGACCGAAGATGACGCTCTCGATCGGCGTGCCGCCGCCGCCACCCCATTCCTGCGGCCAGGTGATGCACGCATAGCCGCCGGCCGCCTTGCGGGCCTGCCAAGCCTTCGCCTTGGTCATGTCGTCGGGGTAATGGTCGGCGTCGTGTTCCGCGATATTCGCGTCGAGCCACGCGCGTGCGGTGGCGCGATACGTGGCTTCGGCGTCGCTGTCCTTGAAGTCCATGTGCTGCTCCGATCAGGCGGCGTTGCGCATTTCGAGTTGGCCGACAAGGCGTTCCCGCCACGCCGCGGGGCTGCCGGCGACGAGCGCGAGCTGGCGCGAGCGGCGGTAATAGAGGTGGCAGTCGGACTCCCAGGTGAAGCCCATCCCGCCATGCGTCTGGATGTTCTCCTTCGACGCGAACCAGTATGCGTCGGACGCGGCGACGCGCGCGGTCGCGGCGGCGAGCGGCAGTTCGGCGGCGCCCGCGTTCAGCGCCCACGCGCCGTAATAGGCGTTCGAGCGTGCGAGTTCGTTCTTCACGTACATGTCGGCGAGCTTGTGCTTGATCGCCTGATACCCGCCGATCTGCCGCCCGAAGGCGTAGCGATCGAGCGCGTAGCCCTTGGCCATGTCGAGACACCGATCCGCGCCCCCGAGTTGCTCGAACGCGAGTAGGACTGCGGCCCGGTCGAACACCGCCTGCATCGCGGCGATACCGTCGTCGGTGCCCAGTTTTTCGCAAGGCGCGTCGGCGAAGGTGAGGCGGGCCGCGCTCCGCGTCGGGTCGAGCGTTTCGAGGACTTCCGCGGTGACGCCTGCGCCCTTCTCGACGAGGTAGAGGCCGTCGCGCGCAAGGACGACGATCAGGTCGGCGACGTCGCCATCGGTGACGGGAATCTTCTCGCCGGTGAGCTTGCCCCCGGAGACGGTGGTGCGGATCGATCGTGCGGTGACGGGGCCGGCGCCTTCCGAGGTAGCGAACGCGCCGATGACGTCGCCCGCTGCAATCCTCGGCAGCCATCGGACCTTCTGAGCATCACTGCCGTAGAGCATCAGCCCTTCGGCGACGAAATAGACGGTCGATGCGAACGGGATCGGCGCGCAGGCTCGCCCCAGTTCCTCTGCAATCGCGCAGAGTTCGATATGGCCGAGACCGAGGCCGCCAAACTCTTCCGGGATTGCCGCGCCAAGCCACCCTTGTGCGCCGACCGCTTTCCACAGGTCGACGTCATACGCTGTAGCTGGATCGTCGAGCACCGCGCGGACGCGGTCGCTGCCGCAGTGCGCGGCCAGGAACTTGCGGGCTTCGTCCTTGAGGAATTTCTGGTCGTCGGAATAATCGAAGTTCATGCGGACTCCTTCGAATGCGCCCAATATTCGTCGCGGAGCAGGCGCTTGTAGAGCTTGCCCGTCTCGTGCCGCGGCAGCGTCTCGCGAAAGTCGATGCGGCGCGGCGCCTTGACGTGGCTGAGGTTCGCGCGGGCGAACGCGCTGAGTTCGGCGGCGAGTTGCGCGCGGTCCTCGGACGGGTCGGCGGGGCAGACGATCGCGACCACCTGCTCGCCCATCTCGTCGTCTGGCGCACCGATCACCGCGACGTCGGCGACCTTCGGGTGGGTGACGAGGAGGTTCTCGATCTCGGCGGGGTAGATGTTCACGCCGCCCGAGATGATCATGAAGCTCTTGCGGTCGGTGAGGTAGAGATAGCCTTCCTCGTCGAGCCAGCCGACGTCGCCGAGCGTCGTCCAGCCGTGCGCGTTGGCGGCCTCCGCGGTCTTGCCGGGGTCGTTGTGATATTCGAACGCCCCGCCGCCCGCAAAATACACGTCGCCTTCAGCGCGCGGGGGCAGCGCGTTGCCCTCCTCGTCACAGATCATCGTCTGCGCGGTGAGGTTGCGGCCGACCGAGCCCTGGTGCGTCAGCCATTCCGCGCTGGAGATCGCGCAGAACCCGTTGCCCTCGGTGCCGGCGTAATATTCGCCGATGATCGGCCCCCACCAGTCGATCATCGCCTGCTTGACCGGAAGCGGGCAGGGCGCGGCGGCGTGCCACACCGCTTTTAGCGATGACACGTCGTAGCGCGCGCGGACTTCGGGCGGGAGTTTGAGCAACCGGATGAAGTGCGTCGGCACCCACTGCGCATGCGTGATCCGGTAGCGCTCGATCACGGCGAGGGCGGCTTCCGGATCGAAATGCTCCATCACGACGACCGTACCGCCGACCTGATGCACCGCCATCGACCAGCGCAACGGCGCGGCGTGATACAGCGGCGCGGGCGAGAGATAGACCATGTCGGGCGTGAAGCCGTACAACCCCTTGCCAAGCATCACGAGCGGCGAGACGTTGGTCCCGAACGGCTCGTCCGACAGCGCGTGCTTCACGCCCTTGCGCTTGCCGGTGGTGCCCGACGAATAGAGCAGGATGCCGCCGGGAGACGGGTCGGCAATCGGGTCCGAGGGCATCGCGTCGCGCGCGGCTTCGTAGGATGCGAAACCCTCGATCGTACCGTCGACCATGTAGCACTGAACATCGTCGAGCATCGGCCGAAGCGCCGCCGCCACCTCCGCACAACCCTTGCTCGCGATCAGCACGCGGCAATCGCCGTCGCGGATGATGTACGCCGCCTCAGCCGCGGTCAGCTTCGACGACAGGCAGGTGCAATAGACGCCGGTGCGTTCGGCCGCCCACATCACCTCCAGATAGCGCGGCGAATTGTCCATCAGCACCGCGATCCCGTCGCCGCGCTTCAACCCGAGCGCCCGGAGCAGATGCGCGCCCCGGTTCGCCCGTGCGTCGAGGTCGCGATACGTCACCGTCTCGCCCGTCGCCGCCATGACATAGGCGGGTTTGTCGGGCGTCGTCAGCGCGTGCGCGACGGGGTGCATCAGACGCGCTCGATAATGATTGCCGGCGCCATCCCGCCGCCCGCGCACATCGTCACGAGCCCGCGCTTCAGGTCGCGGCGTTCGAGCTCGTCCAATATCGTGCCGATCAGGATCGCCCCGGTCGCGCCGATCGGATGGCCGAGCGCGATCGACCCGCCGTTGACGTTCACCTTGTCGCGGTCGAGTTTCAGGTCGCGGATGAACTTCTCCGCGACCACCGCGAACGCCTCGTTGATCTCCCACAGGTCGATGTCGTCGACGGTGAGCCCAGCCTTCGCGAGCACCTTCCGCGCCGCAGGGACGGGCGCGTTGAGCATCAGCGTCGGGTCGTCGCCCATGTTCGCCATCGCGACGATCCGCGCGCGCGGTTTCAGCCCGTGCTTGGCGGCATAGTCGGCGCTGGCGAGCAGGATCGCGGCGGCGCCATCGACCACGCCCGACGAATTGCCGGCATGATGGACATGCGCGATCTCGAGGTCGGGATAGCGGCGGTTGATCTGCTTGCGATACGTCGTGCCCTTGTCGTCGAGCGGAATGTCGGCAATCCCGGCAAACGAAGGGCGGAGCGCGGCGAGTCCCTCGGCGGTCGTGTCGGGCCGCGGGTATTCGTCCTTTTCGAGCACCAGTGCGCCGGTATCGTCGGTGACGGGGACGATACTGCGATCGAACCGCCCTTCGGCGATCGCCACCGCCGCCCGGCGCTGGCTCTCCAACCCGAGCGCTTCGAGCGTTTCGCGGTCGATCCCCTCGATGCTGGCGATCGCGTCGGCGCAGATCCCCTGGTTCGATTGCGGGTGCGCCGCGTCGAGCCTGGCGTTGCCCGAGCCGATCCCGAGCGGCCGCTTGCCCGCCGCCATGTCGTCCTGCATCATCGTCGTGGTCAGCGACATCATCTCGGTGCCGCCGGCGATCACGAGGTCTTCCATCCCGCTCATGATCTGCGCCGCGGCGAAATTTACCGCGGTAATCCCCCCGCCGCAGAACCGGTCGAGCGTCGTCCCGCTCGCCTTGACGTCATAGCCCGCATCGAGCGCCGCCATCCGCCCGAGATCGCCGCTCTGTTCGCCGCGCTGAGTCGAGGTCGACCAGATGATGTCGTCGACATCGGCGGTATCCAGCTTGTTTCGCTCGGCAATCGCCTTCAGGACGGTCGCGGCGAGATGTTGGGGGTGCATGTGCGCAAGCGCGCCCTTGCCGGTCTTGCCGATACCGCGCGGGGTACGGACGGCGTCGATGATCAGTGCCTCGGCCACATCGCTCTCCTGTTGCACCCGCCGGTTCGGTCGTGGTGCCTGATGCCGGATTGCGTCCGGCTTCGGTACGACGTAACATTCGTTATGGGGAATGGCTTGTCAAGCAGGGTATTGTTGGAAGACGGGGCGGCACCACGCGCAGATCTGGCGCCGCGCGACTGGTTGGAAATCGGCTTGCAGTTGCTGAAGAATGGCGGGCTCCGCGCGCTGAAGCTTCGCGGCCTGGCGCAGGCGCTTGGTGCGTCAACGGGAAGCTTCTACCATCATTTCAAAGACTTCGATGGGTATCATGCGGCACTCGCGGGGTATTTCGTCGAGGCGCATATCGATCCGTTGATCGTCACGCTGTCCGCCTCGGAGCTTCCACCGGTCGAGCGGATCCGCGCATTCGCGGATCATGTTCGCGACCACGACATGGCGCAGCTGGCCTTGGCGATGCGCGCCTGGGCGAAAAGCGACGCGCGGGTGGCCGCGGCGATCCGCGAGCATGACGACACGGTGATGGCGTTCCTCGTCGAGCAACTCGTGGCGCATGGGTTCGAACCTGCCGAAGCGGGGATTCGCAGCTATGCGCTGTTGGCGATCGGCCTTAGTCAGGTCCATGCCGCCGAAGGGATTGAGCGCAGCGTCGTTCGCGAGGGATTGCTGACACTGCTGTGCGAGCGCTAGCGTAGTGGACTGACGCGACTCCGTAAAAAAGCGGAGCGCGAACAAGAGGATGCGGGCATGCAGACGTATGACTACGTGATTATCGGCGCGGGCTCGGCCGGCTGCGTGCTCGCCGCGCGACTAACCGAGGACCCCGACGTGACGGTGCTGCTGCTCGAGGCGGGCGGACGCAATGATGGTGTGCTGGTGCGAATGCCCGCAGGGGTCGGCGAACTCATCAAGAGCAAGAATGCGAGCAACTGGGGCTTTTCGACCGAGCCCGAACCGCATCTCGACAACCGTCGTCTGTGGTGGCCGCGCGGCAAGGGGCTAGGCGGCAGCTCGTCGATCAACGGCATGATCTACACGCGGGGCCATCCGCAGGATTACGACGAGTGGCGGCAGATGGGCCTGCCCAGTTGGTCGTTCGACGACGTGCTGCCGTATTTCAAGCGGCTCGAAGGCCATCATCGCGGTGAGTGCGACCTGCACGGCGGCGGCGGGCCGCTGACAATCTCGGGCGGCGAGTCCGACAGCCCGTTCTACGACGCGCTAGTCGAAGCAGGTCGGCAAGCGGGCTATCCGGTGACCGAGGATTTCAACGGCGCGAGCCAGGAGGGCTTCGGGCGCTACGACCTGACGGTCGCGGACGGGAAGCGCTGGAGCACCGCGGCGGCGTATCTGCGGCCGGTGTTGTCGCGGCGAAACCTGACCTGCGTGACGGGCGCGCGGACGACGCGGATCCGGATCGACAAGGGGCGTGCGACCGGCGTCGACTACGTGCTCGATAAGGGGGCGCGGGCTGAAAGCGTGACGGCGACGCGCGAAGTTTTGCTGTGTGCGGGGGCGGTACAGTCGCCGCATATCCTCCAGCTGTCGGGGATCGGCGATCCGGATCGGCTAACTGCGGCGGGGGTCGGCGTGGTGCACGCGCTGCCCGGCGTCGGGGAGAATTTACAGGACCATCTCGACGTCGTGATGAACTGGAAATCGCGCGGACTGCGAACCGGGTACGCGATGACCAAAGGCGTCGGGATGATCGGCGTCGGGCTCAATTACCTGTTGCGCGGCAAGGGGGCGGGGCGGCAGCAGTTCCTCGAGGCAGGTGCGTTCGTATCGTCGCGCGAGGGGCTGTCGCGGCCCGACGTGCAGATTCATGCGGTGCTCGCGATCATGCAGGATCACGGCAAGGTCAAGGCGACCGAGGACGGTTTCACACTGCATCTGTGCCAGTTGCGCCCCGAAAGCCGGGGGCGGATCGGGCTGCGTTCGGCCGATCCGTTCGCCGATCCGGTGATTGCTGCGAACTATCTCGCGACCGCGGAGGATCGCCGCGTGATGCGCGCCTGCGTCGGGATCGGTCGCGATGTCGCGCGGCAGGCGGCGCTCGATCCATACCGGGCGGGGGAATTGTCGCCGGGTGAGGACGTGCGGACCGACGACGAGATCGATGCCTGGGTGCGGCGGACGGCAGAGACGATCTACCACCCGGTGGGGACGTGCAAGATGGGCACTTCGGACGATAAGCTGGCGGTAGTCGATGCGACCTTGGCCGTGCGCGGGCTTCAGGGGTTGCGGGTGGTGGACGCCTCGGTGATGCCGACGCTGATCGGATCGAACACCAACGCGCCGACGATCATGATCGCGGAAAAGGCGGCGGACATGATCAAGGGACGGCAACTGGCGCGGGCGGCCTGAGGGCGATCGGTATTTGCATCCTCCCCCGCCAGGGGGAGGTGGCACCGCAGGTGACGGAGGGGGAGGACACGGAGCCGGCGTTTCGCTTTCCTCCCCCTCCGTCTGGCAAGCGCCAGCCACCTCCCCCTGGCGGGGGAGGATTAGCAGGTCGCGTTCACCTGGACGGAACGTCTTGACCCTTTGCCGCCTTTGGCGTGGAAAGGGTGCGGTCAATCTTACCGAGGCGCCATCCGGATCGCGCCGTCCAGCCGCACATCCTCCCCATTGAAATACCCGCATTCGATCATCGTCAGCGCCAGCGCCGCAAACTCCTCCGGCCGCCCGAGCCGCTTCGGAAACGGCACAGAAGCCGCCAGCGCATCACGCACCTGTTGCGGCGCGGCGGCCAGCAGCGGCGTGTCGAAGATCCCCGGCAGGATCGTATTCACCCGGATCCCCTCGCTCATCAAGTCGCGCGCGATCGGCAAGGTCATGCCGACCACGCCTGCCTTCGACGCCGAATACGCGGCTTGCCCCATCTGGCCGTCCTCCGCCGCAGCACTCGCGGTGTTGACGATCGCCCCACGCTCGCCGTCCTCGCCCGGCTCCAACGTCAGCATCCCCGCCGCCGACTTCGCGAGACAACGGAACGTGCCGACGAGGTTGATCTGGATGATCCGGTCGAACGCATCGAGCGGGAAATGCTTGATCGAGCCGTCCTGCTTCGATCGCCCCGCAGTCTTCGCCGCGTTCCCCGTGCCCGCACAATTGACCAGGATCCGCTCTTGGCCGTGCGCCGCGCGCGCCGCCGCGAACCCCGCATCGACACTGTCGTCGGACGTGACATCGACCTTGCAGAACACCCCGCCGATCTCGTCCGCGAGCGCTTCGCCCTTGTCCGCCTGAAGGTCGAAGATCGCCACCTTCACCCCCTTGGCGGCCAGCGCGCGCGCGGTCGCCGCGCCCAATCCCGACGCGCCGCCCGTCACCACGGCAGCAGTGTTTGCGAGGTCCATGCATCTCTCCTGTCAAAGCCCCGGGATCCGCGCCCCGGTTGCAGAACAATAGTTATGCCGGTATTCGAGGCTTGCCAAGCCGGCATGTCGCTGAGGATCCGACGATGAGCCACGCCATGTTGCAGAACGCCAGCCCGCACTGGCTTCCGCGCCAGCCCAAGGGCGCGCTCGATCATATTCCGGGGAGCAACGGCCTGCCGTTCGTCGGCAACACCTTCAAATTGCTGGCCGATCCGATCGCGTTTTCGGAGGGCATGGCGGCGCGGTACGGCCCGATCTATCGCAATCGCGCGCTCGGCGGGACCGGCGTCAACCTGCTCGGTCCCGATGCGAACGAGCTGGTGCTGTTCGATCGCGACAAGAACTTCTCGTCCGAACAGGGCTGGGGCCCGCTGCTCAACATGCTGTTCCCGCGCGGCCTGATGCTGATGGATTTCGACAAGCATCGCGCCGACCGGAAGGCGCTGTCGGTCGCGTTCAAGCCCGAGCCGATGCGGCATTATGCGACTGAGCTAGATGCCGGGATCGAGGCCGCGCTCGGCGGCTGGGCCGGACAGACCTTGCGCTTCTACGACGTGGTGAAGAAGCTCACGCTCGATCTCGCCGCGACCAGCTTCCTCGGCGTGCCGCTCGGCGCGGAGGCGGACCGGATCAACCAGGCGTTCGTCGACGAGGTCCAGGCGAGCGTCTCGCCGATCCGCAAACCCTGGCCCGGTACTCAGATGCGCAAGGGCGTGAAGGCGCGCGCGTATCTGGTCGACTTCTTCGAGCGCGAGATTCCCGCGCGCCGGACCGGAAACGGCCAGGATTTCTTCTCGCAGTTCTGCCGCGCGACCGACGACGACGGCGCACCGCTGACCGCGCTGGCGATCGCGGACCACATGAATTTCCTGATGATGGCGGCGCACGACACGATCACCTCGTCCGCGACCAGCCTAGTGATGCTGCTCGCGCGCAACCCGGAGTGGCAGGAGCGGCTGCGTGAGGAAGTCGCCGCGCTCGATCCGGATGTGCCGCTGACCGAGCAGCTCGATCGGCTCGTCCTCACCGAATACGCGTTCAAGGAATCGCTGCGGATGATGCCGCCCGTCCCGTCGATCCCACGCCGCGCGCTCAAGGATTTCAGCTTCGGTGGTTTCGATATCCCCGCAGGTACGAGCGTCAACACCGCCATCACCTATACGCACAGAATGGCGGAGCACTGGCCCGATCCCGACAGGTTCGACCCGTTCCGCTTCACGCCCGAGGCGTCGAAGGGCCGCCACCGGTTCGCGTGGGTGCCGTTCGGCGGCGGCGCACACATGTGCATCGGCTTGCACTTCGCGACGATGCAGATGCGGCTGCTGATCGCGCATCTGCTCACGCGCTACCGGATCGAGGCGGCGGCGGGCAGCGGCGACGCGTGGCAGGTCTTCCCGATCCCGCGCCCGAAGGATGGTTTGCCGGTGACGTTCGTACCGCTTGCCACCCCGTAATAGTGTGTCATCCTCGCGCGGTTCATTCGAAGGAGCCGTTCGTTGCGCTTGACCCTTGCTCTCCTCCTGCTCGCGGCGACGCCGGCCTTCGCCCAGCAACAGCCGGCCGCACCGATACCTGCCCCCGTGCCCGACGGCCCGACGCGCAGCTTCACCGGCAGCGACCTGTTCGGCCTGACGATCGCCGCTGATCCGCAGATCAGCCCGGACGGCAAGACGATCGTCTATGTCCGCCGCACCGGCGACGTGATGACCGACAAGATGCAATCCTCGCTCTGGCTGATCGACGTCGCAAGCGGCCGCCAGACGCCGTTCGCCACCGACGGCAGCAGCCCGCGCTGGTCGCCCGATGGTATGCGCATCGCCTATGCCGCGCGCGACGGCGAGGGATCGCAGCTCTTCGTCCGGTGGCTGACCGCGGCATCGAGCGCGCGCGTGACGAGTTTCCCCGGTGATCCGCAAGCGCTCGCCTGGTCGCCCGACGGAACGAAGCTCGCCTATATCGCGACGGTGGCGGGCGAGGGGACCAAGCTCGGTACGCAGCCCCCCAAGCCCGAGGGCGCGAAATGGGCCGAGCCGCTGACGATCATCGACCGCGTCAACTACCGCAACGACGGGCCGGGCTATGTAAAACCAGGCTACGATCACGTCTTCGTGGTCGGCGCGGACGGCGGCGCGGCGCGCCAACTGACGTACGGCAAGTTCGACGACGGCGGTCCGCTGTCATGGACGCCCGACGGCCGCAGCATCGTCTTCGCCGCGATCCGCGGACCAGCCGCCGACCGCCAGGTAATGAACTCCGACGTAATCGCGGTCGATTCGACGAGCGGCACGATGCGGACGCTGACGACGCGCGACGGTCCCGATGCGCAGCCGCGCGTATCGCCAGACGGCTCGAAGATCGCGTGGCTCGGCTTCGACGACAAGCGCCGCAGCTACGAGAACACGCAGCTCTATGTCGGCGACCGCGACGCCGCCTCGCCTCGCTCGCTCACCGCCACGCTCGACCGCGCGATCGAGGACGCGGTGTGGTCCGCCGACGGCCGCAGCCTGTATGCGAGCTATGACGACCACGGCCAGCGCCGCGTCGCACGGATCGGCGTCGATGGCCGCGTCACGCCGCTGATCGACAATGTCGCGGGCGGCGGGCTCGACCGGCCCTATACCGGCGGCGAGTTCTCGGTCTCGAAGGGCGGGACGATCGCCTATACCGGCGGCGACGCGAGCACCCCCGCCGACGTCTGGGTGCTGGCGGGCGGCAAGCCGCGCCGCCTGACGACGCTCAACGCAGTGCTGACCGGATCGAAGGCGCTCGCACAGGTCCGCAAGATCGCAGTGACCGCGCCCGATCGCCGCCCGATCGACGCATGGCTCGCCACCCCGCCGGGACGTGTCGCAGGCCAGCGCGTGCCGCTGATCCTTGAGATCCACGGCGGTCCGAACGCCGCCTACGGCCCCGGTTTCGCGACCGACATGCAGCTCTACGCCGCGGCCGGGTACGCGGTGCTCTGGACCAACCCGCGCGGCTCGACCTCCTACGGGGCTGAGTTCGCCAACCTGATCGACAAGACCTATCCCGCCGCCGACTACGACGACCTGATCGCCTCGGTCGACGCGGCGATCAAGGACGGCACCGCCGATCCGGACAATCTGTTCGTGACCGGCGGATCGGGCGGCGGGCTGTTGACCGCGTGGATCGTCGGCAAGACCGACCGGTTCAAGGCCGCCGCGACGCAGAAGCCGGTGATCAACTGGATCAGCGAGGCGCTGACGATGGACAACACGCTGTTCACGTCGCGCTACTGGTTCACCAAGCTGCCGTGGGAGGATCCGATGAGCTATTGGAACCGCTCGCCGCTGAGCTTGGTCGGCAACGTCAAGACGCCGACCCTGGTGGTGGTCGGGGGTGACGATTACCGGACGCCGGTCAGCGAATCCGAGCAATATTACGCCGCGCTCCAGATCCGCGGCGTGCCGACCGCGCTGGTGAAGGTGCCGGGCGCGAGCCACGGTGGCCTCGCCGCCCGTCCGTCGCAGTCCGCGGCGAAGGCGTCGGCGATCATCGCCTGGTTCGATCGATACCGGAAGCCGGCAGTCACAACAGTGCCGGCACAGGGAGCAGCACAATGACGATACGGTACATGATGCTCGCCGGCGTGGCGCTGGTCTCGACCGCGGCGGTCGCGCAGGTCCAGCCGCCACGCGTGGCAAAAAAGCCGTTCCAGGTGACGTCGCCCAACGGCGCGCGCGAGGACGATTATTACTGGCTGCGCGACGATACGCGAAAGAACCCAGAGATGCTCGCCTATCTCGCCGCGGAGAACGCCTATGCCGATGCGCAACTCGCCTCGCTGAAGCCACTCCAGGCCAAGCTCTACGAAGAGACCGTATCGCACATCAAGCAGGACGACAGCTCGGTCCCGTATGCGAAGAACGGCTATTACTACGGTTCGCGGTTCCAGACCGGCGCGGATTACCCGATCCTCGAACGCCGCAAAGGCAGCCGCACCGCGCCCGCCGAAACGCTGTTCGACCAGCCGGCGATGGCGAAGGGCCACAGCTTCTTCGCGCTGAGCGACTGGGCAGTGAGCCCCGACAACCGCCGCGTCGCCTGGGCGGAGGATACCGTCGGCCGTCGCCAGTACGTGCTCAAGGTCAAGGACCTAGCGACCGGCGCGACGTCCGCCGACACGCTCTCGAACATCGAGCCCAACGTCGTCTGGGCGGACGACAACAAAACGTTGCTCTACGTCGAGAAGGACCCGGTCACGCTGCGCGGCTACCGCGTGAAGGCGCATGTCCTCGGCACGCCCGTCGCCAGCGATCGGTTGCTGTACGAGGAGAAGGACGACACCTATTCGATGGGCGTCTCGCGCACGGCCGACGACAGGTTCGTCTGCATCGGCGTGAGCAGCACGGTCAGCGACGAGCAACGCTGCGCGCCGGCCGCGGCCCCGACCAGCTTCACGATCGTCGCACCGCGTGCGCGAGAGTTCCGCTACAGTGCAGATCACATCGGCAACCGCTGGATCATCCGCACCAACAAGGCCGCGAAAAACTACAAACTCGTCACCGTCGCCGATGCCGACCTAGCCAAGGGCACCGCCGCATGGCGCGACCTGACGCCGGCCAGCGACACCGTCTTCATCGAAGGCTTCAAACCGTTCGACGGCTTCGTCGCGA
>Ga0308164_10002007_pt1 | contig 21477 bp, 16 predicted proteins | sample PhyTR2_FD_201031 | JGI IMG/M metagenome (GOLD analysis project Ga0308164, IMG submission 201031) | Phyllosphere microbial communities from UC Gill Tract Community Farm, Albany, California, United States - DLSLT.R2 | ecosystem: Host-associated > Plants > Phyllosphere > Unclassified | place: USA... | reverse complement strand
AAAAAGCGCAACCGCACCAATTGATGAGAAATTAGCAAACTTTAATTCATCTGAATTAAATGTTACCAGTAAGCGGAAGCCCGTGAGCACCAATATCATTAATAATAACAATATTGTACGTGGGTTAAATTTTAAGTGAGCCATGTTATTTCAAGTATTTAGTATAAGGCATTAAATATTAAATTTAATGCCTTATTACAAAGTTAATTTTTTATTAGCGGATATTAAAACTTACGCCTGTATTAAAATTGAAACCCAAGCTGTTATAGCCGATAATTTCATTGTATTTTTCGTTTAATATGTTTTTAGCATCGAAAAATATTTTAACACGTTTATTAGCTAACGAATATTCTGCATAAGCACTTAATAATTTGTAAGCAGGTAAAGTATCAACAGTGTATGTGCTAAAGTTACCATCAGTACGATTACCGAAATAACGATAATTGGCACTAACATATAAATCGGTAGTTGCCTGTACACCAGCAGTTATGCCGAAAGTATTTTTCGGTCTGCGGAAAAGATAATCTGCAATTGCATTATCAACGAAGTTAAATTCATTTCCTTCAACATAAGCATAATAGCCATTTAAGTTAAATTTACCGAATTTAATTGCTGGTTCAACCTCAAAACCTTTAGTTTTTTGGCTAACTTGATTAACATAACCTGCTGGAAAAGCATAAATAATTGCATCTTTCAAATCGCGTTTAAAACCAGCTACTCTTAAAGTGAATTTTTCATCAGCAAAGCTGAAGTTTACACCAGCTTCGTAATTTTGAGATTTTTCTGGTTTCAAATCTAAATTTGCACCGAATTGACCGAATAACATATTCAAAGTAGGCACTTTGAAAGCTGTTGAAACTGTACCAAATAACTTTACTTCTTTAATAATGTTTATGCTTGGCGTAATTGAATACGTATAGTTTTCACCATATTGTTCGTGTTTATTGTATCTACCACCAACCTCTAAGTTAAAAACACTTAAATCATGCAAAAACAATGAACTATAAGCCGCAAATATATTTGCTTTAGGTGCTGTAGCTGCCGATGAAAGTTTCATTACTCGGTTATCAATACCCACCAATAAATCTAACTTATCGTTTAGTTTTTGGTTGTAAAATACATCTACGATAGAGATTTTTCCTTGAGAAAAACTAGGAAAAGAGCTATGCGAATCGTTCGAAGTGCTTTCGTAACTGTAGTTTAATGTTACTTTTCCTGTTGCAAATTCATATTTAGCGTTTGTACCTGCAGCAACATTTTTCAAAATAGAATAATTTCCAGCATCTACAAAAGCACCACCATCAAAACTATAGTTTCCATAATAATAACGCACAAATGGATTTACTGAAAAATGCTTATCCAATTTGATTCCGAAATTTGCATTTAAGGCACCAGTTCTGAATCCATCTTTATCAAACTCTGCATTGTTTCCTACTGGATTAGCCGCTTCAGAAATGCCGTTTGTTTTATTCTGAGTGTAGTTAACATTATAAGTAAAACCATCAACACCACCATTTAAACCAATAGTACCTTTTAAAGTTTCGTAACTACCAATACTGGCAACTCCGTAAATGGTATTGCCTTTTGGTCCGCCTTTTTTAGTGATGATATTAATTACACCAGCAACTGCATCAGAACCATAAATAGTCGATTGACCGCCTCTTAAAATTTCAATATGGTCGATTTGATCAATAGATAATAAGCGTAAATCGAATGCACCACCGTTTCCTGATGGATCATTTTGTACAATTCCATCGATTAAAACAACCGCATAAGCGCTACCTGCCCCACGGAAAAATACCGATTTGTTTAAACCTGGATTGCTACTCGAACCTGCTACAATAATTCCTGCTTGCTCACTAATTAGTTCGGGCAAAGATTTACCATGACTACGCTCTAAAACTTCTTTACTGATAATGGTTACAACTTTACCAGTCTGAGATTGTTTCTGATCATTTTTTGTTGCAGTAATTACAACATCTTTTAGTTGTAAACTGTCTTGTGCATTAGCCGATTGACTAACTGTTAATTGAACAAGCCCCAGGCCTGCAGCAATTAAAATTCTTTTTTTGTTCATTTGATTGTGAGTTTTGCCCACAGCCAACAGATTAGGAAAGGAAATGAAAATACGAAAAACGTTAAGTACCTCAATCCTAGCTTCAATCCCCGAAAGCTATGAAATTATACGCTAAGGCAGGTCTTCTGACTTGCTCCCGTTTTTTGCTGCCTTCCCGAATCAGAATTGAAACAGTGGCTTTTTGAATGAAAAAACGTTATAGAGCTTACAGCTGCGGGACAGTTGCAGAATTACACTGCATTCCCTTTTAATTCTGGTTGTAAGGCCAGAAACCAAAAGCGCTGCAAAAGTAGACATTAAAGCTGAAACAGCAAACACTATTGCGAAAAGCTTTTTATTCTATTTTAATAAACGATTAAGAAATGATTATTTTAACTTTATTATCAAACCCGAGCTATGAAATATATCTTCCTTTTGGCATTTTCTGTAATGAGTTTATCTACTATGGCACAGCAAACAGATACAGTTTTTCTAAAAAAATTAATGCAAGCTAAACCTGAATTCTTTAGCAATATCTTAAATCGTCCAGATCATAATCAGGTTCAAATACTTTATACACAGGTTAATCGCGATATGAAAAATAAACCGAGCTTTAAAAGTTACAGTTATAATTTAAATCCACAACATTACTTCTATCCTGCCAGTACCGTAAAACTTGCAGCTGTAATTTTCGCATTAGAGAAAGTGAATCGCTTAAAAAGTTCAGGAATTACAGTTAAAAGTACCATGATTACCGACAGTGCTTTTAAAGGTCAAACAAAAGTATTTAAAGATACTTCTTCAAAAAATGGGCTACCATCTATGGAGCATTACATTAAGAAAATTCTTTTAACCAGCGATAACGATGCTTTTAACCGTTTGTTTGAGTTTATCGGACGGGCAGAATTGAATGAGAAATTGAAGAAAAATGGCTTAATAAACAGTAGAATATTAAATCGTTTGGCCATCGGTGATGCGGGTGAAAGTGCAAAACATACAAATCCTATTAAGTTTTACAATGGCAACAAACTTGTTTACAGTCAGCAAGCGCAATACGATCCAAAGGAATATGATTTGGTTTTAACGAACACCATAATGGGAAAAGGCTATTTAGATAGTGCGGATAAATTGGTCAATAAGCCTTTCAGTCTGGAGAACAAAAATGCGTTTCCCATTAACGATCAGCAAAAGTTGATGCAGAAACTTATTCTACCTGAAGCATTTCCAGCTTTAGAAAGATATAATTTAACTACTGCTGATTATAAATTGATCTATACTTATATGAGTAAATTACCTACTGAAAGTAATTTTCCAAAATACGATGAAACAGAATTTTGGCCAACATATGCGAAAATGCTGTATTACGGACGAGAAAAGAATGTTGAATTAGATCCTAATATTAGAATATTTAATAAATATGGAGATAGCTATGGCTACATAATCGATAATTCTTACTTCATAGATTTTAAAAACGGTGTTGAATATTTTTTAACAGCTGTTATTCAAAGTAACGATGATGGAATTTTTAATGATAATAAATACGAATATGAAACTGTTTGTTACCCTTTTATGAAAAATTTAGGTAGAAGTATTTATGAAGCAGAATTGAAAAGGACAAAAAGTAACAAAGCTAATTTGGCTAAATTTAAAATGGATTATAAATAAAAAAATTAATAAAAATTGACTTACAAAATTTTAAATATTTTGTAAATTTAATTCAAATCGTCCCCTTAAAATAGTAATAATTAATTTTTAACTTAATAATTCAGTAATGGGAAAATTTGTAATTAGTAAAAGAACAAACGGAGAATTTCAATTCAATTTAGTAGCAGGAAATGGTCAGATTATTTTATCGAGCGAAGGCTATTCTGCAAAGCCAAGTTGCGAAAACGGAATCGAATCTGTAATAAAAAACTCGCAGGATGATACAAAATTCGAAAAGAAAAAATCAAGCAATGGGACTTCTTACTTTAACTTGAAGGCTACCAACGGAAAAATAATTGGCTCAAGCCAGATGTATGAAAGTGAAAGTTCGAGAGATAATGGAATAGTATCTGTTCAGAGTAACGCTCCCGATGCAACAATAGATGATCAAACACTTTAAAAACAAAAAAGTCCTGATTTGCATCAGGACTTTTTTAATATTATAATCGCCGAAGCGAAAATTTCTATTTTACTGCATCAATTACAGCTTTGAAAGCCTCAGGATGATTCATTGCTAAATCAGCTAATACTTTACGGTTTAAACCGATTTCTTTTGAAGCTAGTTTACCGATTAATTGAGAGTAAGAAATACCGTGCTGACGAGCACCTGCATTAATACGTTGGATCCATAATCCGCGGAATTCTCTTTTCTTAACCTTACGGTCACGGTATGCATATTGCAAACCTTTTTCTACTGTGTTTTTAGCAACAGTATAAACTTTACTTCTTGCTCCCCAATAGCCTTTGGCCATATTAAGGATTTTCTTTCTTCTTCTTCTCGAAGCTACTGCGTTTACCGAACGTGGCATGTTGTTGTTGTTTTTTGGCAAGCGGCGTTCCGTTTAATCGGAAACTTAAAGCCTGATACCTGGTGAATTAATAAATTACTTTCCGATACAAAGCATACGCTTAACGTTACCAGTATCTGCTGCTGTTACCATGCTAGCATTTCCTAGTGCACGTTTACGTTTAGTGCTCATCTTGGTTAAGATGTGACTTTTGTATGCGTTGTTTCTTTTGATTTTACCTGTTCCAGTAAGCGAAAAACGCTTTTTAGCACTGGAATTGGTTTTCATTTTTGGCATAACCTGTTTTTTAATTTATAAACCTATTTTTATTTTTTTGCAACTTTAGGCGCAACTGTGAGGAACATACGCTTACCTTCTAACTTAGGTAACAGTTCTACTTTTCCTACATCTTCCAAAGCCTGGGCAAATTTTAATAATAAAATTTCTCCCTGTTCTTTGTAAACAATTGCTCTACCTTTAAAATGCACGTAAGCTCTAACCTTCTCTCCGTTCTCTAAAAAGCTTACTGCGTGTTTTAATTTAAACTGAAAATCGTGGTCGTTTGTATTCGGACCGAAACGAATCTCCTTAATTACAGTTTGCTTTGCATTCGATTTAATCTCTTTCTGCTTTTTCTTCTGCTCGTAAACAAACTTACTGTAATCGATAATTCTACAAACCGGAGGTACTGCATTCGGAGAAATCTCTACCAAATCTAATTCCAGTTCATCAGCAAGTGCCAAAGCTTTAGCCAAAGGATAAATCCCTGGTTCAACATTATCGCCAGCCAAACGCACTTCAGGCGATTTAATGTACTGATTAATGTTATGTTCTGCTTCTTTTTTCTTAAAAGGCGGACGTGGTCCCCTATTAAATCCTGGTCTTCCTAATGCCAAATTTGTATAAAATTAATTTTTATTTAAACTGTTATTTCTTTTAATAATAAGCCGCTGAATTCTTCCAACGTCATCTCACCTAAATCTCCCTCACCATGTTTTCTGATTGAAATTTTACCTTCAGCCATTTCTTTCTCACCAATGATGAGCATGTAAGGGATTTTTTTAACCTCCGCATCGCGAATTTTGCGACCGATTTTCTCATCACGAAAGTCAATCAGCCCGCGAATATCGGAATTATTTAGTTCATCTAAAACTTTTTTTGCATAATCTTCATATTTTTCTGAAATAGGAAGAATTATAAATTGCTCGGGACTCAACCATAACGGGAAATTACCTGCGCAATGCTCTATCAAAACAGCAACAAATCTTTCAAGTGAGCCAAATGGTGCACGGTGAATCATTACTGGTCTGTGCTTTAAATTATCACTACCTGTATATTCTAACTCAAAGCGTTCGGGTAAGTTATAATCTACCTGAATGGTTCCTAACTGCCATCTTCTGCCTAAAGCATCCTTAACCATAAAGTCCAGTTTCGGACCATAGAAAGCCGCTTCACCGTATTCCACAATGGTATTTAAGCCTTTTTCTGCAGCTGCTTCAACAATTGCGCTTTCTGCAAGCTTCCAATTTTCATCAGAACCTATGTATTTCGACTTATTATCCGGATCTCTTAACGAAATTTGAGCAGTATAGTTTTCAAAACCTAAAGATTTAAATACATACAGCACTAAATCGATAACTTTCTTAAACTCATCTTTTACTTGCTCCGGCATACAGAATAAGTGTGCATCATCTTGAGTAAAGCCTCTTACGCGGGTTAAGCCGTGTAACTCGCCACTTTGCTCATAACGATACACAGTACCAAATTCGGCAAAGCGAACAGGCAAATCTTTATAAGAACGTGGCTTAAACTTGTACATTTCGCAATGGTGAGGACAGTTCATTGGCTTTAAAAAGAACTCCTCTCCTTCTTGCGGGGTTTTTATTGGCTGAAATGAATCTTTACCGTATTTATCCCAGTGACCGGAAGTAACATATAAATTTTTGTTTCCTATATGTGGAGTAACAACCTGCTCGTATCCTGATTTCGATTGTGCTTTAGTTAAAAAATTAACCAATCGCTCACGTAACGCAGTTCCTTTTGGTAACCACATTGGTAACCCTGCACCAACTTTTTCAGAAAACATGAACAATTCAAGTTCCTTGCCTAACTTTCTATGGTCGCGTTTTTTAGCTTCCTCAATCATAGCAAGGTATTCAGTAAGCTCACTCGCTTTTGGAAAAGTTACGCCATAGATTCGTGTAAGCTGTTTTTTACTCTCATCACCACGCCAGTAAGCGCCGGCAACATTCATCAACTTTACAGCCTTAACAAAACCGGTATTCGGAATGTGGGGCCCGCGACATAAATCTGTAAAAGCGCCTTGAGTATAGAACGTTATCTTCCCGTCTTCCAAACCATCAATTAAATCAAGTTTGTACTCATCGCCTTTCTCAGTAAAATATTTTATAGCATCAGCTTTGCTTACGCTTTCACGAGTGAAAGTTTCTTTCTGCTTAGCAAGTTCGATCATTTTGGTTTCAATAGCCTTGAAATCATCAGATGAGAATTCTCTGTCGCCAAAGTCAACATCATAATAGAAACCGGTTTCAATTGCCGGCCCTATGCCAAATTTTGTTCCTGGGTAAAGCGCTTCCAAAGCCTCGGCCATTAAGTGAGCTGATGAATGCCAAAAAGTAGATTTACCTTCAGCATCATTCCACGTTAACAATTTAACCGAGGAATCGACTTCGATCGGACGTGTTGAATCCCAAACCTGCCCATTAACTTCGGCAGCTAAGACGTTTCTCGCTAAACCTTCGGAAATTGACAATGCAATTTGATGGGCAGAAGTGCCCTTTTCGTACTGACGAACGGAGCCGTCAGGTAAAGTAATGTTAATCATCTACAACTATGATTTTGTTCTTAACGCTTTCGAAAGCTTCAGAACGGTTTAAAAAATTGTTATTTCTAAATCACATACAAAGTGATTTTATTTTGTGCAAAGATGGGGTTTTTCATGCTTAAAAGCAAGTTTTGATTCGATTAGTAAGTTACATACGCCGGAAATCGCTAGTCAGAATAGCTGAAATTAGCTTTTTGTAGCGAGAAATTTATTTTTGAGATATTTTCGTATTGGCGTATCAACAAAAATCATTACCAAGTAAGCAAATGCGATCAATAAAAAAAGACCTATGGGAATGATCACTGTAAGCACTGTCATTTCTGGTTTAACCACTGCAACATAGGTGAGGAAGATCCAGATAAATGGATAGTGAGTCATATATAATGGATACGATATATCACCTGAAAACTTACATACCTTTTCTAAACCAGATTTTAATTTGGCTCCCGCACCTAAGGCAACTAAAACAGGGAAATAGATTAACACGATCAAAGGTTCTGTTAACCAATTATACCGATCATTAAATGGAACTAAGAATGCAAGAAGCAGTAAAACGGATACGCCCAAAAAACCTAAACGATTTTTGATGATCCAGTTAGAGCGATACACCAACATTCCTGCCAGAAAAGAATATAAAACCCTTGCACCACCATCCCAAAAGGTCGGGCCACCCCAACCACCCATTAAATTCGTGGATTTAAATGCCACGAAACAAACAACCATAACGGCTATTAATGTTAAGGCTTGCAATGTTTTTCTGCCTAATTTACATAATACTAAAACGTAGATTATATTTGCGATATATTCCCAAAAAAGCGACCACGCCGGCGCATTCAAATTAAATAAATTGAAGAAACGCTCGGACATAACAGGGTATGGAATTAGTAAAGCCGATGCTAGAAACAATAAAGCAGTTTTACCGAAGCCATAGATCGAATAAAAATTACTGAATGGATCGAAAATGAAGGTTATCAACCCTAAAACCGAACCGATTATCACTAAAGGATGTAATCGGATTAGTCTTAATTTTATGAAAGATAAAACGCCAATCTTTTCAATTCTGCTGTCATAAGCGTAGGCAATCACAAATCCGGATAAACAAAAGAAAAAATCGACCGCTAAATAACCGTGAGCAATAAAATTTTTGCTATAGTCGGTTACTGCAATCTCCATAAAATGATAAAACACTACAACCAGAGCTGCCAGTCCACGCAATCCATCCAATATTGCAAAGTGTTCTTTGGTTTTTAAAATTTCTTTCTTTGTTATTTCGTTATTCACCCTTTATAGCTTTGATTTTATCTCAATGATAATTAATTATGTAAAATACTCCAAGTATGTCGCCGGATTGTTAGAAACACTGATGTGAAATTTTAAATGTAATCGCAAAAAAAAAGCCTGCTCACATTGAGCAGGCTTTGGATATATCTTTAATTTGATTATCCGCCGAAGCCTCTAACAACAACGCCACCTGCGCCACCCGGTCTGCCATTGCCTCTAAAGCGTTTCATCATATTTTCCATCTTCACCCTGTACTCTGCTTCCGTAATTGGGGTTGCTTTTTTTGGCGCTGTAACATCTTTATTGCTCACATTTCTATACTCAATGCTTTTAGCAATAGTGCTGCTTCCTCTGCCTTCTATCGCTAAAACAGTACCTTCTGTCCACATATTCGGATTAGGAGAAAAATCAAAACCTAGATCAGTTGTGTACCAAATATGCGTTTCTTCGGTAACATTTCTATCCATATCTAAAATTTTCATAGACCTGGTTGATTTTACGATTGCTTCGTGACAAGTTAAACCGCAAATTTGTTTAGTTGCATCTGTTTTAACAACCTCAATTGTAGGGGCTACAACAGGTTTAGGTTTAGTTGTATCATTTGGGTTTTGATTTCTTCCCATACCACCACCGAAACCTAATCCCGCAGTCGTATTAAGCTTCAACCCGCTTTGCATTACATAGGTTGTATCGCTCAAATCAAAAACTTCCACTAGTTTCTTATCAGCAAAAGTGTAATAATACTCTCTGTTACCACCTGCGCCGCCGAAGCCTCTCATCATCCTACCCATTCCGCCGCCGCCGCCTGCACCGTTACTATCTTCTGTTTCTTCAACAGGCATATAACTTGCGTTTGTCGCATTAAAAAGTAACTCGAAATTTGATTTACTGCTTGATGGCATTCTCGCTGCCATTTGCTCAGGAATTTTAACACCATTCGCAGCCATCATAGCTGCAGGGTCGATTGTGGTTTCAAATTGTATTGCGCCTGAAGTTTTCTTCTGTGCATTTGCTACTGATGCTACAGATAAAACTCCTAATAAAGCGAAAATTAATCTTTTCATTTGTTTTATGTTTTGTTGTTAGATCGTAAAGCTTAAAAAAGGTTTAACAAAGGTACTAGAGATAAAACACTAAACTTGTTAAAAAGTGTTAAAGACTTGTAAATCAGAGGTAATAATATTGTTAGTATTCGGTACTTTCCAACCAGCCATTACAAAGCACATCGGCAATATGCATGGTTTTGATGGGAAGGTTATTTTTATCGATGTAACCTTGGAGATGTAACAGGCAAGATAAATCAGTCGAGATGATGTAATCGGCATTCTGCTTTAAGGCGTGATTAACTTTCTGCTCGGCCATGGCTGATGAAATGGCATCAAACTTAACGGCGAATGTACCGCCGAAACCGCAGCACATATCTGTATCTTCCATTTCGAGCATTTCCAAACCGTGAACCTTAGACAGCAGCAAACGCGGTTCATCTTTAATTTTACATTCACGAAGCGCACTGCAAGAATCGTGGTAAACGGCTTTACCTTCAAGCTCTGCACCGAAATAATCTTTTTTAGCTATGTTGACTAAAAAATCAGAAAGCTCCCAAATATTCGATTGCAAGCTGCGACATTTATTATGAACAATTGTATTGGTAAATAAGTCATTAAAACCACCTTTAACCATACCCACGCAAGATGCTGAAGGTGCAACCACGTAAGTATTCTCCGTAAAATCGTTCAAAAATTTCGTACCAACTTCTTTTGCTTCATCCCAATATCCAGCATTATAAGCCGGCTGCCCGCAACAAGTTTGCTTTGAATTGTACTCAACTTTACATCCTGATTTTTCTAATAGTCTTAGCGTATTGAAGGCGGTTTCTGGATACAATTGGTCTACAAAACAAGGAACAAACAATTCTACTTTCATCAACAAATATTCTTTAGCTTACAAACTTACAACTTTACGGTTTCTTTGCGCTCGATTTTTTTCAAGAGTGCTAAAAACACCAATCCCACTATAAAAAATGATGCCAAAGCGATAATGGAGAAGCGAATATTCCCTGTTAAATCTTCGATGTATGCAAAACTGAAAAGTCCGATTACGATTGCAAGCTTTTCGGTAACATCATAAAAACTAAAGAATGAGGTTGTATCAGGCGTATTTTCGGGCAGATATTTTGAGTAGGTAGAGCGTGATAAAGATTGTATTCCACCCATAATAAGGCCAACAATAGCTGCTAACGAGTAAAACTGATACTCATTCGAAATGTTGTAACCGTAAATGCAACAACCGATCCATATTAAAACTACCATCATCAGCACATTAACATTTCCCCATTTTTTTGCTAAAAATGACATAAGCAGCGCCCCCGGAATGGCAACAAGTTGAATAATCAGGATTACGGCAATCAGTTTAGCTGTACCTAGTTTTAAAGTTTTTTCTGCGAAACCGGCAGCGGCTAACATAATGGTTTGCACGCCCATAGAGTAAAAGAAGAACGACAGCAGAAAGCCTTTCAACTTTTTAATTTGCTTTAACTGGCTCCAAACTTTCGATAGTTCGCCGAAGCCGTCCTTGATGATGTTCGTTTTTACTCTTGCTGCTTGCGGTGTCCCGTTGGGTAGAACGGAAAAAGGAATTTGTGAAAAAGCGATCCACCATACACCAACTAAAAGGAATGATAGTCTTGGTGGAAATGAGGCGTCGACAATACCGAACCATTCAGGTTTAAGTACAAATAAGAAGCAAATCAACTGAAGTAACACTGAGCCTATGTAGCCATAAGAAAATCCTTGAGCACTAACTCGATCCTGATGATCTTCACTAGCAATTTCAGGTAAGTAGGAGTTACTAAACAATACGCCACCAATGTAGCCCATTGCAGCCAAAGCAAAGAAAACAATGCTGATTTGCAAGGTATCAAGCTTAAAAAAGTACAAAGCCATACAAGCCAAACCGCCCATATAGGTAAAAAATTTCATGAAAGACTTTTTGTTCCCCCTCCTGTCTGCAATAGACGAAAGGATGGGTAAAGCGAAAGCCATTATTAAGTATGCAAATGACAGCGCATAATTGGATAAAGAAGTATTAACGAATGTTCTGCCTAGAAAAGTTACTTTATCACCATGTTCTTTTGTAGTAGTTATGATGGTGTAATAAGCAGGGAAAATTGTCGATGTAATCACTAAATTATAGGCAGAGTTTGCCCAATCAAAGAAAGCCCAGGAACGAATGGTTTTCTTGTTGTTTTTTTCTATCATTTTTCGCTTCGCGGATGATTATACAGATTATTGGATTATACAGACATCAAAACTAATATTAATTCACAAATTGAGTGGCTTTTTCACAAATTGTCAATCATAAATTTAAAATCAAATATAATACTTTTTGCCATCGCTTTTTATCTTGCCGGCGTCTAACAATTCGCGAATGGTATCTATCCTTTCATATTCAGCACCGTTTTTTATACCGGAAACTAAATCATCTAGACTTAAAGGTTGGTGTTGCAGCAAAGAAATGATTTCGAATTCGATTTCGTCGTTCATCTGCACCTCATTTTCAGCCCTTTTTTCTGCCAGGCAAACATCACAAACTCCACATTTTGTTGCCGTATGTTCATCAAAATAGTTTAATAGTTGAATACTTCTGCATTTTTTTGTGCTGGTGTAAGCCACAACAGCATTTACCTGCTTTAATAGAATTTCTTTTCTCAATTCAAGGTATTTCACATCCAGATCAAAGTGATCCATATCTACTCTCGGGCGAACGTATTGCAATTGCGGTTGGTCAGTTTGCTGAATATAGGTAAGCATTTCTATCGATTGTAATTTGTTCAGTATCGCAACGACATCTTTAAACGAAATGCCTAATTTTTTGGCTAAATCTGCTTCACTTATTTTCACGAAGCCATCAAATGCACCACCATGAGAACGTAGAATGGTTTTAATTACGCCATCATACGCTTTGTTTTCGATCTGAAAGCGGTAAACATCTTCATGACCGACAATAAACATCAGCCTCGATGGCAGAAAAACACTTTCGGATAGTGTTATGTAGCCATCGTGTTCCAGAAACTTTAAAGCAGAAATTGTTTTTAAAACACTGATATTAAATCGCTTGCAGAAATCTGCTATATCGAAAGTAAAGGTAAGTCCTTCGCCTGCTCCAAATGCCAGTTGAAAATAATTTCCTAAATAATGATATACTTTTCTGATTTCATCGGGTGATGGAAAACTGTTAATGTAACGAGATTCCAGGCTTAAAACATCAGATCGGTTGGCAAGGAGAACAGCATAACTTCGCTTTTCATCACGTCCTGCTCTTCCTGCTTCCTGATAGTATGCTTCCAAACTTTCGGGTAAATCTAAATGTACTACAAAACGAACGTCAGCTTTATCGATGCCCATTCCGAAGGCATTTGTAGCAACCATGATTCGGGTTTTATTAAGTTTCCAATCTTCTTGTTTTTTGAAACGAACGTCTCGTTCTAAACCTGCATGGTAGAAATCGGCTTTAATCTGATTCCGATTTATGAAGTTAGAAACTTCGGCAGTCTCCCGTCTGTTGCGAACATAAACTAAGCCTGTTCCATTAACATTTCTACAAATCTCAATCAGCTTTTTATATTTATCTTCTTTTCCGAAAACGACATAACTTAAGTTATCCCGAGCAAAGCTTTTAACAAAAACCTGCGGGTCTTTCATTTCCAGTTTCTGCACTATATCGTTTCGAACAAAGTCGGTAGCGGTTGCCGTTAAGGCCAAAACGGGTACATCAGGGAGAATTTCTCTCAGTTTGGAAATTTGCAGGTAAGGCGGACGAAAATCGTAACCCCATTGCGAAATGCAGTGTGCCTCATCAACGGCAATAAGGTTTACGTTCATGTAGGAAATCCTGACCCGAACTAAATCAGATAGCAAACGCTCGGGAGAAAGGTAAAGGAACTTAATTTTACCATAAATGCAGTTATCCAATAGAATGTCTATTTCACGTTTGCCCATACCTGCGTAAATCGCAATTGCCTCAATACCCTTCGATTTAAGATTTTCAACCTGGTCTTTCATCAGCGCAATCAGCGGAGAAACTACAATACAAATCCCTTCTTTTACTAAGGCAGGAACTTGAAAACAAATGGATTTACCTCCCCCTGTTGGCAAAAGAGCTAAACTATCTTCGCCTTCTAAAACCGAAGTAATAATATCTTGCTGTAAAGGGCGGAAAGCTTGGTGTCCCCAATATTTTTGTAAAATCTCTATTGCTGTCATAAATCGGCGGTATCAAAACTATAAAAAAGCTATTGATATTGCTAAATTGCGCCACAATTAATCCAAAATATAGAATGAAACATCTCTACTTTCTATCTGCGCTTTCGCTTTTATTCTTAAACTTAACTGCCCAGGAAAAAAAGTGGGATGTAGAAAAGTTTCAAGGCACCACAAAAAACTTTACTTTAAATACCGATGAGGGCACTTGGATGAACCTCGATGTAAGTGGCGACGGGAATGAGATTGTTTTTGATTTATTGGGCGATATTTACACCATGCCAATTTCTGGCGGACAGGCAAAGTTAATTAGTGGCGGCATTGCTTACGACGTACAACCAAGATTTAGCCCGAATGGAAAATATATTTCTTACACGAGCGATAAAAGTGGCGGCGACAATATTTGGATTATGAATCGTGACGGTTCCGGCAAAAAACAGGTTACAAAAGAAACTTTCAGGCTGTTAAACAATGCAACTTGGATGCCGAACAGCGAATATATTGTAGCTCGTAAACATTTTACAGCAGGACGTTCTTTAGGAGCAGGTGAAATGTGGATGTACAGTATTAACGGCGGCGATGGCGTTCAACTTACCAAACGCAAAAACGACCAGCAAGATGCAGGCGAGCCAAATGTTTCACCTGATGGCAAATATGTTTATTTTAGTGAGGATGTTACGCCCGGTCCAAATTTCGAGTACAGCAAAGACCCAAACGGATCAATTTATGCGATTCGCCAGTTGGATTTGACAACAGGAAAATTAACAACATTAATAAACGAGCAAGGTGGCGCTTGTCGCCCACAGGTTTCTCCCGATGGAAATTTAATAGCTTTCGTGAAACGCGTTCGTTTAAAATCTACGCTTTATGTTCAGAATATAAAAACAGGCGAAGAATGGCCTGTGAATGAAGATTTATCTCACGACCAACAAGAAACCTGGGCAATTTTTGGTGTTTATCCAAACTTTGCGTGGATGCCCGATAGTAAAAGCCTGGTTTTTTACGCCAAAGGGAAAATCAGAAAAACTGAAATTGCAAGTCTTATTACTTCAAACATACCTTTTCAAGCGAATACTGTTCATACGGTTCAGCAAGCCCTCCATTTCGAACAACAAGTTTTTAGCAACGATTTTTCGGCAAAGATGTTGAGGCAGTTAAGCACTTCTCCTGATGAAAGAACAATAGTTTTTAACGCAGCAGGTTATCTGTACAAGCAAGAATTGCCAAACGGTAAGCCTGAAAGATTAACAAATGGATTGGATTTTGAATTTGAGCCGAATTTTAGTCCTGATGGCAAATTTGTGATTTACACTACATGGAGCGACCAACTTCGTGGAGCGATTAAAAGAACAGATTTGAAATCGGGTAAAACCATCACGTTGAGTGATGAAAAGGGATTCTATTATTCGCCACAGTATTCTACCAAAGGTGATAAAATTGTTTTCAGAAAAGGAAGTGGAAACGATGTTTTAGGCTACAATTATGGTCGTGGAACGGGAATTTTCGTTATGCCTGCTGCTGGCGGTACTAAAACTTTGATTTCAGATAACGGGATAAAACCATCCTTTAATAATTCTGATACTCGAATTTATTTTCAAAGTTATGCGGATGGTAAAAAAGCTTTGAAAAGTATCGATTTAAATGGTGCCAACGAGAGAACCCATTTCACTTCGCAGTATGCAAACCAGTTCGTTGTTAGTCCCGACAATAAATGGCTTGCTTTTAACGAGCTTTTTAACGTTTACATCACACCGATGATTGATGTTGGAACTGCTCAAGATGCCTCAGCAGGAAATAAATCAATCCCTGTAGCAAAAGTTACAACGGATGGTGGCACTTACATGCAATGGAGTGCAGACAGTAAAAATTTACATTGGACATTAGGCCCGAAATATTATACAATCGACGTTAAGAATGCTTTCAATTTTGATGGCACTAGCCCGAAAACTCAAGCAAGTTCAATTGATATTAACCTTACCCTGAAGAGTGATGCGCCCACCGGAATTGTTGCATTGAAAGGTGCAAGAATAATTTCGATGAAAGGTGATGAAGTGATTGAAAACGGAACTATTTTAACTGATGGAAATAAAATTACGGCGATTGGGAAAGCGGATGCGGTAACCATCCCTGCAAATGCGAAAGTGATTGACGTGAATGGAAAAACAATTATGCCTGGAATTATTGATGTTCATGCCCATTTACGCACCAGCCCTGATGGGATTTCGCCGCAAAATGACTGGAGCTACATGGCTAATTTAGCTTTTGGCGTTACAACATCTCACGATCCTTCAAGCAATACAGAAATGGTTTTCAGTCAGAGTGAAATGCTTAAGGCTGGCAGAATGGTTGGACCACGAGTTTATTCTACAGGTTCTATTTTGTATGGTGCAGATGGCGATTTTAAAGTTGTTATCAATAGTTTGGATGATGCTCTGGCAAATTTGAAAAGACTTAAAGCGGTTGGTGCATTTTCAGTCAAATCCTACAATCAGCCACGCAGAGAGCAGCGCCAGCAAATTTTAGAGGCCGCCCGTCAGTTAAAAATGGAAGTTGTACCCGAAGGTGGTTCCACATTTTTTCATAACATGAATATGGTTGTAGATGGCCATACAGGAATCGAACACAGCATCCCTGTGTTACCAGTTTATAAAGATGTAACCACACTTTGGAACAATACTTCGGTTGGTTATACACCTACTTTGATTGTGGCCTATGGCGGTCAGTGGGGAGAAAATTACTGGTACGATAGAACGAATGTTTGGGAAAATGAAAAACTGATGACGTATACACCTCGTTCAATTATCGATGCTCGGGCTAGACGCAGAACCACTTCAGAATATAGCGATTACAACCACATTGATATTGCGAAAGCAACCAAACAAATCGCAGATGGAGGCACAAAAGTAAACTTGGGCGCCCATGGGCAGATACAGGGCTTGGGAGCACACTGGGAACTCTGGATGTTTGTTCAAGGTGGCTTCTCGCCGTTGCAGGCAATTAGAAACGCAACTTTGAATGGCGCTTCGTATTTAGGAATGGACAAAGAAATAGGTTCATTGGAAGTTGGCAAATTAGCAGATTTAGTAATCATGGATGCCAATCCTTTAGACGACATCAGGAACTCCGAAAAGATTAAGTATGTGATGATTAATGGCCGTTTATATGATAGCGCCACCATGAATGAGGTGGGAACAAGAGAAAAACTTCGTAGCAAATTATGGTTCGAAAGTGCAAAAGGCAATGGATTTGTAATTCCAAATAGCGAATCTGAGACATGGACTTTTACCGTTCCACATTGTGATTAATTTAGTTACTTACCATATAAGGAATGTAAGTTTCATTTAAGCTTGAATGAATCTTAGTTTAAAACCTCACCCTATTAACGATGCTTCTTTAATCAAGTTTTGTACTCTCCCTCTCCTTGAAGAGAGGGATTAAGTAGTGGGATTGGATGGGTGATACATTGGAACTTTGTTTCCCTCTTTTAAGGAGAGGGACGGTATTGGAGATATAAATACTTCTGACGTAAATAGGGTGAGGTAATTATGCATTGAGATGCTAAAATAAATTTAGCATGACGATGAGCGGAGATAACTACAAAACCAACAATCCAAATTCTCTTAAAGTATCCACAGGTTTTGAGTACCAGAACAGTTCAAAGTTTTCCATCTCTATTTCAAAATCTGCTTTAACTTTAGACGACATCAGGAACTCCGAAAAGATTAAGTATGTGATGATTAATGGCCGTTTATATGATAGCGCCACCATGAATGAAGTGGGAACAAGAGAAAAACTTCGTAGCAAATTATGGTTCGAAAGTGTAAAAGGCAACGGATTTATAATCCCAAATAGCGAATCTGAGGCATGGACTTTACCGTTCCACATTGTGATTAATTGAGTTACTTACCATTTAAGGAATGTAAGTTTCATTTAAGCTTGATGTCTTATATTCCTTATATGGTTATCTACTACAAAACCAACAATCCAAATTCTCTTAAAGTATTCACAGGTTTTGAGTACCAGAACATTTCAAAGTTTTCCATCTCCATTTCAAAATCTGCTTTAACTTTAGACGACATAAGGAACTCCGAAAAGATTAAGTATGTGATGATTAATGGCCGTTTATATGATAGCGCCACCATGAATGAAGTGGGAACAAGAGAAAAACTTCGTAGCAAATTATGGTTCGAAAGTGCAAAAGGCAATGGATTTGTAATTCCAAATAGCGAATCAGAAACATGGACTTTTACCGTTCCACATTGTGATTAATTGAATTACTTACCATATAAGGAATGTAAGTTTCATTTAAGCTTGAATGAATCTTAGTTTAAAACCTCACCCATAGTGGGATTGGATGGGTGATACATTGGAACTTTGTTTCCCTCTCTTTAAGGAGAGGGACGGTATTGGAGATATAAATACTTCTGACGTAAATAGGGTGAGGTAATTATGCATTGAGATGCAAAATAAATTTAGCATGACGATGAGCGGAGTTAACTACAAAACCAACAATCCGAATTCTCTTAAAGTATTCACAGGTTTTGAATACCAGAACAGTTCAAAGTTTTCCATCTCTATTTCAAAATCTGCTTTAACTTCAGCAAAGGTGTAAACTTTTTCATTCGAGATGTGAACTTTCTCCAAAATTGAAACCAACCACTCGCCTTCACTTCTATTGGTTTGAACGGTAAAGCTTTGTTTTTTATCATGAAAAGTTAAAGAGGCCATTTCCCAACTATTCCCTTTTTTCGATTTGGTAAAATGTTCAGATGACGGCTTTCCTCCTATCCAAACCACTTTTGCTGTCGGTTTGATATTGAAATTATCATCATCATTTAAAGCCCGCTCAATAAAATCAACTTGAATTTTTGTCCTCGGAATTTTAAAGTCGAACCAATCCTGTAGCTCGTAATCTAAACAGATTCCATGCATAAAATTGAAGAGCGACTTCTTTAGACCATAGCTAAACTTGTTATGGTCGATGCCGGTCTTGTCGAAGTAGTTTATGTCGTTATTAGCGAAACTACCAATCGCTTCTGTTTCTTTTACCACTCCAAACTTTTCAGGGTACATGCCAACGGGGCTATGAGCCGTCATGGCAAATTGGTGCCAGAAACCTGATTGTAAAACGCCAGCCTCAAACAACTGGCGAACCATTTCTAAACTATCTACAGTTTCCTGTATCGTTTGTGTGGGGTAGCCATACATTAAATAAGCATGAACCATGATGCCTGCAGCGGTGAAATTGCGTGTCACTTTCGCTACCTGCTCTACCGTAACGCCCTTATCAATTAATTTTAATAACCTATCGGATGCAACTTCCAAACCACCGGAGACAGCAATACAGCCTGATGCTTTTAGCAACAAGCATAAATCAGCGGTAAAACTTTTTTCAAAACGAATATTTGTCCACCAGGTTACAGCCAATTTCCTGCGGATGATTTCAAGAGCGACCTCTCGCATCAAAGCCGGTGGCGCAGCTTCATCAACAAAATGAAATCCATTCTGACCGGTTTTAGTATATAAATCCTCAATCCTATCTACAATTTGCCTGGCTTGAACCGGTTCGTAAACTCTTATATAATCCAAGGATATATCACAAAAGGTACATTTTCCCCAGTAACATCCATGGGCCATGGTGAGTTTGTTCCAACGTCCGTCGCTCCACATCCGATGCATCGGATTGACAATTTCAATTACAGAAATGTATTTATCCAGTAGTAAACCGGTGTAATCAGGTGTACCTACGTCTGCCTGTTTGTAATCCTTTCTAAACGAATCGTTTTTATAAACCACCTCGCCATTCTCCATCAAAAATGTACGCTTGTACATCTGCATTTCTTTCGGCAAAGTGCCGCCGATGTTTTGAATGAGCAAATCGATAGGTAATTCTCCATCATCCAAAGTGATGAAATCGAAGAATTCGAAAACACGTTTATCGGAAAGTGAACGCAACTCGGTATTGGGAAAACCGCCACCCATAGAGATTTTAATTTCAGGATAATTTGTTTTTACCCACTGCGCACATCTAAAAGCACTATATAAGTTTCCGGGAAAAGGAACGGAGATTAGAAACAGTTTTGGTTGGATGGTTTCGATTTTCTCTTTTAGAACCGCAATTAATATTTTATCGATATACGTAGGTACCTCATTTAAAGCCCCGTAAAGATGATCAAATGAATTTGCACTTCTTCCCAACCGTTCAGCATATCGGCTGAAACCAAAGTTTTCATCAATACATTCTACAATGTAATCGGAAATATCTTCAAGGTAAAGGGTTGCCAAATGTTTGGCTTTATCTTGCGTACCCATTGCGCCGAATGCCCAATCCAATTCTTCTAATTGCGTAAATCGAGATGCCTGCGGCAAAAAATCATCGCCACAAATTTGTAATGCTAGCGTTGGATTTCTTCCTTGAAGGAAGGCAATTACAGAGTCAATAGTTTTCAGGTATTCATCCTTTAACGCAAAAATACGTTTGGCATTATCACTTTTTAACTTCGAATTAGAAACTTCAAACAAATCGGCTAATCCATTTTTTGAGAACAATTTTAATATTACTTCAATCCCCAGATCTGCTTGTGTTGAGGATATATTTTTAGTGTTTAAAAACCCTTTTATATACGCTGTAGCCGGATACGGGGTATTCAGTTGAGTAAAAGGCGGCGTAATGGCAAAGATTTCGGTTTTCAAAAGATTTGTTTTTCTACAAAAGTAAAGGAATTTTAGAACTTAGGGATATTAATACGTTAGCCAATCGTTTTTTGGAGCCTAACTGAAAAATCTTTATAATTAGCTTATCTGGCTCAAAGACTTTTCCATTGCTACACTCCTGTCTAAATGAGGGTGTATAGGAAATACGCTAAACTAAAACGCCAATCATAACGTTTTAGAAATACATTATACCTTTTTACCTGAATGAAAGTTTTGTATTCCCTTTTTTTGATGCTCGTTGCGCAAATCAGTTTTGCTCAAAAAACATTTCTTTTTCCCAAAGTAAAGCCACAAGGCAACTCTATAGCGCAGCTTACACCTAACAATTGGTCGGTTATTGAAACTGCAAATGGCGATTTAAACAACGATGGAAATGAAGACTTAGCCGTAATTTTTGAATCGAATAAAGTTATTGATGAAACCAGAACCTACGGAGATAATAATTCGGAAATTATAAAGGAAACACAGAAACCACGCATTTTAGCCATTTATTTTAGGGATAAGTCTACAGCAATCTATCGACTTTCAACTCAAAATAACGATTTCATTCTCCGCTCGCAAGAAGGCGGTAAACTTGGCGATCCGCTCAACCAAATCGGAATTAAAGACCAACAGTTGTATTTGCGTTTTCAAGGGGGCGCTGAATGGCGTTGGGAAATGGGCTACACTTTTAAATTTGAAAATAAAGATTGGTTTTTGACCAGTGCGATAAACCTCTATTTTAACCAAAATACCGGCGACATGACCGAACGCGTTTACGATTTTAAAACGCGTGAATTATTTACCACGGTTGGGAATTTACACAGAAGAGATGTGGCGAACCGAAAAACG
>Ga0308164_10002006_pt1 | contig 21482 bp, 19 predicted proteins | sample PhyTR2_FD_201031 | JGI IMG/M metagenome (GOLD analysis project Ga0308164, IMG submission 201031) | Phyllosphere microbial communities from UC Gill Tract Community Farm, Albany, California, United States - DLSLT.R2 | ecosystem: Host-associated > Plants > Phyllosphere > Unclassified | place: USA... | reverse complement strand
ATCACATTGTTTTACCAGTTTCTTGTGTTCTTTACGGTCAGTTGTTACAGCCAGGTCGCGTTCCAGTTGTTCGTATCTTCTTTTTGCAAAAAGTGCATAGGGCATCACCTTCAGTACATTGTACCGGAGCCTGTTGTATGCCGCGCGGTCTGCGGGCGACTTGAACATTCTGACGCCGTAGATAACCACCTCATTCAGAGACATCCATGGGATCATTTCCCCATTATCGTTTGTGGAAGCTACCCTGATAGTATCATTTTTACCCCTTGGAGGAAACTTATAAGGCGCAGGTATTTCCTGTGCGTTTAGCTTTTCTGCGGCAATAATGACAAATAACAGAATAAATAACCTGCAAAATTTCATAAATTTATACTCCCACAAAGTTAAGTAAATTTAATACATTAGGTTTATAACTAAATCTAATATAGCCTTAAACGTTAGACAAGCGATAATTATTACGAAAATAATACAAATGAAGAACACCTTAGTGATTGATTTAGAAGCTGAAAAACAGGAGATCTTAAAAAGATACCGTGCGCTGCTGCGTGCCTGTAAGCCAACGTTGCAGAAGGGGGACAAAAAAGAGATCAGAAAAGCCTTCGATATGGCGCTGGAGAGCCATAAAGATATGCGCAGGAAATCTGGTGAACCTTATATTTACCACCCTATCGCTGTTGCACAGATCGCCGCAGAAGAGATCGGACTGGGGACAACCTCTATTGTGTGTGCACTGCTGCACGACGTAGTGGAAGATACTGATATTACGCTTGAAGATATTGAAAGGGAATTTGGAAAAAAAACGGCAAAAATTATTGACGGGCTTACCAAAATCTCTGGTGTTTTTGATTATAATAGTTCGTTGCAGGCAGAAAATTTCAGAAAGATGCTGCTTACCCTGGCTGATGATGTACGGGTAATCCTCATAAAACTGGCAGACCGGCTGCATAATATGCGGACAATGGATTTTATGCCAAGGCACAAACAGTTAAAAATTGCCTCAGAGACTATCTATTTATATGCACCACTTGCACACCGATTAGGCTTGTATGCCATAAAATCAGAGCTGGAAGATCTTTCCATGAAGTATCTTGAACCGGATACCTATAAGTTTATTGCGACGCAGCTCAACGAGAAAAAAGCAGAGCGCAACCTTTTTGTCAAGAGGTTTGTTGATCCTATAAACGAAATTCTGGCCGAACAGGGCTTTGTAGCTAATATATATGGACGGCCTAAATCAATCCATTCTATCTGGAATAAAATGAAAAAGAAAAATATTCCTTTTGAAGAGGTATATGATCTTTTTGCCATCAGGATTGTACTTGACAGCACACCAGAAAATGAAAAAGCAGATTGCTGGAAAGCCTATTCTATTGTTACCGATTTGTACCGGCCTAACCCAGACAGGCTAAGGGATTGGGTTTCTTCACCAAAAGTAAACGGATATGAATCACTGCACACTACTGTAATGGGGCCTAAAGGACAATGGGTAGAAGTGCAGATCCGTACACAGCGGATGAATGAAATTGCTGAGAAAGGATTTGCGGCACATTGGAAATATAAGGAATCCAGCAACGACAACGGCCTTGACCAGTGGATCATGAAAGTAAGGGAAATGCTAAATAATCCCGAAGCGAATGCCCTCGACTTTCTGGACGATTTCAAAATGAACCTTTTCTCCGATGAAATCTTCATTTTCACCCCTAAAGGCGCATTGATACAACTTCCATTGGGAGCCACAGCACTTGACTTTGCATTTGAAATTCATACGGATGTGGGTGCACGATGTATAGGCGCCAAGGTGAACCATAAACTGGTACCTCTTTCCTATAAACTGCAAAATGGCGACCAGGTGGAGATTATTACCTCAAGCAAACAGGTACCTAAAGAGGATTGGCTGAACATTGTAGTAACGGCAAAAGCTAAATCAAAAATAAAATCTTCCCTTAAAGAAGAAAAAAGAAAGATTGCAGAAGAAGGCAAGGAGACCTTAGAACGCAAGCTCAAATCATTAAAAATCACTTATAACACTGATAACCTTAACAAACTGAGCTATTTCTTTAAACTAGCCTCTACCCAGGAGCTTTTTATAGCGGTTGCACAAGGAAAAATTGAATTAAAAGACCTCAAGGAATACGTCGCCAGCGAAAAGGAAACTGAAAACAAAGGTTCTGAGAAAAACGACGGACAGCAGATTGAAGCCTTGCTAAATAAAGTTAAAGGTCCTGAATCTGACATCCTACTGATCGGAGAAGACCTTCAAAAGATAGACTATACACTTGCCGCATGCTGTAACCCCATTCCGGGCGATGATGTATTTGGTTTTGTTACGGTAAGTGAAGGCATTAAAATACACCGCACAAACTGTCCAAATGCAGCACAGCTAATGGCAAATTATGGATACCGGATAGTAAAAGCCAAGTGGAACAAACAACAGGAACTCACCTTCCTTACCGGTCTTCATATTATAGGCATCGATGATGTTGGGCTCATCAATAACATTACTAAGGTCATTTCAAATGACTTTAAAGTGAACATGCGTTCTATCACAGTTGACACAGATAATGGTATCTTTGACGGGTCAATTATGATCTTTGTAAATGATAAAGAGCACCTTGACAACCTGATCAAAAATCTTTTAGAAGTAAAGGGCGTAACTGGTGTTACACGTTTCGATGCCTAAAAAATCGAATAAAACATAAAGTTCTATTTAAAAATTGATACCTTTGAAAGGAGTTTTAAAACTATGTCTACAAACCACAACAGCGAGTTGGTTAGAAAAATCTTTGAAGCCTACCTCGAAAATAAAAGCCTGAGAAAAACGCCTGAGCGTTTTGCTATCTTAGAAGAAATATATTCCAGAGACGATCACTTTGATGTAGAAACCCTCTACATACATATGAAGAACCAGAAATACCGGGTAAGCAGGGCTACAGTATATAATACGCTGGAGTTACTTGTTTCCTGTGATCTTGTCACCAAACATCAGTTTGGTAAAAATATGGCACAGTTTGAAAAATCTTATGGTTACCATCAGCACGATCATATTATCTGTATAGATTGCGGTAAAGTAGTTGAATTTTGCGATCCTCGTATCCACCAAATTCAGACTATGGTGGGAGACCTATTAAAATTTGACATCAAACATCACTCTTTGAATTTGTATGGCAGCTGCTTTGATTGTGCGGCGAAAGCTACAATCAAACAGAAAGAAGACATCAAGAATGCAAGTTAACCAACACAATTATAATCTTTTCTTAAATTAAAATAATGACGCAAGTAGACGTGCTTCTTGGCCTGCAATGGGGCGATGAGGGCAAGGGGAAAATTGTTGACGTTTTATGTCCGCAATATGATTTGATAGCTCGTTTTCAAGGCGGACCGAATGCCGGACACACCTTAGAGTTTGATGGCAAAAAATTTGTTCTGAATACTATTCCATCAGGTATTTTTAACGAGAAAACCATGAATCTGATTGGTAATGGAGTGGTAATTGATCCCATTATTTTAAAGAGGGAACTGGATAACCTTAAATTAGCCGGTCACGATCCAATTGCCAAAGGCAAATTGGTGATTGCACGCAAAGCACATTTGATCCTGCCAACACACCAGCTGCTGGATGCTGCAAATGAGCAAAAAATGGGTAAAGACAAAATTGGTTCTACACTTAAAGGTATAGGCCCAACTTATATGGATAAAACCGGACGTAATGGTTTACGTGTGGGTGATACCACCTTGCCTGACTTCAAAGAACGTTATACTAAACTGGTAACGAAGCACAAAGAACTGCTTTCGCACTATAATTTTGAATACGATCTTGAAGAAAAAGAAGCAGCATTTTTCGAAGCTGTTGAATTCCTGAAAAGCATTCCACATGTAGACAGCGAGCATTTCGTAAATGGCTATTTGAAAGAAGGAAAAAAAGTATTGGCAGAAGGTGCACAAGGTACACTGCTGGATATTGACTTTGGTTCTTATCCTTTTGTTACTTCCTCAAATACAACCACTGCAGGTGCTTGTACCGGATTAGGAATTGCCCCAAACAGGATTGGAAGCGTTGTAGGTATTTTCAAAGCTTACTGCACCCGTGTAGGAAGCGGCCCCTTCCCTACTGAACTTGAAGATGAAGTTGGTGAAAACCTCCGTCAGGTAGGTCATGAATTTGGCGCTACCACCGGCAGGCCACGCAGATGCGGATGGATAGACCTTCCTGCATTAAAATATGCTATTATGCTCAATGGAGTTACCGAAATGGTGATGACAAAAGCTGATGTACTGAGTGGATTTGATACGATTTATGCTTGCACGCATTATGAGCATAATGGCGAAACTATCGACTACATGCCTTATGATATTATATCTATTAAACCTACACCGGTCTTAAAAGCTATTGAAGGCTGGAAAACTGATATTACCAAAATCACAAAAGTTGACGAAATTCCGGCTCAGCTTGCTGATTATATCGCTTTCCTTGAAAAGGAACTTGAAGTACCTGTAAAATATCTTTCAGTAGGTCCGGACAGGGTGCAAACACTTATTCTTAGCTAAAAATAATTTCTACACAAAAAGGCGGCTGTTGCCGCCTTTTTTATTCCCAAATATTTTTCATACAGTCCTTCTTACCCCCACATTCCATTTGATCCAATGACCCCGCAGGAATTAATTCTGTTTAAACAAAAGGCTTTGCAATGGGCAAACCAATTTGAAATTTGCTGTTGTATGGATTCTAACGGATATTCAGATCCTTATTCAAAATATGATTTTTTGCTTGCTGCAGGGGCTAAACACCAGTTGGAAGTCAGCGAGGGAAATGCATTCGATCAGTTGAAAGAATATTACAACAATAATCAGGGGTGGCTGTTTGGACTGTTCAGTTACGATCTCAAAAATGAACTGGAAGACCTGCAAAGTGCACATGAAAATCATCTTGATTTCCCGGATCTGTTTTTCTTCGTCCCTGAATTCCTGCTGGCGATAAAAAATGGCGAAGTAACAGTAATTACCGGCCCTGCCAATCTGCCCGAAATAATCAACGGCTTTCATCCGCTTACAGAGGCGCACTCAGCTATTCCTGATATCCAGCCGCGAATGACAAGGGATGAGTATCTGAGTAAGGTGGAGTTGCTCAGGGCGCATATTGCTATCGGAGACATTTATGAGGTAAACCTATGCCAGGAGTTCTTTGCAGAAAACGCAGAAATTAATCCTTATCAGGTTTACCAAAGTTTAAACGCCATATCACCAACCCCTTTTTCGGGATTCTTCAAATTGAAAGATAAGTATGTTTTGTCCGCGAGCCCAGAACGGTTTCTTTGCAAAAGGAAAAACCGTATTTTTTCGCAACCCATCAAAGGCACGGCCAGGCGCAGTGCCAATCGTGTTACAGACCAGCAAATCCGGTTAGAGCTGCAGCGAAACAGAAAAGAACAGGCAGAAAACGTAATGATTGTAGATTTGGTTAGAAACGATCTCACCAAAAGTGCAGTAAAAGGAAGCGTAAAGGTTGAAGAGCTCTTCGGGATTTATACATTCCCCCAGGTTCATCAAATGATTTCAACAATAAGCTGTCTACTTGACCCAACAGTCCATCCTGTAGACGCGATTAAAAACACTTTCCCTATCGGTTCCATGACGGGTGCACCAAAAGTGCGGGCAATGGAACTGATTGAAGAAACAGAAAATAGCAGGAGAGGTATTTACTCCGGAGCATTTGGATATTTCGACGCTGCCGGAGATTTTGACTTTAATGTTGTAATACGCAGTATCCTCTATAACCGCACCCTCAAACACCTGTCATTTCAGGTGGGGGGAGCAATTACCTATGCATCTTCTGCAGAACAGGAATATGAAGAATGCCTGTTGAAGGCATCAGCAATGATACAAACGCTAAAAGGGCCAATAAATGACCCTTTTGTAACTAATTAATTTACCATTTTTCCGGTCGGCGAGTTAAAATAACGTTGCGCTTCGGGCAGGTCCTTTTGTATCTGTGCTATTCGGGTAGCATCCGCGGGGTGGGTACTCATAAATTCGGCAGGTTTCTGCGAACCCTGGCTCGCCGCTGCCATGCGTTGCCAAAACCCAACTGCATTTGAAGGATTATAGCCAGCCATAGACATAAAGATCAAGCCCAAATGATCAGCCTCCAGCTCTTGTGTCCTCGAGTTTGGTAACAAATAAAATCCTTGTGCACCAATTCCGTAGACCTGGTTAATTACACTTTGTGTAGCTGTTGACTGCGTTCCAGTAGCTGCTCCTAGAATACCGCCTATACCTTGTGCTACCGCCGCTTTTGAAGCCCTTTCAGATGAATGACGTGCTACAGCGTGCGCAATTTCATGCCCCATTACAGTCGCCAGCCCGGCATCGTCTTTCGTTACAGGAAGAATGCCAGAATAAACAGCCACCTTACCACCCGGCATACACCAGGCATTAATCTCTTTACTGTCAATCAGGTTAAACTCCCATTTAAAACCTTCAATCTGGGAACCGTAACCATTGGCATTCATATATTTTGTAACAGCACTGGCTATTTTCTCCCCAATCCTCTTTACACGCTGTGCATCGGCATTATTAAGGACTTTCGTTTGTGGATCTTTTAAAAGTGTAGTATAACTCTGTGCAGCAGCAGTCTGCATTTCGCTCTCATTTACAAAACTTATTCTGTTTCTTCCAGACAAGGGCACAGTGGAGCAACCATAATTTAACAATATCGCAGCTGCAATACCAGTGAGTAATAACTTCTTCATCAAGTGTTTATTTAGTTAGTTTTCTTTTTAAACAGATATACTTTTGATTCCTTGCCCTTAAGTAGCCGCTCCAGATTTTTTTGATGTGTTACCAGTATCAATATACATACACACATACTGTATAAAACCTCCGATTTAATCGTAGAATGCAGTACAAACACAATACCCAGAGGGAATGTAAACCCGGCACATATAGAACCAAGTGAGACATATTTTGTTACCAGGAGTACAACTACAAAAACAAGAACACAAAGCATCGCTGCCGGAAAATTAACTGCCAAAATCATTCCAAAAAGTGTAGCTACCCCCTTCCCTCCCCTAAATCCTGCAAATATTGGGAACAAATGTCCCATAACAGCAGTTACGCCGAGTGCAAGCTCATAGTTTACAAATTGTGATGAATTGTGCGGACCGGTTACAGAAAGACCTATAAAATAGGCAAGTTTAGTGGCGGTGTACCCTTTTGCAATATCAATAGTCATTACTGCCAGACCGGCCTTTTTACCCAATACCCTGAAAGTATTTGTTGCGCCTGCATTACCGCTGCCATATTCCCTGACATCGATACCGTAAAAGGCCTGGCCAATCCACACAGCAGTAGGAATTGACCCGCAGAGATATGCTAAAATAACTGCAGAAATAGAAAATATGGATATCATACCCTAAAAGGCTTTTAAACTCATATCTAAACTTTTTACTGAATGGGTTATTGCCCCCATTGAAATATAATCAACTCCACAGGCAGCATACTCAGTTATGTTATCCTCCGTAATACCGCCAGATGCTTCAGTGATATAACGATGTCCAATTAACTCCACCGCCTTTCTAAGCTCTGGAAAACCAAAATTATCCAACATGATCCTGCTAACCATTCCCTTTTCCAGCACTTGGTTCAGCTCTTCCAGATTGCGAACCTCAATTTCTATCTCCAGTTGTTTGGCTTTATCCGCCAGATATACATTTGCAGCAGTAATAGCATTTGCAATCCCGCCAGCGTAATCCACATGGTTATCCTTAATCAGAATCATATCATAAAGACCAATACGGTGATTTACACCCCCGCCAATCCTTACGGCCCATTTTTCCAGATAGCGCAACCCAGGTGTTGTCTTACGTGTATCCAGCAATTTTGCGGCATATGGCGCTAAAGATTTCACAATTCTGTTGGTTTTGGTGGCAATACCGCTCATTCTTTGCATACAATTGAGTACCAAACGCTCCGCGAGCAGAATAGAATGCACACTACCTTCAACGTTAAAAGCAACGTCACCATAAACCACTTCTTCACCGTCCCTGAAAAAAATATCAGTTTTAAGTGTCGGATCAATCTGAGCAAAAATTTCAACTGCCAATTCTATCCCGGCAAGTATCCCATCTTCCTTAACCAGAAGTTTAGCCTTTCCAACAGCGCCTGCCGGAATTGTGGAAAGTGAAGTATGATCTCCATCACCAAGATCTTCAGCGATGGCATTTTTTATAAACAGGTCTATTAATTTCTTATCCAAAACATCTATTTTAGATCAAAAATAGCATTTTTACATAAATTAGCGCTATTATTTATCGGGCTCTATTCTTAATTCAGTAATAAAAAAGGTATTGGCTGTTTTTTTAAGTGTTACAGCTACCCTGAATTTTCCGTTTTTTGTACCTAAAGCAAGTACGCCGAACCTATAATTCGGATTGGTATTGATCAGATGTACAACTGCCGAACTGGCTGGTTGATTTTTTGTAAAAAACTCTCGCAAAATTTGTTCGGCCTGTGCTTTTGAGTATACATCTTCTTCTTCATTTATAGTCAATTCAACCGATGGCGAGAAATATTTACCGATTTCTTTTGAATTTGCAGACTTGAATAAGGCTGATAAAGTATCCACAATCTCGCCCTGAAAGGCCATAGGCCAACAAATATGGGTCAGAAAAATCAGTGCCGGAAGTAAGGGTCTCATCATATTCTAAAGATAGCAATTTATCTGCACACAAATTATGCCACAGGGACATCAAAAAAATCATTTATATATCCGATCAAACTTCAATAGACCTATATTTGTTAGGTTTTAATTAGCCGCGAAATATCAATACTATTCAAATGGACAACAAAAAAGTGATGCTCCTCATCCTTGACGGATGGGGTTACGGAAAACAGGACAACTCAGATGCAGCATATGCAGCAAATACACCCTTCTTTGATTCTTTGCTTCAACATTATCCTAATTCTAAACTGGAAGCTTCTGGTGAAGCTGTTGGCTTACCTGCAGGACAAATGGGAAATTCGGAAGTGGGACATATGAACCTTGGTGCCGGAAGGGTAGTTTACCAGGAACTGGGCCGTATAAACAAAGCCATCAGCGATGGATCTATCAAAACAAACCAGACACTGGTTGATGCCTTCGATTATGCGAAGAATAATGATAAAGCTGTCCATTTTATTGGCTTAGTTTCAGACGGCGGGGTACATGCCCATATTAACCACCTTAAAGGACTTTGTGACGCAGCAAATGAAAAAGGACTTAAAAAAGTTTTTGTCCATGCTTTTTTAGATGGCAGGGACACTGATCCAAATTCGGGGTTGGGTTTTATAAAAGACCTTGACGCACACCTTAAAACTTCGACCGGAAAAATTGCCAGCCTTGTAGGCCGGTATTATGCAATGGATAGGGATTCACGGTGGGAACGCGTAAGACAAGCCTACGACGTAATGGTTAATGGAATTGGCGAACATGTGCTGAACCCGTTAACTGCAATCGAAAAATCATATGCTGAAGGAATTACCGACGAATTTATCAAACCTATTGTATTAACTGAAAATGAGGGTAAACCGGTGGCGACTATACAGCCCGGTGATGTTGTAATTTGTTTCAATTACAGAACTGACAGGGGCAGGGAAATTACTGCTGCATTAACACAAAATGATTATCCGGATTTTGGTATGCATAAGTTGCCATTGTATTATGTAACAATGACTACTTATGACGAAAACTTCGACAATGTAAAAGTAATCTTCACAAAAGATGATCTTAAGGAAACCTTGGGGGAAATACTGGAGAGAAACCATAAAAATCAAATCAGGATTGCAGAAACTGAAAAATATCCGCATGTAACGTTCTTTTTCTCTGGCGGCAGGGAGCAGGCTTTTGAAAACGAGAAGAGAATAATGATCCCTTCTCCAAAGGTGGCTACCTACGACTTAAAACCAGAAATGAGCGCACAGGGAATTACAGATGCGATTACTAAAGAACTGGAGTCTGGCTGGGCAGATTTTATATGTCTCAACTTTGCCAATCCCGATATGGTAGGTCACACAGGTGTGTTTGATGCAGTAGTTAAAGCTGTTGAAACAGCCGACCGATGTGCAGAAGCAGTTGTCAAAAAAGGTCTTGAAAACGGATATGCTTTTATCATCCTTGCTGATCATGGAAACTCTGAGTTCATGGTTAATGGCGATGGCTCTGCAAATACCGCCCACACTACCAATCTTGTACCCTGCATTTTGGTGGGTACAGACTACACTTCCATTGCCGACGGCAAGCTTGGAGATGTTGCACCTACCATCCTTAAATTGATGGGCATCGAAAAACCGGAAATCATGACAGGAAACGCTTTGATCTAATGCGGGTAATTGTATTCCTTTCTTTAATACTTTTGTTTTTTGGAGGCTGTGATTCTGCAGCTTCTAAAAAACAATCTTCAGCACCGCAGTATTTCAGTTTGAAAAACTTTATTGAACAGGAAGCAAAACGCCTTCAGCAGCTTAATCCGGAAATCAATAAGACAGTGACTGTAAATAATGCCGAAGAAAATAAACAGGTAAAAATCGGCAGTTGGCAAAAAGAGTTGTCGGCCTTTTCAGATGCTGACATTAATAAATCATCCTGGCAGGGACTATTTCAATTGCATAAAACCAGGGACCAGGAAATTTACATTTCTAACAAAGACAAGGTTCCAGTAAAATCTTTAAGCGTAACTTACCGCTCAGGTAAAGTTAGCAAGCTACAGATCATTAACAACACCACCAATATTCTCTACAGTTCAAACGATACGCTGTCATATATTCCGGACAGCTTATACGAGATCAGGAAAACCCAGCATATTAAATTGCTGAATGAAAAAAAATACCGGGTTCTTGGTCGTTTTTAAAAAAACAGCGCAGGTACAACCGGATCCGGTAAAATAACCTAAACTTTATTTTTTTTTGTTATTGGATTTTTTATCGTTATTTTTACGGTGTACATTAACTGTTAGAATATGGATAATCAAATATCAAATATCAGGCTCTTTCAACTGATTAAAAATAAAACTGACGAAACCATTGCCCTGGAAGCTGTGAAATCCCTGCTGTCCACTATAAAGAGCGAAGTAAATACGGAAACAGTTGATGCAATTAAAGATGCTAAAGCTGAATTAAGAGACGAAACCAATGAAGTAAAAGTTGAAGTTACTGAAAAAATCAGCGACCTGAAACTTGAACTCAGTACCAAAATCAGCGAGTTGAAGTTAGAGCTTAATGACAAATCCAATGAGCTGAAACTGGAGTTTAGTGACAAGATAAACCCGCTGAGAGTTGAGTTTACAGACAAGATCAATGCAGCGAAAATCCAAACTATACTTTGGATTGTAGGCATGAGCATAGTACAATTGCTCGCGCGCTATTTCTTCCGATAACAAAACGGCCGCTCCATCTTAATGGAACGGCCGTTTATCTTATGATTTATGTGTACTATTTCAGACTTGAAATTTGCGCCTTTACATAGTCAATCAGCGATATAATATCTTTACGCAAGGGCTGAACAACCAAAACCTTCTGAAAGTCGGCTATCGAACTGTTAAAGATTGCAATACAAGCTTCCTTATCTGCGCGTTTCTTAATCTTGTAGGATTTGTAAATCGCATAATCTTTATAGGCCAGCCCCCTGTTTTGCAACAGTTGGGTATCTTCCTCTCCATTAATTTCAATTGCTTTACTAAAATCCTTGATTGAAGACAGATAGAAGTTTTCGCGCATTTGATTTAAAGATTCCTTCGGATCGTTTGCAACATTTTGTCTGGCTTTCCCTCTGTAATAATAAGCAGAGTAGTCAGACGGCTTAATAGTGATCAGCCTGCTATAGGTTTCTATAGAACTTTCGAAATTTCCGCATTGAAAATAAGAGTATCCCAGCATCTTTAAGATACTTGGCGTATTCGGACTTTTTGAATCAGCTTTCTCCAATTGGGCAACCGCCCCTTTGTAATCGCCTTTCATCATCGCCTGCATCCCCAACTTATCATAACCTCCACTTTGGGCAACCGTAACCTGGGCGTAAATAACCAAAAATAATAAAAGCGTTCTTTTAATGTAATTCATCAAATTTTATTTAATAACGAATAAAGATATAAAATCATACACTAAGTCGCTACAACTAGACGTGTTTTATCTTATTCAATGGGTTAACGCTAAAAATCAAAAATTATGATAAAGGCGACAATTATTTTTTTAATTTCTGCCTTTTTAACATGCAAAACCCGATATTGACCCTTTGGCACAGGAGTTGAAATTACAGCAATCAATATATAATTAATATTTTTTGAAACGGCACACTGTCAGATTGTCGTTTTTTATTTAGAAAGGCTATTTAATGAGTATAAAAGATCAATTTGATTTTGGCAATGCACTACCCATCATAAATGAAGACACGGAATTTTTCCCATTAATGTCCCAACAAGATGAAGATGAGATGAATAGCGAAGAAACTCCGGACATACTAGCAATCCTCCCTCTTAGAAATACTGTTTTATTTCCCGGCGTTGTCATCCCTATCACGGTAGGCAGGGATAAATCTATAAAATTAATAAAAGAAGCCTATAAAGGCGATAAGATCATTGGTGTAGTATCACAACTGGATGTATCAATTGAAGATCCAACGTTTGAGCAACTGAATAAGGTTGGTACCGTTGCGCACATCATCAAAATGCTTCAGATGCCAGACGGCAATACCACTGTAATCATCCAGGGAAAACAACGTTTCCGCCTGATTGAAGAGGTACAATCTGAGCCCTATATTAAAGTTACGATCAGCAAATTTAATGAGGTAAAACTTAAAACCGACAAGGAATTTAAAGCACTGGTAGCATCCATCAGGGAAATGTCCTCTCAGATCATTCAGCTTTCGCCAAATATTCCGAGCGAAGCGGCAATGGCACTTAAAAACATCGAAAGCACATCGTTTCTTATCAATTTCATCTCTTCAAACATGAATGCAGATGTAAAGGATAAGCAAAAGATGCTGGAAATGGAAAACCTGAGGGAAAGGGCCATGATGGTGATGGAGTTACTCACCCTCGAACTGCAGATGCTGGAACTAAAAAACCAGATCCAGTCTAAGGTGCGTACCGATTTGGACAAGCAGCAACGCGATTATTTCCTGAATCAGCAACTTAAAACTATTCAGGAAGAGCTTGGAGGTAATTCTTCTGATCTTGAATATGAAGCACTGGAAGTCCGTGCCAGGAAGAAAAAATGGTCGGTACAGGTTAAAGAGCATTTCAACAAAGAACTGGAAAAACTAGGCAGGATGAACCCTGCTGCGCCAGATTATTCCGTTCAGATCAACTATCTGGAACTACTCCTTGACCTGCCATGGAACGACTTCACAAAAGATAACTTTGACCTTAAGCGTGCACAAAAGGTACTGGATAAAGATCACTTCGGACTTGAAAAAGTAAAACAGCGTATTATAGAATACCTTGCTGTACTGAAGCTCAAACGTGATATGAAAGCGCCCATTATCTGTCTCGTAGGCCCTCCGGGAGTAGGTAAAACCTCACTCGGAAAATCAATCGCCAAAGCGCTAAACAGGAAATATGTCCGTATGGCACTTGGTGGTATCAGAGATGAGGCCGAAATCCGTGGTCACCGGAAAACATATATTGGCGCAATGCCGGGACGTATTATACAGTCTATCAAAAAAGCTGGTGCCGCTAACCCGGTTTTTGTGCTTGATGAAATAGATAAAGTAGGATCCGACTTTAGGGGCGATCCTTCTTCTGCCCTGCTTGAGGTATTGGATCCCGAACAAAACAGCGCATTCAATGATCACTACGTAGAAGCTGATTACGATCTGTCAAACGTTCTTTTCATAGCTACCGCAAATTCTTTGAGCAACATACAACCAGCCTTGCTTGACCGTATGGAAATCATTGAAGTTAACGGTTATACCATTGAAGAGAAAATAGAGATTGCTAAAAAATACCTGTTACCTAAACAAAAGGAACAGCATGGTATCAAAACAAAAGATATTGTGTTGAAATCCGGACTGATCGAAAAGGTGATAGAAGATTATACACGTGAATCTGGTGTAAGGGGACTGGAGAAGAAAATCGGCTCCCTGGTACGCGGCGTTGCAACTAAAATTGCAATGGAAGAAAGCTACGAACCTACACTGACAAACGATGACGTTGAAAGAATACTTGGTGCCCCTATATATGACAAAGACCTTTACGAGGGAAATGAAGTTGCCGGGGTGGTTACAGGTTTGGCCTGGACACAGGTAGGCGGTGATATTCTTTTTATTGAAGCCAGCTTAAGTCCGGGTAAAGGAAAACTTACCCTCACAGGAAACCTGGGCGATGTAATGAAAGAGTCTGCAGTAATTGCCCTTGCTTACCTCAGGGCGCATGCTTCGTCGTTTGGTATCGACAATCAGCTATTCGACCTTTGGGATATACATGTACATGTACCTGCGGGCGCAACACCAAAAGATGGTCCTTCAGCGGGTATTACCATGCTTACTGCGCTTACTTCCGCATTTACACAGCGCAGGGTAAAATCAAACCTGGCAATGACCGGTGAGATTACGCTACGTGGAAAAGTATTGCCGGTGGGTGGTATTAAAGAGAAGATTCTTGCTGCAAAACGTGCCAACATAAAAGATATCATTTTATGCAAATCGAACCGCAAAGACATTCTGGAGATCAAAGAAAGTTATATCAAAGACCTTAACTTTCACTACGTATCAGAAATGAAAGAAGTAATTGAGCTGGCCCTGATGAAAGACCAGGTAAAAAATCCTCAGGATTTAAGCATTAAGCCTAAACCTGCGGCAAACTAATTGCACAGCTAAATTTTAACTCATATATTTAAAGCTCCGGAATAACCGGGGCTTTTTTTTATTCTCATGAAGTACACCGGATTTTACCTTTTCTTGTTCCTGTCTTTCTTTTCAACCCTTATATATGCCCAAAACTTTAAAAATGAGTTAGGCTTAAAAAGCGATAATGACTCCTACCTCGGACAGGGGTCAGACAGGTATTATACCAATGGACTTTTCCTTAACTTCCGCCATGCCCTTGACCAGCAGAAACTGCCTCAGGGTATAGAAAAAAAGACCTACGAAATTACGCTCGGACAAAAAATGTTTAACCCGTATTCAGGTTACGCCCCCGACCCTGCCAGTCAGGACCGCCCTTTTGCAGGTTATTTATACGCTGAAGGAGCTATGAACTGGTTTTATAGTAATGAGAGTATCCTCAAAACCAGTGTACAGGTAGGTACAACAGGAAAAAATTCCCTCGCAGAGGCCGGTCAGGAATTACTGCACAGGGTTATCGGCTTTTATGATCTTGAAGGATGGGATTACCAGATAAAAAATGAGCTGGCACTAAACCTCTCCGCACAATATACAAGATTGCTCGGACGTGTGGCAGATAACGCCGTTGAATTTTCCTTTGAAGGTTACGCAAATCTGGGAACAACATTTACTGGTGCCGGTGCGGGGTTACTATTTAGAACAGGGAGCCTTAACCAGCTATTCAATTCGGCGTATACCAATGCCGTTATTGGTAACAACGCCAAAACCAAAGCACTCGTAAAAAGGGAATTCTTTTTTTACGCCAAACCACAGCTAAACCTGGTGGGTTATGATGCCACCATTCAGGGAAGTTTGTTTAACAACGACAGTCCTGTTACCTTTGGACAAAAACCACTTGTATTTGCGCAGCAGCTTGGTGTAGACTATAGTTCACAGCGTTTCACATTCGATTTTGGTGTGATTTTCAAAACCAAAGAAGTTAAAAGTGTAGCCAGGGCCCACCAGTGGGGATCTATAAGTATGTTCTACAGATTTGATTAAAGATCCATCCGGGGACGTTTCCGGCTTTCCTTTTTAACTGAAAGGGATTGTTTATCACTTTTCCTTTTCATGATCACACTTCTTGGGGTCCGTGTGGGTTTTCTCACTTTATCAATGTGGAGGGCAGAGGTCAAAAGGACAATCAGCTTGTCTATACTATCCTCTTTGTTCATCAATTGGCTACGGTCATTCTGCGAAATTACGTGAAGGTTCCCTTCAACATCCAGCCGGTGTGCCAGACGTTCACTCAGCAAAGCCTTTTCTTCTGCGGTGAAAAACCAGGCAGCCTCAATGTTTAATATCAGTTCCACCTTGCTCGAAACCTTATTTACATTCTGGCCTCCCTTACCTCCGCTTCTGGAAGTTTTAAAGGTAAGCACTTTAACAAGATCTTTTCTCTCTGGTAACATGCTGCGAAAATAATTCTTTTTGTGCATAAATGTTAATCTAATATGTTCCTAAAAACCGCCAAAACATTAACTTTACGCCATATGAGAAAAAATCTGGTTGTAGCTATTGATGGTTATTCTTCATGCGGAAAAAGTACGCTGGCAAAAGCACTCGCTAAAAAGCTGGGTTTCATTTATATTGACAGCGGTGCCATGTACCGGGCTGTAACCTTATATTTTATACGCAACCATGTCAACTTCAACGATCATGATGCAGCAACAGAAGCACTCAAACACATAGAACTTAATTTTCACTCACGTGATTATGAATCACACATCACACTTAACGGAGAAGAAGTCTCTGACGAAATCAGAAAAATGCCGGTCTCTGAAAACGTAAGTGAAGTATCTGCAATCAAAGAAGTGCGTACTGAGATGGTAAAACAACAGCAGCGCATGGGCAAATCCAAAAACATTGTAATGGATGGACGCGATATAGGTACCACTGTATTTCCCGATGCTCAGGTTAAGTTTTTCATGACAGCAGATCCAAAGATCAGGGCTGAACGCAGGTTTAAAGAGTTACAAAGCAAAGGCGATACTGATACAACCCTCGAGGATGTATTCGAAAACCTTGCACACCGCGATTACGCTGATACCACCCGTAAAGAAAGTCCGCTGGTCCGTGCAGATGATGCTATTATATTAGATAACACAGACATTACCCCAGAACAACAACTGGAATTTGCACTAGATAAAGTAGCGCCACACCTGCCAATTGTAGCCTGAGTGCAGCTTGGTAAGGATTATTTTTAGATCGATTTATTGCGATTTTTTCCAAAATAAATTATCAAAACAACAATTTTCCGTCACAATATGTTCAATATCAACAACATTTATTAAAAAATTCTTTCATTAAAAAGATTAATTTCTATCTTTGCTGTCCCTAAAGGGAAAAGGAGATTAAATGATTAATGGCAAAAAAACAAGTAGCAGAAAAAGAATTAGAGGCTAAAAAAGCCGAATTACAAGGTGCAGACGCTCGTCTGACTGAGAAAGAAACTATTGAATCAGAAGCTGATTCATTATCGATCGAACAGATCAAATCATCTTTAGCAACACCAGATCAGGATTTTGACTGGGATGCAGACGACAAAGCTTTCGGAAAATACTCTGACGAAGACCGTAAAAAGTTTGAAGACATGTATACCGATACTTTCAATCAAATCAACCAGGGTGAAATTATCAGCGGTATTGTTGTATCTATCAACAACAAAGACGTTGTATTAAACGTAGGATTTAAATCTGACGGTTTAGTATCAACTTCTGAGTTCCGTGATACTCCTGATTTGAAGATTGGCGATACAGTTGATGTATTCGTAGAAGCACCTGAAGATGCAAATGGTCAGTTGATTTTATCTCGTAAAAGAGCTAAAACACAAAGATCATGGGAATCTATCAACGAAGCCCTTGACAATGACAGAATCATCAACGGATTTGTTAAAAGCCGTACTAAAGGTGGTCTTATCGTCGACATCATGGGTGTTGAAGCATTCTTACCTGGATCACAGATCGACATCAAACCGATCCGCGATTACGATGTTTATGTAGGTAAAACAATGGAATTCAAAGTTGTTAAAATCAACCACGAATTCAAAAACGTTGTAGTATCACACAAAATCTTAATTGAAGACGATTTAGAAAGTCAGAAAGTTGAGATCGTATCTAAACTTGAAAAAGGTCAGGTACTTGAAGGAACTGTTAAAAACATTACAGACTTCGGTGTATTCATCGATTTAGGTGGTGTTGATGGTTTACTTCACATTACTGATATTTCTTGGGGCCGCATAGAGCATCCAAAAGAAGTATTGAGCTTAGACGAGAAAATCAATGTTGTTGTTCTTGACTTTGATGACGAGAAAAAACGTATTGCATTAGGCTTGAAACAATTAACTCCACACCCTTGGGAAAGTTTAGATACTAACCTGGTTGTTGGATCTAAAGTTAAAGGTAAAATCGTTACTGTAGCTGATTACGGTGCATTCCTTGAAATCATTCCTGGCGTTGAAGGTTTAATTCACGTTTCAGAAATGTCTTGGTCACAAAACCTGCGCAGTCCACAGGAATTCTTGAAAGTTGGCGATGAAATCGAAGCTGAAGTATTAACTTTAGACCGCGATGAACGCAAAATGAGCTTAGGTATCAAACAATTAACTCAAGATCCTTGGCAAAATGTTGCTGAAAGATATCCTATCGGAAGCAAACATACTGCAGTAGTTAAAAACATGACTAACTTCGGTGTATTCGTTGAAATTGAAGAAGGTATTGATGGTTTAATCCATATCTCTGATCTTTCATGGTCTAAAAAAGTTAACCACCCTAATGAATTCACTAAAGTTGGTGATACCTTAGACGTAGTTGTTTTAGAATTAGACGTTGATAGCCGTAAATTAAGCTTAGGTCACAAACAATTAGAAGAAAACCCTTGGGATACTTTTGAAACTATCTTCACGTTAGATTCAGTACATCAGGGAACTGTTGTTAAAGTAACTGATAAAGGTGCTGTTATTGCTTTACCATATGGTGTAGAAGGATTCGTTCCAACTAAACACATGGCTAAAGAAGATGGTACTACTATCAAAGCTGAAGAAACCAATGACTTCAAAATCATTGAATTCAACAAAGATGCTAAACGTATCGTTGTTTCTCATGCCCGTATCTGGGAAGAGGCTAAAGCTGAAGTTGCTGCTGAAGAAAGAGCTTCTAAGAAAAAAGACGCTAAAGCATCCAGCAATGCAGTTAAAAAAGTTAAAGATTCAGTTGAGAAATCAACTCTTGGTGATCTAGGTGTTCTTGCACAATTGAAAGAGCAAATGGAAGGCGAAGAAAGCAAAAACAAAGCTAAATAATCTTAAAGCTTATATATTTGAAAAGCATCCCCTAACCGGGATGCTTTTTTTTGTTAACACGAATCTGGCACCACGGCCCTTCAAAAAAAATGGAATGCTGTATGCCTCAAAGTTAATTAATTAGCATAAGTTTGAACCGGATTTGAAGCCTCAGCTCAATTTAATTGAAATTGCAGCCCTATAATTCAATCCGATTTTTTATATTTGCCTAATCAATTTGTCAATGCAAAAAAGAACCCTGCTAGACGGTAAAAAGTTCCAAATCACAATTAAGAGACTTTGTCATCAATTAATTGAGAATCATACCGATTTTTCTAATACCGTACTTATTGGCATTCAACCCCGCGGCACGTACTTCGCCGACAGGGTAAAACAAGAACTCACAGAAATCCTTAAAACTAAAAACATCAGGAAGGGTAATCTCGATATTACTTTTTTCAGGGATGATTTCAGAAGAAAGGACGGACTCGTTTCCGCAAGCAGCAACACCATAGATTTTTTAATTGAGGGATGTAACGTCATTCTTATAGATGATGTACTTTGGACAGGCCGTACCATCAGGGCAGCGTTAGATGCACTACTGGCTTACGGAAGACCTGCTAAAGTAGAACTCATGGTATTGATCGACAGAAGGTTTTCAAGACATGTACCAATTGAACCGGATTATATCGGTCATCAGGTTGACAGTCTGGATTCTCAGCTGGTGAAAGTGAGCTGGAAGGAAACAGAGGGAGAAGACAAAGTAATTTTATTATCCGAACGAAATAAATAAGAAATGGCAGCTGAAAAACTATCAACACGACATCTTTTAGGCATCAAAGATATTAACCTGAATGATATTGAATTGATTTTTGAAACTGCAGATAATTTCAGGGAAGTTATTAACCGTCCTATCAAAAGGGTTCCTTCTCTGCGCGATATCACTATCGCTAATATCTTTTTCGAAAATTCTACCCGTACCAAACTTTCATTCGAACTCGCAGAAAAAAGGCTATCTGCTGATGTGATTAACTTCGCTGCCTCATCTTCGTCGGTGAGCAAGGGAGAAACATTGATTGACACCGTCAACAACATCCTGGCCATGAAAGTGGATATGGTTGTCATGAGGCATCCTTATGCAGGCGCAGGGGTTTTCCTGAGCAAACATATAAATGCGCAAATTGTCAATGCCGGAGACGGGGCCCATGAACATCCCACACAGGCTTTGCTTGATGCCTATTCCATCCGCCACAAACTTGGCGATGTGCGCGGTAAAAAAGTAGTTATTGTGGGTGATATCCTTCACTCGAGGGTTGCCATCTCAAACATTCTCTGCCTTCAAAAACTCGGCGCAGAGGTAATGGTATGCGGACCAACTACATTGATACCAAAACATATTGAAAGCCTTGGCGTGAAAGTGGAACATAACCTCATCAAAGCATTAAACTGGTGCGACGTGGCCAATATGTTAAGGATACAGCTGGAAAGACAGGATATCAAATATTTCCCTTCCCTGCGGGAATATGCCATGATGTACGGTTTAAATAAACAGATCCTTGATAACCTGGACAAAGAGATTATAGTCATGCACCCCGGACCAATCAACAGGGGTGTTGAAATCACCAGTGATGTGGCCGACAGTAAGCAGTCGATCATTCTGGATCAGGTAGAAAATGGGGTGGCCATACGCATGGCTGTACTGTATCTGCTTGCTTCTCAGCGAGATTAACATCAAGGTAACTTTTTTAATACCATTCTTAGGAACTTTACGTTAAACAGTGTTATTAACACTTGTTAACTTCTATTGTTAATAAGGGCACCTACAATTTTTATATTAGCACCAACTAGATTACAAAAACCAAATGCAGAAAAAATACCTTTTTATTCCGCTTTTATTAGCAGGTAACCTTACCGCAGGTTATGCGCAGGTAAGTGCCTTAGTAAACCTCAATAAAAATTATCAGACTGGCCTTGAATTACTTGATCACGAAAAATACGTTGCAGCCGCACAACAGTTCAGGCTTGTTGAACAGGCGAGGCAAAAACCTGGAACACAACAGGAAAGTAACTCTGAGCTTTCTTTGTTAAAAGAAAATGCTAAATTTTACGCGGCTGTTTGTGCTTTGGAACTTGGTAATGATGATGCAGAAAGCCTGTTTCAAACTTTCATCAGGGATTATCCGCTTAACCCAAATACCAAACTTGCTTTTTTTCACGTTGGTAAAGCCTATTTCGCCCAAAAAAATTATCAGAAAGCACTGGAATGGTTTGAAAAAACCGATCCTTCTACCCTGTCTAAAAAACAGCGTACAGAATACCAGTTCAAACAGGGCTATTCTTATTTTGTACTAAACG
>Ga0308164_10002005_pt1 | contig 21491 bp, 17 predicted proteins | sample PhyTR2_FD_201031 | JGI IMG/M metagenome (GOLD analysis project Ga0308164, IMG submission 201031) | Phyllosphere microbial communities from UC Gill Tract Community Farm, Albany, California, United States - DLSLT.R2 | ecosystem: Host-associated > Plants > Phyllosphere > Unclassified | place: USA... | reverse complement strand
CTCACCCGTTCGCCACTCGCCGCCAGGTTGCCCCGCGCTGCCGTTCGACTTGCATGTGTAAGGCATGCCGCCAGCGTTCAATCTGAGCCAGGATCAAACTCTTCAGTTTAATCTCTGTTTATTTGCTACTTTCGTAGCACCATCATCGCTGATGGGTCGCTCACTCAAAATACTGACAGGCCACTATTTTCATAGCGCCTATTTCATTACTTCTTGTGAACATTTGATATTTTAAGTATCGCAACGACTAGCGTTGCGTGCACTTTCATCAAACGTCCACACTTATCGACTGTTAATTTTTAAAGAACTTTATTCGGTACTGCGTTTCGCGTTGATCGTTTTGTCAGCCGCGAAGAAGAAAGAGTATGAAGCGTTTAGCTTGTTTCGTCAACCTTCTTTTTTCCTGCTTCACTTAACATTTGCATGTGTTGTTCTGCGAGGGACAGAATCATAACGCAGAGAATCTCAGCTGACAAGGGGGGAGCGATTATTCTCTGTGATATCGTAGCAACGGTTACGCTCCTTATATAGATAGAAGAATATGTTCATCCCTGCCATTGTCCCCACGACTAACGCCGCCCTGGCGGACCAGCTCGATAAAGCCATTAATAACAAGACCAAGCCGCTGGGCAGTCTGGGTATATTGGAAACATTGGCAAAACAGATAGGCCTGATCCAGGCCACGCGCGACATTGCGCTGCACGCCCCCGCCATCCTGATATTTGCCGCCGACCACGGCGTGGTGGCGGAAGGCATTTCCGCCTATCCGCAGGACGTGACCTGGCAAATGGTGGAAAACTTCCTGGCCGGTGGCGCCGCCATTAATGTCTTCGCGCACCAGAACGGCTGCGCACTGCAAGTGATCGATGCGGGTGTCAACCATGCGTTCGGTCCGCGCGACGGTCTGCTTGACCGCAAACTGGCCAACGGCACCCATAATTTTGCCCAGGAACCGGCCATGAGCCGCGCCACCTGCCACGCGGCGCTCGACGCCGGCATGGCGCTGGCGGCGCAGCTGGAGGGCAATGTGGTCGGTTTCGGCGAAATGGGTATCGGCAACACCACCGCAGCGGCGGCCCTGATGCACAAGTTGACCGGGATCCCCGTGGCCCAGTGCGTGGGCGCCGGCACCGGCCTGTCCGCCGACGGCGTGCTGCACAAGCAGCACGTGATCGAGGCGGCCGTGGCGAAACACGCGTCGGTCACCGAGCCACTCGACGTTCTCGCCACGTTTGGCGGACTGGAAATTGCCATGATGGCTGGCGCCATGCTCAAGGCGGCGGAACTGCGCAAGGTGCTGCTGATCGACGGCTTTATCGTCACCAGCGCGCTGCTGGTGGCCGCGCGCCTGCAACCGGCCATCCTCGATTACTGCGTGTTCGCGCACTGCTCGGACGAGCAGGGGCACGAGCAGATGCTGGCCGCGCTGCACGCACAGCCGCTGCTGTCGCTGGGACTACGCCTGGGCGAAGGCACCGGTTGCGCGCTGGCGCTGCCGCTGCTGCACGCAGCGGTCAACTTCCTGAACCGGATGGCCACGTTCGAATCGGCCCAGGTCAGCGAAAAAGCCGCCGCCGACTAATCGGAGACTTCCCGCATGCACCAGGTCCGCCTGTTCTTCACCGCGCTGCAGTTCTTTACGCGGCTGCCGATTCCACGCTGGGTGGGGTTCGATCCCGCGTGGCTCAACCAGGCCGCACGCTACTTTCCGCTGGTGGGCGTGGTGGTCGCGTTGATCGCGGGCGCCGTGTATGCGGCGAGCTTCAAGCTGTTCCCGCCGGCGATTGCCGCAATACTCTCCACGGCGGCCGGCATCTATGCCACCGGAGCTTTTCACGAAGACGGCTTTGCCGATACCTGCGACGGCCTCGGTGGCGGCATGAACGCAGAGCGCACGCTCGACATCATGAAGGACTCGCGCATCGGCGCCTATGGCGCGATCGGCATCGGCTGCCTGCTGCTGCTCAAGTGTGCGACCTTGACCATGCTGCCGTCGTTCGGCGTGCTGGCAGCGCTGCTGTTTGCGCACCCGATGTCGCGCCTGATGGCCACGGCCCTGATCTGGCGCCTCGATTACGCGCGCGCCGAGGGCAAGGCCAAGCCGCTGGCGCAAAAAATGACCACGCCGGAATTCGCCATCGCCGCTGTCTGCGCGCTGGCGCCGGCACTGCTGCTGATCTGGCTGCAATGGCTGTCGTGGACCATGCTGCTGTCCGGCGTGGCCTGCGCGCTGGCCGCTACCGTGTGGCTGGCCCGTAAATTCGTGCGCCGCATCGGCGGCTACACGGGCGACTGCCTGGGCGCGGTGCAGCAGGTGACGGAAGTGATTCTCTACCTGAGCGTATTGGCCGGCGTGCATACCAGCAGCCAGTTCTTCTGACACCATGCGGCTGATACTGATCCGCCATCCGCAACCCGACGTGGCGCCGGGCGTCTGCTACGGCCGCACCGACCTGGCGGTGATGCCCGCCCAACTGGAACTGGCGCTGGCGGCGCTCTTGCCCACACTGCCCGCCGGGCTGCCCGTGTATGCCAGCCCCTTGCAGCGCTGCGCCCTGCTGGCAGCGCGCCTGGCGCCCGATCCCGTCTACGATGAGCGCCTGGTCGAAATGGATTTTGGCGCGTGGGAGATGCAGCGGTGGGACGCCGTCCCGCGCGCAGAGGTTGACGCCTGGGCCGCCGATCTGGCCAACTACCGCCCCGGCGGCGGCGAGAGCGTTCTTCACATGGCTCAGCGCATCGCCGCTTTTTACGCAGACCTGCAGCGCCAGCTCGATGAAGAAAATGGCCAGGCCATCGTGGTATGCCATGCCGGTACGATGCGACTGCTGTCCGCGTGCCACGCGGGCCTGGCGCCGCCGGACATGGCGCTGCAAGCGGCCAGCGCACCACACCACCTGCCCTATGGCGCAGCGCTGATCCTGCCCCATCGCGGCGGCGAGCCACGACCGCGCCAGCCCCACCCCGCGCGCGAACCCTTATAATGGCGGGGTTTTGGTGCCCGCGCGTCCGTCCGGATGCGCAGTTAAACGGGAAACACGAAGCCTGACGACATCGGGCCCACGTGTGCTGCCCCCGCAACGGTAAGCAAGTGTCGCTATCCGCGACAATCCAGCTCTGACAACCACTGTGCACCGCATGGGAAGGTGAGCTGGGTTACTTGCCAGCCCGGATACCGGCCAACTCTGGTGAAAGTCCATGTGGCGTGCGCGCCGCCATGGGCTTTTTGTTCAATCTGGCCTGCGGGGCGCTGGCCGGTTGCCTTTTACAGAAATAGATATCATGAACCTCCGCATTTCCCGCCCGGCGGCATTGTCGTCGCTGGCATTGGCCATGGCCGCCTGCTACGCCCACGCAGAATCCCCATCCACGGTGCTGGTCACCGCCACCCGCACCCCGCAAGCGCTGGCCGACGTCATCAGCGACAGCACCACCATCTCCGCCGAACAGATCGCCCAGGCCGGCGCCGGCTCGATCGTGGACCTGCTCAAACGCCAGCGCGGGATTGAAGTGACGCGCAACGGTGGCGCGGGCAGCTCGTCCAATGTGTACATCCGCGGCGCCAACAGCAACCAGAGCATCGTGCTGGTGGACGGCGTGCGCATCGGCTCCTCCACCACCGGCGCCGCCAACTGGAGCGCGATTCCGCTCACCGCCATCGATCGCATCGAAATTGTCTACGGCCCGTTGAGTTCGCTGTACGGCGCCGACGCCATTGGCGGCGTGATCCAGATTTTCACCAAAAAAGGCCAGGGCGCACCTGCCGTCACCGCGTTTGCGGGCTACGGCAGCGACAACACGCGCGAAGCCGATGCCACGGTTTCGGGCGCCACCGGCGGTGAGCACAGCTTCAGCTACGCCGTCAGCGCCGGCAAGGAAAAATCGGACGGCTTTTCCACCGCCCGCCCCGGCCTGTCTTCGTACAATCCGGACGACGACGGCTACGACAGGGAAAACGTCTCGGGCCAATTCGGCCTGCAACTGGCCAAGGGCGTAGAAGCAGGCGCGCTGTTCCTGCATAGCCGGCTCGAAGCGCAATACGACTCGGGCCTCTCCGCCTACGACACGCACAGCAAAGCCACCATCGATACCGCCAGCGTGTTCGCCAAGGCGCAATTGCTGCCAACGTGGCGCAGCATGCTGCAGTATTCCGAAACCCGCGACAAGGGCGCCAACTACACCAGCGCCCTGGCCAGCGGCTACACGCGGATCGACACCAGGCAAAGCTTCATCACCTGGCAGAATGATGTGCAGATCGGCGCCGACGTGCTGCAACTGCTGTACGAGCACCGCAAGGAAGAAGTGGACACCAATGGCGCCGCCGCCATGAACCGCGACCGCAACACCAATTCGTTCGCCGCGTCGTACAACGCCCGCCGTGGTGCCCACCTGCTCAGCGCCAGCGCACGCCGCGACAATTCCGTCTACGGCGACAAGAACACCGGCTCGATCGGCTACGGCTACAACGTCAACCAGTCGCTGCGTGCTACCGCCAGCTACGGCACCAGCTTCCGCGCGCCCACCTACAACGAGTTGTACTACCCTGCTTATGGCAACGCCGCCAACAAGCCGGAACAGGGCCGCAATGCCGAAGTGGGACTGCGCTACGACGACGGCATCCACGCCATCAGCGCCGGCTACTACCGCAACCGCCTCACCGACATGCTGGTCAACATCAATCCATGCCCGTTCGGCGCCGGCTACCCTACCGGCTGCGCCTACAATGTGAACCGTGCGACACTCGAAGGATTGACGCTGTCGGCCAGCACCCAGGTGGCGGGCATCAACCTGGGCGCCAATGCCGACCTGCAGGATCCGAAAGACGACACCACCGGCAAACGCCTGATCCGCCGCGCCAAACGCCACGCCAACCTGACCGCCGATTACGGCATTGGCGCGCTGAAGGCCGGCGTGGAAGTGGAACTGGCGGGCGAGCGCTTCGAAAACGCCGCCAACACCGTGCGCCTGGGTGGCTACGGCCTGGTGAACCTGTACGCGACCTACGCCTTCAACCGCGACTGGTCGGCACTGGTCCGCTGGAACAACGCCACCGACAAGCAATACGACCTGGCCCGCAACTACGCCACCCCAAGCTCCAAGGTATTCGCCGGCATCCGCTACGGATACAAGTAACCCCCACTTCGGGGTCAGTGCCGACATTCAGACACGAACTCTACTTTGTTATTGTTGAGCCTGTGTCCAAATGTCGGCACTGACCCCGAAGTTATAGAAAGTTTGCATGCATTCTTTTTCTCGCAACCTGCAGCAGCGTGCCGCCGTGGTCTTGGCTGGCCTGGCGCTGTTCGCGCTGGCGGGCCTGGTTTTTTCGGGCATGACCGGCTCGGTTGTCATTCCGCTGGCCGACATGCCGGCAGCTTTTGTCGATCTGCTGCATGGCGAGAAATCGACGCTGGCCGCTACCCTGCTCGACCTACGCGTGAACCGCGCCGCCACGGCCTTCATTACCGGTGCGGCCTTGTCGCTGGCCGGCGTGATGATGCAGGCCTTGCTGCGTAATCCGCTGGCCGATCCGTATGTGCTGGGTATTTCTGCCGGCGCCTCGGTGGGTGCGCTGGCCGCATTGATGCTGATGTGCGCGGCGTGGATGGTCGATGCGGCGGCGTTTGCCGGCGCAGTGGCCGTGTCGATGATGTTGTACTTGCTGGCGCGGCGCGATTTGCGCGGCGGCACCGCGGCCGATGGCGGCACCGCACTGCTGCTGCTCACCGGCGTGATCCTGTCCTCGGCCTGCATGGCGCTGGTAACGCTGATGCTGTCCATCGCGCCCGACAGCCGCCTGCGCAGCATGGTGTTCTGGATGATCGGCGACATGGCCGGTGCACCGCTGCGCTGGATGCCGTGCGTGGTGCTGGTGGCCGCACTGGTTTTCGCGGTGCGTAATGCGCGCGCCATGAACGTGATGGCGCTGCACGCGGAAGCCGCCGCCACGCTGGGCATTCGCGTGGGTGCGCTGCGCAGGGGCCTGTTTTTCGTTTCGGGCCTGCTCACTGCCAGCGCCGTCACTACCGCCGGCAGCATCGGCTTCGTGGGACTGATCGTGCCGCATGCATGCCGTTTCGCGGTGGGTCCCGATCACCGGCTGCTGATCCCGGCCGCCACGCTGGCTGGCGGCACCTACCTGATGCTGGCCGATACGCTGGCGCGCACCATCATCGCCCCCGAGCAGCTACCGGTGGGCGTGATCACCGCGCTGGTGGGCGCGCCGGTATTCCTGTATCAACTGCACCGCTTGCGCAAATGATGATCCGCACCCACCAACTCTGTTTGCATATCGGCCAGCGCCGACTGATCGAAAAGCTCGACTGGCAGGTGCGCGCCGGCGAATGCTGGAGCGTGATCGGCCGCAACGGCGCCGGCAAGAGTACCTTGCTGCGCACCCTGGCCGGTTTGCGCCCCGCCGACAGCGGCACGGTCGCGATCCAGGACCGCGCATTGCCAGACTGGCCGCTGGCCGAACTGGCGCGCCAGCGCGCCTTCCTGGCGCAAAGCCGCAGCGACGCTTTCGCCTACACCGTGATCGAAACCGTGCTGTCGGCGCGCCATCCGTACCACGACAACCGCTACTGGGAAGGCAGCGACGACCATGCGATTGCCATCCGCGCGCTGGCGTCGATGGAAGTGGCGGACCTGGCGCAGCGCGACGTGCGCACCCTGTCCGGCGGCGAGCGCCAGCGCGTGGCAATTGCCGCCATGCTGGCGCAGGATACGCCGCTGCTGCTGCTCGACGAACCGGCCAATGCGCTCGACCTGGCGCACCAGGTGAGCGTGATGACCTTACTGGCGCGGCTGTGCCGCGAGCAGGGCAAAACGGTCGTCATGATCGGCCACGACCTGACGCTGGCGCACAGCGTTTCCACCCACGCACTGCTGCTGCGCGGCGACGGCCGCTGGCTGGCCGGCGCCAAGAACGACGTGATGCGCGCCGATATCCTGGGCGATTACCTTGGCCATCCGATCGACATCATCCAGCACGGCCACCGCAGCATCTTCATCCCCACCGAGGAGATCTTATGACTGACACTATCAACACCCCAGAGAGCGACGACGCTGCGCTGAACGAACGCCATCGCGTGCGCATGGAGCGCAAGAAGGCCATCATCGACGCCCAGATCGCATCCGCCAACAAGCAGATCGGCATCATCATCGTCAACACCGGCAACGGCAAGGGCAAGAGCTCGAGCGCGTTCGGCATGGTGGCGCGCGCGCTGGGCCACGGCATGAAGGTGGGCGTAGTGCAGTTCATCAAGGGTGCGATGGCCACCGGCGAAGAGCAGTTCCTGCGCCGCTTCCCCGACGAAGTGAGTTTTCACACCATGGGCGAAGGCTATACCTGGGAAACCCAGAACCGCGAACGCGACATCGAAAAAGCCACACTGGCGTGGGAGCAGGCCAAGCGCTTCCTCGACGATCCCGCGTACGGCCTGGTGGTGTTCGATGAACTCAATATCGCCCTCAAGTACCGCTACCTCGACGTGGAAGCCGTCATCAACGACCTGCTGGCGCGCCCGCCGATGCAGCACGTGGTCATCACCGGCCGTGGCGCCCCACCGGAACTGATCGCGATTGCCGACACGGTCACCGACATGACGGTGGTAAAGCACGCGTTCAAGGCCGGCATCGCCGCCCAGCTGGGTACCGAATGGTGACGTCCATCGATGTCAAAGTGGTGATGGTGGCCGCCGTGTCGTCCGGCCAGGGCAAGACCACTTGCACTGCCGCGCTGGCGCGCAAGCTGGTCAAGCTGGGCCAGCGCGTGCGCGTGTTCAAATGCGGCCCCGATTTCATCGACCCGATGCTGCTGGAGCGCGCCACCGGCGCACCCGTGCGCACGCTCGACTTGTGGATGGTGGGACCGGACCAGTGCCGCAGCCAGCTGGCGCAAGCCGCGCTCGAGGCGGACGTGATTTTGATCGAAGGCGTAATGGGCCTGTACGACGGCACGCCGTCGTCGGCCGACGTGGCGCGCACGTTCGGCGTGCCCGTTCTGGCAGTGATCGACGCCTCGGCCATGGCGCAGACGGCCGGCGCCATCGTCATGGGCCTGCGCGACTACGGCCCGGTGGACATGGCCGGCGTGATCGCCAACCGCGTGGCCAGCGAGAACCACGGCAAGATGGTGGCCGCATCCCTGCGCGACATTCCGCTGTTTGCCACCATGCCGCGCCAGCAGGTATCGCTGCCGGAGCGCCACCTGGGACTGGTGGTGCCGGGCGAAATCGAGGACCTCGATGCACTGCTCGACCAGCTGGCCGACCAGCTGATTTTCGACGCAGCGGCATGGGATGCGCTGCGCCCGGTGCGTATCGCGCTTCCACCAGTACCTCCGCCAGCGCCAGCATCAATGGAAGAATACACGCCGCTGCAAGGAACGACGATTGCCATCGCCCGCGACGCCGCCTTCATGTTCCTGTACCCGGCCAACCTGGAAGCCCTGCGCGCGCTGGGTGCAGAGTTGACCTTCTTTTCGCCGCTGGCCGACGAACCGGTACCGACCGATGCGCACGCGGTCTATCTGCCCGGCGGCTACCCGGAACTGCATGCGCAGGTATTGAGCGAGGCGGCCACCTGGCGCACCTCGATCCGCGCAGCGCACGCCGCCGGCTTGCCCATCGTGGCCGAATGCGGCGGCATGATGGCGCTGGCCGATAGCCTGGCCGACCAGTCGGGCGCAGTGTGGCCGATGGCAGGCCTGCTGCCCGGTACTGTGGCGATGCAGCCACGTTTGGCCGGACTCGGTCCGCAGGGGCTCACGACCGCCGCCGGCGTGCTGCGCGGCCATACCTTCCACTATTCAAAACTGACCACCACAGTGGCGCCGGCCGCGCATACAATCAAGCATCCCTCCGCAATACAGGGTGAAGCCTGGTATCGCGTTGGTTCGCTGACCGCTTCGTATTTTCACGCATATTACCCATCCAACCCGGCGGCAGCAGCCGCCTTGTTCACCAGGAGACAGGCATGACACGCACATTGGTTCTGGGGGGCGCGCGCTCGGGCAAGAGCGCTTACGCCGAACGCCTGGCCATCGAGTCGGGCAAGGAAGTGGTCTACATCGCCACCGCCACGGCGGGCGACGCCGAAATGGCGGCGCGCATCGCCCACCATCGCGGCAGCCGTCCCGGCGAGTGGACCACGGTGGAGGAGCCACTGGCGCTGGGAAACCAGCTGCTGCGCTGGTCCTCGCCCGAGCGCCTGATTCTGGTCGACTGCCTCACGCTCTGGCTCAGCAACCTGCTGTTCTCCACCGGCCAGGAATACCCGGACGTGGGCGAGATCGCACTGCCCGCGCTGTTCCACGAACAGCAGGACATGCTGGCCAGCGCCCTCACCAAATGCAGCAGCGATATCGTGCTGGTGTCGAACGAGGTGGGACTGGGCATCATGCCGTTCGGCGCCATCTCGCGCTGCTTCCTCGACGAGCAAGGCCGCCTGAATCAATCGGTGGCGGCGATCTGCGATCGCGCGGTGTTCGTTGCCGCCGGCCTGCCGCTCACGCTGAAGGGATAACGGTGCTGACAGGGTTGAGCTGTGCCGCGCTGGCGGTGCTGATGGTTGCCGGCGTGTTGCTGGACCTGTTGCTGGGCGAGGCGCGCCGCTGGCATCCGCTGGTCGGCTTCGGCAACCTGGCCGGCGCGCTGGAATGGCGGCTCAACCAGGGCAGCGCCGCCGCGCGCTTCCGGCGCGGCATGGTGGCGTGGCTGCTGGCCGTACTACCGCTCACGCTCATCGCCGCGCTGCTGGTCTGGCTGGCGGCGTCGGTCAACTTCTGGCTGGCGTGCGCGGTGCACGCGGCCATGCTGTATGTGTGCCTGGGGTTGCGCAGCCTGCGCGACCACAACCTGCCCATCGCCCACGCGCTGGCGCAGGGCGACCTGCCGCGCGCGCGCTGGCTCACATCGCGCATCGTCAGCCGCGATACCAGCAGCGCCAGCGAAGTGGAACTGACGCGCGCCAGCGCCGAATCGCTGCTGGAAAACGGCAACGACGCGGTGTTCGGCACGCTGTTCTGGTTTGTGGTGGCCGGCGGCCCCGGCGCCGTCATGTTCCGCATGGTGAACACGCTCGATGCGATGTGGGGCTATCGCACCGAGCGGCTGCTGCATTTCGGCTGTGCCGCCGCCCGCCTCGACGACGCCTTCAATTATTTACCGGCGCGGCTTACCGCCCTGTCCTACGTGCTGCTGGCGCCGGGCCTGCACGGCAAACGCCGCGCGTGGCAATGCTGGCGCGCGCAAGCGCCGCTATGGGATAGTCCCAACGCCGGCCCGGTCATGGCCAGCGGCGCCGGCGCGCTGGGCGTGCAGCTGGGCGGCGCGGCGGTCTATCACGGCCAGCTCGAAGAACGACCGACGCTGGGCGCCGGCGTTCCCGCCACCGGCGTCGATATCGGTCGCGCCTGGCGGCTGGTCACGCATACCACAGCGCTCTGGCTGGTCCTCGGCCTGGCGCTGGCACTGATACTGGAGATCCTGCATGCTTGAACATGGCGGCAATTTGCGCGACGCCACCCTGCGCTTCGGCCGCTCCGACTGGCTCGACCTGTCCACCGGCCTCAATCCGCACTGGTATCCGGCGCCGGCGGTGCCCGGCAACGCGTGGCACCGGTTGCCCGAAGCCTCGCCCGAACTGGCGCACGCGGCGCAAGCGTGCTACGGCGCGCCATTGATGCTGCCCGTCGCCGGCACCCAGGCCGCGATCCAGGCCCTGCCCCGGCTGCGCGCACCCTCGCGCGTCACCGTGGCTGCGCCATCGTACGCGGAGCATGCGCACCACTGGGGCGGCCATGGTCACACGCTCACGCAAACGCCATATTCCGATCTGGACGCCGCCATCGCCCACAGCGACGTGGTCGTGGTGTGCAACCCGAACAACCCCACCGGCGCCACCGTGCCGGCCGCGCAGTTGCTGGCGTGGGCAGACACGCTGGCTGCGCGCGGCGGCTGGCTGGTGGTCGATGAAGCATTCGGCGACACCGCGCAGCACCACAGCGTGGCCGCACATAGCAGCCAGCCGGGCCTGATCGTGTTGCGCTCGGTGGGCAAATTTTTCGGCCTGGCTGGTATCCGCCTCGGTTTTGTGGCGGCCCACGCCGACCTGCTGCGCAACCTGGCTGACCTGCTGGGGCCTTGGACCATCAGCGGTCCGGCCCAGCATATCGCGCTGGCCGCGCTGCGGGACCAGCCATGGCAGGCGGCCACGCAAGCACGCCTGCATGCCGACGGCGCGCGCCTTGCCGCGCTGCTGGCCGCGCATGGCATCGCCGCCACCGGCACGCCGCTGTTCCAGTGGTGGCCTGAAGAACAACCCGAGGCGTTCTGGCAGCACATGGCCGAACGCGGCGTGTGGGTGCGGTTGTTCCGCGCGGCCGCGCGCGGCATTCGCCTCGGCCTGCCGCCCGACGACGCAGGCTGGCTGCGCCTTGAAACCGCATTGAAGGAATGGACCGACAAATGAAACGCACCACCACCCTGGCGCTGCTGGCGCTGACCACTGCCTGCATCGCGGCCAATGCCGCCAACGCTGCGGCGATTTCGGTGCGCGACGATGACGGCAACGTCATCACACTGCAAAAGCCGGCGCAGCGCATCGTGGCCATGTCGCCGCACGTCACCGAGCTGTTGTTCGCGGCCGGCGGCGGCGACCGCATCGTCGGCGCCGTTACCTACAGCGACTTCCCCGAGGCGGCGAAAAAAATCCCGCGCATCGGCACCAACCGGCAAATCGACATGGAGCGCGTGATCGCCATGAAGCCGGACCTGATCGTGGCCTGGATGCACGGCAGTTCCGAACGCCAGATCGAGACGCTGCGCCAGTTGGGCATTCCGATCTTCCACAGCGAACCGTTAAAGCTCGACGGCATTGCCGACAATGTGCAGCGCCTTGGCCAGTTGCTGGGCACCGAGACGGTGGCGCAGCCGGCGGCAGCGCACATCCGCGCGCAGTTTGCCGCGCTCACCAAACAGTATGCGAGCCGCCCGCCTGTACGCATGTTTTACCAGGTGTGGGACAAGCCGCTGTACACCTTGAGCAGCGGCTCAATCGTGAGCGACGCCATGCGCGTGTGCGGCGGCGTGAATATTTTTGCCGACCTCAAAGTGACGGCGCCCGTGGTGAGCATCGAAGGCGTGCTGCAAGCCGATCCCGAAGCGATCTTCGGCACGGCGGAAAAAGACTATGGCGGCGTCACCCTGTGGAAGCCCTACACCACGCTGAAGGCGGTCCGCAACGGCAACCTGTTTACGCTCGATGGAGAGCTGCTCAATCGCGCCGGCCCGCGCATGGTCGACGGCACCCGCGCCATGTGCGAAATGCTTGAACAGGCGCGCCAGCACCGCAAGAACTGACATGACCTTTCCCTACACAACCCTGATGGTGCAGGGCACCACGTCCGATGCCGGCAAAAGCACCGTGGTGGCGGCGCTGTGCCGACTGCTCAAGCGCGATGGCGTGCGCGTGGCGCCCTTCAAGCCGCAAAACATGGCGCTCAACAGCGCGGTGACGGCGGACGGCGGCGAGATCGGCCGCGCCCAGGCGCTGCAGGCAATTGCCGCCGGCGTGCCGCCGCATACCGACATGAACCCGGTGCTTTTGAAGCCGTCGAGCGACATCGGCGCGCAAGTCATCATCCACGGCCAGGTGCGCGCGGATATGAGTGCGCGCGATTACCACCGCTATAAAACGGTGGCAATGGAAGCGGTGCTCGAATCGCACCGGCGGCTGCTGGCGCAATACGATTGCGTGATGGTGGAAGGCGCCGGCAGCCCGGCCGAAATCAACCTGCGCGAGCGCGACATCGCCAACATGGGCTTCGCCGAAAAAGTGGACTGCCCGGTCATCATCGTGGCCGACATCGACCGCGGTGGCGTGTTCGCCCACCTGGTGGGCACCTTGTCGTGCCTGTCCGAGAGCGAACGCGCGCGCACCATCGGCTTCGTCATCAACCGCTTCAGGGGCGACATCAAGCTGCTGGAGCCAGGCCTGGAATGGCTGGAGCAGCAAACCGGCAAGCCGGTACTGGCCGTCCTGCCTTACCTGCACGGGCTGTTTCTCGATGCGGAGGACGCGGTGCAGGCAGTGCAGGCGTCCACCGGCGCGTTTCGCGTAGTGGTCCCGAGCCTGCCGCGCATGAGCAACCATACCGATTTCGACGCGCTGCGCGCGCATCCCGACGTGGACTTGCGCTTCGTGCGCCAGGGCGAACCGATTCCGGCGGCGGATCTGATCATCCTCCCCGGCAGCAAGAACACGCGCGGCGATCTGGCATGGCTGCAGTCCCAGGGCTGGCCCGAGGCGATGGCGCGCCACCTGCGCTATGGCGGCAAGGTGCTGGGCGTGTGCGGCGGCTTCCAGATGCTGGGCGCCAGCGTGACCGATCCATTGGGCATGGAAGGCCATGCCGGCGCGTCACCGGCACTGGGACTGCTCGACATGGTCACCGAAATGACGCCACATAAACGGCTGGTGCAGGTGCACGGCACGTGCGCATTCGACAACGACCAGGCGCCAGTGACCGGTTACGAAATCCACATGGGTACCTCCACCGGCGCCGCGCTGGTACGGCCGGCATTTACCATCGATGGCCGTCCGGAAGGCGCGGTGTCCGCCGACGGGCAGATCCTGGGCACCTACCTGCATGGCCTGTTCGATACGCCGCAGGCGTGCAGCGCGCTGCTGCGCTGGGCCGGACTCGATACGCACAACACGGTGGATACGGCGGCGCTGCGCGAAGCAAGCCTGGACCGCATTGCCGATGCCACCCGGCCCTTGTACGATGCGCTGGTGGCGCTCCGGTCGCCGCCACGTTAAGCCAGGCGTCAACCCAGCGGGCATTCCTCGATCTTGCGGTTGCCCGGTCCCGGCAAGGTGCGCAGGCTGCGCTCCACTGCCGCCGTGTACTCGTGCTTCATCACCGTATCGACAAAGCGGAAGTCGCAGCGCATCTGTTCGTGGCTGGCAGTGACGATCAGATAACCGCGCTTGCTGGTCTGGGCGTAGTACAGCGGCGCGATCATCTCCACCATCATGGCGGCCACGTCGTCCGGGTCGCGGTCGGGATAGCCGCCTTCTATGCCGGGCGACGTCACGCCTGCGGTGGCGAATTCCACGCCCACCTGGCGTCCGCTGGCATCGAACAAATCGCTGGCCCACGCATTATGGGTGTCGCCGGCCAGCACCACGAGATTCTTGCGGTGCGTTGCCATGATGGCGAACACCCGTTCGCGCTCGCTCTGGTAGCCGTCCCACGAATCGAGGTAGCACGGCAGCGACGGAGCGGTGAGCCAGCGCTGTTCCTTCTCGTTCGCGCAGCCGGGATCGGCCGCCACGCGCCGCTTGAGCGCCGTGTAGGCGGTGGTGTTGCACTCGCCCATCAGCACCGCCCGTGGATACTCCATGCGCGCCATCAGCACCTGCTGCCCCAGCATCTGCCAGCGCGCCGTCGATTGCGCCACCTGCCGTTCCAGCCATGCCATCTGCTCGGCGCCCATCATCTGCCGCTGCGGCGCGTACACGTCCTTGCGATACCTGGCCTCGTCGAATTGTTTATCGGCGTCGAAGTACGATGACATCATCAGTTGCTGGTCGCGGCCCACCACGCGGGTGTCGAGCATGTGCAGCGAGACGATGCCGCCGAAATCGAACGACCGATAAATTTTGTCGAGCGCCGCCGGATCCGGCGTGCGGATCGGCAGCCACTCGTGGTAGGCGGTGGCTGCCGCCAGTTTGCGCAGCCGAAACGGGCCGTGAACGCCGGCCTTGTGGTCGAGCGAGCCATCGCGCCAGGTGTCGTCAGCGATTTCATGGTCGTCCCACACAGCGATGAACGGCATGGCCGCATGCACGGCCTGCAGATCGGGGTCGCTGCGGTACTGGGCGTAACGGCGCCGGTAATCTTCCAGCCGCAGCAGCACATCGCGCGGCTCGGACACGCGATCGAGCTGCTTGCCCTGCGCGGCGCCGTAGCCGGTGCTCTCATACTCGTAGATATAGTCGCCCAGGTGCAGCGCGGCGTCGATATCGTCCTGCAGCGCGGCATCTGCATACACATTGAAAAAGCCGAACGGATAGTTCGAGCAGGAGAACACCGCCAGCTTCACCTGGCGCACGTCCGCGCGCGGCAAGGTCTTGGTGCGGCCCACCGGCGACTTGATGGACGCAGCCTCGAACTGGTAATAATAGACGTGGCCCGGCAGCAGCCCGGTGGCGTCCACTTTTAAGGTAAAGTCCTGGCGCGCCGACGTGGCCACGCTGCCGGTGGCCACCACCGATTGCATGGCGGCGTCGGTGGCAAGCTGCCAGCGCACCGCAATCTCGCCGCCACTATCAGCGCCGCCATCCTGGCCCGGCGTCACGCGCGTCCACAGGATCACGCGGTCGGTCAGCGGATCGCCACTGGCCACGCCGTGCACAAAGCGGGTGGGGCCGGCGTAATCGCCACCTTCGCCATGGTCGCCATGGTTGGCGGTGCTGGAGCAGGCGCTCAAGCCCGCGCCCAGCAGGGCGGCGCCGGCCGCCTGGCGGATAAAGCCGCGCCGGCCGGGAATATGCGGTTTGTCCATCGCGTTTCCTTCATGTGGTTGGCCGCACCTTACCGCCCGCGCATGACAGCATAATGACCACGATCTTCCACCCCACATGCCCGGTGACCCGTTTTGCGCATTTATGGGAAAATCTGGCCATGGATACCTCCGCCGAAAAAACCGCACCATCGCCCGCCGCCACCGCAACCGCAGCGGCCAAACGCTACCTGCCGTGGGTGGTCGCCACCGCGTTGTTCATGGAGCAGCTGGACTCCACCATCGTCAACACCGCCATCCCGAGCATGGCGGAGAGCCTGCAGGTGACCCCACTGAGCCTCAAGGCGGTGGTCACCAGTTATGTGCTCAGTCTTGCGGTGGCCATTCCCGTCAGCGGCTGGATGGCCGACCGCTTCGGCACGCGGCGCGTGTTCATGAGCGCCATCGCCATTTTTACGATTGCCTCGATTCTGTGCGGACTGTCGGTCAACTCGCCGATGCTGGTGGCGTCACGGCTGCTGCAAGGCTTCGGCGCGGCGATGATGATGCCGGTGGGCCGCCTGGCCATCGTGCGCACCTTCCCCAAGTCCGAGCTGCTGGCAGCGATGAACTTCGTGATCATCCCGGCGCTGATCGGGCCCCTGCTCGGCCCCACGGTGGGCGGCCTGATTGTGCACTGGATGACGTGGCGTGAGATTTTCTTCGTCAATATCCCGGTGGGCATCGTGGCGCTGTACCTGGCCAACAAGCACATGCCCGACTACCGCAGCGAGGATGTGCGGCCGCTCGACTTCATCGGCCTGGTATTGTTCGGCACCGGCGTGGCGCTGCTGTCATGGCTGCTCGAAGTATTCGGCGAACACCGGCTCGACTTCACCTCGATGGCGGTGTTGATGCTGATCGCGGTTGCGCTGCTGGCCGCTTACGTGTGGCATGCGCGCGAGGCCGCCTATCCGCTGCTGCGCCTTACCTTGTTCAAGGTGCGCACGTTCCGGGTGTCGGTCATGGGCGGTTTTATCACCCGCATTGGCGTGGGTGGCCTGCCGTTCCTGCTGCCGCTGCTGTACCAGCTGGGTCTCGGCTTGCCGGCCTGGCAATCGGGCTTGCTGATGATGCCATCGGCAGCGGCCGCCATGTTCATGAAGTTCATTTCGGCGCGCGTGCTGGCGCGCTTCGGCTACCGCCAGGTCCTCACCATCAATACGGTGCTGATCGGGATCACCATCAGCATGTTCTCGTTCGTCCAGCAAGGCACGCCGATTTACGTGATCGTGGCGATCAGCCTGTGCCTGGGCTTCTTCAATTCGCTGCAGTTCTCCAGCATGAACACCATCGCCTACGCCGACGTGGAAGGCAATGACAGCAGCATGGCCAGCACCATCGCCAGCTCGATGCAGCAGTTGTCGGTCAGCTTCGGGCTGGCGGCCGGCTCGCTCATCACCGGGTGGTACCTGGGCGACGTGCCGCAATCGAACCGCCTCGCACTGACCTCCGCCCTGCACTACGCCTTCCTCACGCTGGCCGCGCTCACCGTCCTGTCGTCGATCACGTTCTGGTCGTTGCGCAAGGGCGATGGCGAGAGCATCAGCAAGGGCAGTGTCAAGGATTCCTGATCGCTGGTGTTGTTACGCCGCCTGCTTGCGGCGGCGGGCAATGGCACCCACCAGGCCCAGGCCGGCCAGCAGCATGGCGTACGTCGCTGGTTCCGGCACGGCGGCGGCAACGCCGGTGTAGCCGCCGTCCACGCTGAAGATCGCGTGCTGGCCATTGATGGTCAAACCATCGAGCAGCGCCAGGAAGCTTGCATCGGTCGAATAGTCGCCCAGCAGGCGGAAGGCGTAGGCGCCGCTGGCCGCTTCGGTAAAGCTCAGCGTTTTGCCTGCGACCACCGCACCGAGGCCGTTGAACGTCAGCGACGAACCACCGAGCAGCACCGCCGCGTTATCAAGCAGTGACAGGCTGGCGAACGTCTGGCCACCGTCGATCAGTTGCAGCGTGCCGCCATTCAGTACCAGCGCGCCCTGCCCGGCCAGGCGGTTGCCGCCCACCAGCGTCAGCACGCCGCCACGCAATTCGGTCGCGCCAAGGTAGGTACTTACGCCGCTCAGCACCACGTTGCCGCTCTTGATTTCGACATGACTGAAGTTGGAGATGGCGCCCGCGTAGGCAAAGCTGTTACCCACGCCGGCATCCACACGCATGGTATTGACACCACCCGTGCCGCCATTGATGCTGCCGGTGATGGTGCCGCCGGTGATGGTCAGGCTGTTCGTGCCACTCCCCATCTCGATCGCCTTGCCGCTGCTGGCGCCGTCGATGGTGCCGCCGGTGATGATCACGGTATTGTCCGCACCGGTCTTGATGGCCGCATTGCTGCTGCCGCCGCCCCGGATGGTGGCGCCGGACTGGTTCAGGATGGTGACCGTGTAGCCGCTGGCTGCGCCCACGGCCACGATGGCCGAATCGCTCTGACCGCGTATCAGGCCGCCGGCCTGGTTGGTGATGGTGGCGTTGCCATAGATCGCGGCGCGGTTACCGCTGCCGTCATCGAGGTCGTTGCCCGCCAGCGTGATGCCGCGTCCGACCGCGTTGCTGTTGCCGATCGAGACCAGGCCTTCGATGGTGCCGGCATTGGTGACCGAGCCGCCGCCAAAGCTGATGCCTTCGCTGTACGCCAGGCCGCTGCCCGCCGCACTGACAGCATTGACCGAACGGATGGTGCCGGTGTTGACGAAGGTGGCCAGGCCGTCGACGTCGACGCCGTCGCCGTCTCCGGTGATGCCGGTGCCGCTGATCAGGCCATGGTTGGTGATGTTGGCGGTTTGCAGCTTGTTGATGCCGTCCAGGTTGATGCCCGATCCGTTCATGCCGCGCACGATACCGCCCGCGTCATTGGTCAGGTCGATCACGAAGGTGGTGGTGGCCACTTCCTGGCCGCCGGTGATGCCGTGGCGTGCGCCTTCCACCACGCCGGCGGCGCCGTTGAAGATCTGGATGCCGGAAGCCGACTGGGCATCGATGCCGTCGCTGCTGCTGCCGGTGGTGGTGAGCGAGCGGATCGTCCCCCAGTTATTGACCTGGCCGTTCGCGCCGGGCCGCACCGCGTCGGCCTCGCTCGCTTGCAGCAGGCCGCCCGCATAGTTGTTGACGATGTTGGTGCCGGACGTGATGTTACCGAAGTCCACGGCCTGGGAACCATTGCCGGACGGGTTCAGCGAGATCACCGAACCGTAGTTATGCAGGGTGACGCTGGCGTTTTCCTTGGCCATCTGGATCACGTCGGCATTGGCCGCCTGCAGCAGCGCGGTGTGGTTGTCCACCGCGCCGTTGATGATGACCAGGCCGGTCACGCCGGTGTTGTCGCGTATCAGCCGGCCGGTGCCGGTCTGCTCGATCGTGCCCTGGTTGTTCACGGTGGCGCCATTGCCCTTGATGGTCACGGCCACGTCGGTGCCGGCCACCGACAAAGTCCCGGCCTTGGCCACGGTGCCGCTCTGGCCACCGTTCAGGGTTTGCGGGCTGGTGTTGATGGTATTGGCGGCCACGCTGAAGTTGGCGGCCTGGGAGGAAGTCAGCGGTAACGCCGCCGACAGCAACAGCAATTGCAGGGCGGACGAGGCGGTCGGCATGGCAAGGTTCATCATGTATCCTGGATAAGAAAGTAGTCAAACTTCCAATATCCGGGAACATTATGACAGGGTCATGACCGCCGCCGCAGGTTTCGTCAGAACGACGTCAATGCCTTGGCAAACTTGATGGTCCACAACCGGCTTGGACGCTCGACATCGGCGCCGCGCGCGACGCGAATGGTGTTACCGGCCGTACAACCGGCGCTGCTGCTGGTGATGATGGCGCCGTTCGCATCGATATTGCACTTGGTAACATCTGCATCATCGATGGCCACGCCAGCCGCATTGAAGACCTTGGTCTTCATGCCGAAGTCGTTGTCGTTGACCAGGGCCAGGGTATTGCCGTCGACTATCGTCAGGCCTTCGGCTTTTTCCGCCAGCCAGCCGATCGCCTTCAAATCGAGCAGCACGGTTTTCTTCAGGGTCACCACCGACTTCCAGTCGGCGCCGTTCACGGCCACGCCGCCCATGCTGCTTTTTTCCAGGTCGGACGTGGTGACGTTGTAGGCAGCCGCCGCGATATCGGTGGCTGCGCCGATTTCCACCAGCATCAGCTTGTTGAACACGGTGCCATCGGGTGCCGCCCCCTGTTCGATCACGATGAACTTGCCGTTGCCCAGTGCCACCACGTCGCCGAGCTTGGCGTTGCCGGTACGGCCATCCTGGTAATCGGCCGCGTCCAGCGGGTAGGCGTACATCTTGCCCGAGGTGCCCGTGGTCGGGTCGAATTCGGTCCAGCGCGTGAAGCGCGCGTACCGCTCGATCAGTTCGCTCTTGGCGGTGACCGTGTACGCAGTGCTGCCATCGGTGAGCGGACTTTGCAGGAAGCCGTGCAGCTTGTCGGTGGCCGTGTCGAGCGTCATGCCTTCCATGCCACGGTTGGCGCGGCGCTTGGCAAAGATGGCCGGCAAGCCGGTACCTGGCGCATATTTGTTGAGGATGATGCCGGTGGCCGGATCGATTTTCTCGATGAACGGACCGTATTCGTCCGACACCCACAGGACGTTGCGCTTTTTGTCGAACACGATCGCTTCGGAGTCGAGGCCGCCGGCGTTGAAGGTGGCTTTGCTGCTGGCGTCATATTTCATGACATCCATCACCGGCAGTTCGGACGTGTAGCCCACAGTACCAGGCGCGACCGGCAAGCCGGACGTGGCCACCGTGGCCGATACCTTGATCGGCGTGGACGACGTCAGCACTGCGCCCGACTTGCCCACCGTGATCACGCCAAACGACGGCGCAAAGCTCGGCGACGGGAAGATTTTGCTGCCGGTAACGCCGGTGCCGCTCAAGGCGGGCAGGTTCGGGCCGTCGCCGTTGGGACCGCGATCAGTCAGGCCATAGAATTCCAGCTCGCCGTTGGCGTTGGTGCCCTTGAAGGCCAGTGCCGAACCATACGATGGCAGGAAGCCGAGCGGGAACTCGGCCTTGACGCTGGCATTACTGCCTTCGTAGGGAATATAAAACTTGCTGTCGGCCTGGACCTGGTAGCGGGTCACGGTCACAGCCACGTCGCCCAGGCTGTTTTTCTGTGTGAAGCTTTCGTTGAACGGCACGCCCAGCCTGGAAGCGAGCGTGTCTTCAAAGTGTTCGCGCACCAGCGCGCGGCGGTTGTCGTCCACGCTGCGCGCTGCATATTTGGCGCCGGCCGTGGCCAGCGTGGCGCTCAGCGCCGTATTGAAGGTGCCGGCGGCCGCGTTGAAGTCGATGGTTTTGGCGGCTAGCGCCGTCTTCGCCTCGGCAGTGAGCTTGATGCCGTTCGACGGATCGTTGTCATCATCGAGCAATTGCAGGACCAGCAGTCGATTGATCACTTTGACGTCCTTGATATCGGTCACGCGGGCCAGCTCCAGCGGCGTGGCGGTGGACGCACACAAGGTGCTGCCCAGGGCAATGCCGCCGATGCTGAAGGTGACGGTATCGCCAGCATAGCAAGTGTACTCGCCCTTGGCGGTGGTGGTGGCCTTGGGTGCGGTGCCGGCAACGTAATCGAGGTTTTCCACCGCGCCGTCCAAAAACACGCCGGTGATGGCGGGATTGACGGGGGCTGCCGCGTCATTGTCGCTGCTGCCGCAGCCTGCCAGAACGGAGAATACTGCGAGCGACATCAGGGAAAGACGCATCATGCTGAACCACCTCTTATTGGGAAAGAGGCAAGTTTAGCGGGCTTACATGACAAGAATATGACGTCCAAATGCGAAAAACCCCGCCAGGATCACCTGACGGGGTTTTTCTATATAACTAGCCTGACGATAACCTACTTTCACACTGGTTGCAGCACTATCATCGGCGCAAAATCGTTTCACGGTCCTGTTCGGGATGGGAA